>JAABUQ010001907.1_pt1 | contig 42997 bp, 42 predicted proteins | sample 5560001 | NCBI WGS metagenome assembly JAABUQ01 (sample SAMN10711888, study PRJNA513371) | rock metagenome | isolation source: Antarctica rocks | place: Antarctica: Victoria Land, Finger Mt nord | collected 2015-12-18 | reverse complement strand
TCGATTACAATCAGCATCGCCCCCACCGATCGCTCGGCCAGCTAACGCCGAACGAGTTCGCTACCGCCCAACTTCATTCGTTGCTTGCTCTCCACGTATGAACGGGGTAGGCGTCGGGGCAACGTCATATCTTATAAAGTCAGAAGTTTCCCTCGGCGATGATCTTGAGCGCGTCGATTTCGAGCGCCGAGTTCGCTAGCAGCCGCTTGAGCCGACGATTCTCGTCCTCGAGCGCGCGCATCTTGGCCACCTCGCGAATTTCCATGCCGCCAAAGCGAGACTTCCACTTGTAGAAGGTCGTCGAGCTGATGCCATGCTTGCGGCACAGCTCGTTGATATTCGCGCCGGCTTCGGATTCTTTGATGATGCCGACGATCTGAGCTTCAGTGAACCGGGACTTACGCATCGGGGCGACTTCTTCCGGCCGTCTTGGCCGACGTATTCGCCCTTTTCGCCGGGATACTATCCGGGTCTCAGGTCACGATGTATAATCCAAAATGAGAACATTGCGTCGTTCTCCTATGCTCGCGAACCCAAAGGAAGGTTGATGAAAGCTTTTAGTCGTCGCTCGGCCGTAGTCGGCAGCGCGGCCGCCTCCGTTATCGCGTTTGGCGCGGCGCCTTCTGCCGTGGCGAATATGGTCGCGATGGATGCTCCGACCGGCAAGGACACGACGATTGCACCCGGCCTCGTCATGCGCGCGTACGGCGAAAATCCCTCGATCATACCCGGCTTCAAGGCGGTCCGTCTCATCGATTTCATTATGCAGCCCGGGTCGAAAACCGGTGCCGATCCCATGCCGAACCCCATGGTGTGTCATATGCTCGACGGCGAGCTGCGCGTCGTTCAGGACGGCAAGGAAACCGTCCGCAAGACGAACGATGTCTGGACCTGCAACACGGGAACACACGAGCAGGCGTTCAACGATTCGAAGGCGGTCGCAGTCATGCGCATGACGTTCTTGATGCCTGCTTAGGTATCGACATCGGCGACATACCGGAGGGCTGCAGTCAAATGCCGCCCTCTCTATTTGTCGTGTTGCGCGAGGTGAATGGTCAGCGCGGGATATCGGAGCCCTTGAGGACCTTAGGTGCCTGTCGGCTTCGTTCGTTGCGTTCGTGCACGCTGCGCGAGATGTCGCTCATCCGCGCTACGTAGGGCGCCGAGATGACCATGCTCGCGCGGCGGCACGGTGCGCTGCGCGGGTACGTTCGCCGTGCGGCGCCGTTCGAAGACGCACCGATGCTTGCAATGACGGATCGCGAATGATCCGCGCCCGCTTTAACGGCGTCGACCGATTCCGCGACGAACGGATTCCCGAACTGACGGGTTGCGCGCGCGACGCAACCGGTCTCCGAGCACTGTTCGCTGATAGTCTCTCGGACATTGATGCACGCTGCATTACGAACAAGGACTTCATGCATCGCGCGATCATGCAAGCGTTGGCAAATTCGTAGTTTGACCAGTCCTAAACGGCGGACCAATTCTTGAGACTGAGCAGGCCGGGATGTTCGTTAGTGAGTGCAGGGATGTTGGCTTCGAATCCCGTGGCCGCGATCCATTCAAACATCTTGACGTACTCTTGCGGCAGACGACCGCGCATGAATCCTGGAAAACGAAACGCAATAACGGGTCCGCGCCCGGCTTGCCGAAGGATGCGGACCGTTTCTCCTCGAGTCAAAGCATCTCCAGCCAACTCGATCTTTCGCCCAACGTACGCGCCCGGATCGTTGAAAGCCATCGCTGCAAAGGCTCCAATATCTACGACCGCAACCATTTGCATCGGTCGTGCGGCCGGCACGTACGTTTTCATCAATGACAAGATGATGGTGCGAAAAGCGAACGTGGAAAAGTTGTCCATGAAAGGCGCCGGACGCAGGATCGTCGCTGGAACTCCGAGATGTTCGATGTGTTGCTCAATACGCCATTTGCTCTCGAAATGCGGCACGCCAGATTTTCGCTCCGCGCCTCCGACCGACGAGTAGACCAAGTGCGAGATCTCCAATTCTGAGGCGATGGCGGCCACGAGCTTTCCCTGACGCTCCTCTGCCTCCACACCTTGCGCAGGAGTCTGCACGCTGAAAACGCCATAGGCTCCGTCCATCGCTCGGCGGAGCGAGGCGGCGTCGTCGAGGTTGCCGACGACAATCTCAACGCCGCGGCTTGCGAGCGCCTGGACGCGTGGCGCCTCAGGATCGCGTACGAGCGCCCTCAGACGCCAACGCCGCGCTGACGTTAGCAGCGCGCGAACGGTCGCACCACCCTGCTGACCCGTGGCTCCAGTAATGAGCAGAAAACGTTCGGCCATTAGTGGTCGCCTACTGTGGATGGATTTCGGGATATCGACTGTTCTGCAGGTCTCGTACCGCCGCAACCGACGTGAGCATATAGAGTTGGTACGTGCCGATGATCACTTCCATCGCGTTCCCTTCCAAGCGAGTTTCGGCAATCCACGAACGTAGATCAGATGACTGAGCCGAGAGCTTCGCGTACGAATTTACCTCCGGTCACTCGTCCAAAAGCGTTCGAAATTTCGTCAATGAGAGCTCCTCCCCGGCGATCGCAAACTTGCCGCGGTCGCAAAAATAGAATCGAACCAAGAGTCGTTCGGACTTTCGAAAACGACTTGGCGATCTCAGCATCGTCGTGCATCATGTTCTGTGGATGCCAAGTCCGTCGCTCGTTGTTCGGAACTGAGCTATCTCGTTAATGGTGTCCGGCATATAAACTGTTTCCTTTGAAGCACTGTAAGCGCAGAAGAAAAACGCTATCCGGTCTGCGCTAGCACATCTCTCGCGCCGGTCCAGCGCATGTCGCCGTAGCGATCGTTGTCGAGTTGCCGGAGCTTGCCGTTGCCGCTCGACATATCGCGGAGGTACTGCATGCCTTGCCATACGGGGAACACCGCCTCACGCTGAGGCGCGATTGCCTTCGCGATCCGGATCACGGCGCTTAACAATCCAAGGCCTCCGAGACGCCACAGACCGAAGCGCTTGCTCGTGAGCGTGGTCATAATCTCTGCAAGGGACCGGGGAGTCACGACATCGCCAGCAATCCGGAGAAATCGCGGCGTCGAGGAGTCGAGCGCGGCCGCAGCCGTATAACGCGCAACATCATCCTTGCTCGTAAAATCCAGCGCTTGATCGGCGCTGCCCCAGTAGAGGATCTTTCGTGGCTTGTGCAAGACAATCGGGGCTGCTCCTGAGAGCATGTCGGTAAATGCGCCGTTAAGGATCGACGTCGCCGCGATCTTGGCACGGTCTATCCGCCCCATAAACTCCCGGCGTAAATCCATGTTGCGGTTACCCCCTGGTCGCGTCCGCGTGAAATCTAGGAGAAGTCGGACGGAATGAATCGAGGGACGCCGGCCGCAATCGCAGCATCGAGTAGACGGCCCTGCATTCCGATGATCGTCGGGCGTAGACCGTTCAAGGCCGAAACGACACAGAATGCGCCTCGGCAGGCATCCGTCAACGCAGCTGGGTCCTCGTCATCGACCTCGACAACCTGAGCGCCAAGCGCGACGAGGGCGGTCTGCTTTTGGGGCGACGTTCCCAGTCGTACGAGCGCCCGGACATCGGCACCCCGCTTGACCAATGCGCTGGCGATGCGTCCGCCGAGGTCGCCGGTGCCACCTGCAAGTAGTATGCTACGCTTAGGGGCTTCCATATTTATCGTCGCCTTCTCAGTTCTCACGATCGGTGTCGCTAGAATAACTATACGAGTCCGTTCAGTTTGCGCCAATTCGATTCGTACTCCTGGCCATGGGGAGTGAGCCTGATCGGGATGGGTTTGCTCCCAAACGCGGTCGCGGCGGACGGCCGCCCTCCAGTCGTGCCGGAGAAGTTGATACGCGCATCCTCGATGCGGCGACGGCGCTGTTTCTTGAGCGCGGGTTCGAGGGCACGAGTTTCGAGCAAGTGGCGGACTTGGCTCGTGCTGGCAAGGCCAGCCTCTACGCAAGATTCTGCAGCAAGGAGGCGATGTTTGTTGCCGTTGTGCGGCGCAGCGTGGATCGAACGCTCGCGCGGACCGAACCGGTGCGGGCCGACCTTGCGTTACGCGACCGGCTGCTTTCCGTCGGCATCGGCATTATCAAGCAGTCGCTCAGGCCAGATGTCGTAGCGCTTATGCGCGTCGTGGTCGCCGAGGCAGCACGCTTTCCAGAGCTCGCCTCGCATGCAAACCGGATCGGCTATGACGGCGGCGTTCGGCTGGTGGCTGAGGTAATCGCTGCACGTAGTCCGTCGTCGAGCGACGCGATTGAGCGTGCAACGATCCCCGCAGCCCGGTTCATCGAGCTCGTGTTCCCCTCGCATCAGATGCGCGCACTGCTCGGCGAGGATCTCGATGCGCTACGACGCGATTCGCCGCGGCAGATCGAGGAGGCAATCGCGATGCTGCTAGCGACGGGACTGCTCGACAACTGGACGTGAAAGTTGCCTATTAGTCTCCGGCGACTTGCGGTAAAATCGTGTCGAAAGATGAATCGTCGACGACTTCGTAACCAGCGAGCAACGCGTCGTCCTGGCCCTTCGGCCCGACGCCGCCACCGTTCCAACCGACGTAGTCGGCTTGCTGGATGGGCGCGAACAGCTCGAGCGCGCGCTCCGTCGCAAGATGTGCGCTGAGCGCGCCGTTATCTGGAATCAGGGTCCTTCAGCGCTCCGCGGTTCCCGGGACGAGCGATAAATAACCTTCTAGACCCGCCACGGATGGCCAGTACGGGACCACACGAGCGCGACGCTCGGGCACGAAGGTCTTTTTTGAATGCGCTATCTGCCGGACAAAGGGACAAAGCGCACTGCAGCTACACGCATAGAGCCGTGCAGCAACTCGATTTTCACGGCAAAAAGCTTATGTCGTCTCCGGTGAGATAATCCCCACATTCTCCGGTGAGAAATTCCCAACCTCATCGCAAAGAGGCCTCCATCATGCCTGTGAGCTCGATGGAGGCCCGAACAAATCGTAAGGGGATTGTGGTTGGAAATCAAGATCCGAACGGCTCAAGGGGCGCCGCTGAGCCCGATTGCTGCGGACCTCGGCATCGATCGCAAGACGGCGCGGAAGTTACGCGATGCGGACGCCGATCCGAACGTTGCGATCGTCCGCACCCGAATCTCGCGCTTCGCGACGCACAGATCGCGCGTGATATTGCGCGCCGCTCCGGCGAAGCGATACCGTACACGAGCTTCTGCGAGTTTGCAAGTAAACTGAGCGCCCATCACCCCGAGACGATCGAGGAGGTTCGCTTCGACGCTGCGCTGCGCGAAGGCGACGTCGACGGTGTGCGCGAGCTGCTGTCGGTTGACGTAGTGGCGATCGGAGACGGCGGCGGAAATGTGGACGCGGGTGTAAATCCGGTGATCGGCAACGAAGCCGTGAGCCGGCTGCTAACCGGCCTCAGCCGCAAATTCTCGGGATCGGTGCGTTTACAGACGGCGCTGGTCAACGGCTTGCCGGGAATCGCCGGCTTCACCAAGGATGGAGCGGCCTATGTCATCGTCGGATTCGACTTCAACGGGCGGCAGATCAGCGCGATCTACAGCGTCGTCAACCCTGACAAGCTCGTCCACGTCAATCGTCGCTAAGGTTGCCGCGGCGACATTGTTCTTTCACGGGCGAGACGAAAACGCTAAGCTTCCTCGACGAAGGATTGACCGGGCGAGAGTCGGCGAAACGCTCCGACGACGTTCGAACGTCCTGATCGACGAGATGAAACGCTGGGGACGCGCGCACATCGCGCGCTTCGGGAACTAAGCTGCGTCGGGAAGTTGAGCTTCGGTTTGCTCCGGAGCCCACCGTGCTTGTCGACGCACGCCGCTTAATTACCGAATACGCGACATCGCTGCCTTTTCGTCTCGACTTCCAACATTTCGACGACGAGATCGGCGACTTTCCGGGTCGCTACGCGCCGCCGGCAGGAGCCGTCGTGGTTGCGTACGTCGATGACGGAGCTGCAGGCGTTGCGGCTCTCCGTCCGCTCGAACCACCGGACGTTTGTGAAATGAAGCGACTCTACGTACGTTCTGGTTTTCAGGGATTACATATCGGCGGGACGTTGATCGCCGCACTCATCGATGAAGCGCGAGCGCGAGCGTATCGCCGCATGCGACTCGATACGCACGCGCCCACGATGGCTTCGGCGATCGCATTGTACCGGCGCTTCGGCTTTGTCGAAATTGCACGGCCGGCAAACGCCCCGGCCGATTTACTCTTCATGGAACTCGCGCTTGCATGATGGCCCCACGGTACGATCCCCGGGCGATGCAGATTCGAGCAAACCGCCTGGGGCCGGGATGGCACATAGTAACCGCCAGTTTTCATGGTTGCATCAGCGACTCGTCCGAGTCGGCCTTCACATCATGTATCGCACACTCGAACGCTAACGTCGAACGTGCCGGTCGCGCGCGTCCCGACGCTGTCGCAAGCGCGAAAGCATCGATGCGAGTCCCAGCAACGTCGCGGCGGCCACGCCGCCGCCCGCCAGATAGGGCATCAGCAACTCTTCCAGCGGCATTCCAAAGACGTGCGCGATCACGCTACGTCACCGCCTGGTTTTGACCGAGCGAAACGTCGCCACCGCGTTCTCCACCTTATCGACCCAACGCGGATCGGGTAAGGCTTCGGCAGCGTAGTTGTCGGAACGCTTGCCACGGCGCTAGCAAATGCCGGACGGCGTTCGGCGAGCGCGCGCCCATAGGTCGAGCGCGAGTCCGCTATACGCTCGAGCTGCGCCGCCGTTCCTCGAGCGCATTCCACTCCGCGAGAGCTTGATAATTGGGGACCGCCGCCAGTCCCTTGCGACCGTCGGACGAAACGGCGTCGCGCGTTACGATCACGTCGAGTACCGCAGGCGACCGGGTCTTGGCGCGCCGCAACGCGTCAGCGAGCGCCTCGGGTGCCGTCACCCGTTCGCCGTGCGCCCCGAGCGCGCGTGCAAGCGCGGCGTAATCGGATGACCGAAGCTCGGTGCCGACGACGCGGCCGTCGTACTGCGTCAGTTGATCGTAGCGTTCGATATTCCAAGCCGCGTTGTTGGCGATGACCACGACGATCGGCGCCGCGTGGCGGACGGCCGTATCGATCTCCATCGCATGAAAGCCAAACGAGCCGTCGCCGACGACCGCGATCACGTCGTGCGTCGGGAAGGCGAGTTTCGCCGCGATCGCATACGGCACCCCGACGCCCAAGCATCCGAACGCGCCCGAATCCAAATACATGCAGCCCTTCAGTCCCAAGCGCGCGAAGCTCAGGATGTCGCCGCCGTCCGCAACGACGATCGTTCGTGCCGGATCGAAGACCTCGTCGATGGCAGCGAAGATGCGGTTGGGGTGCATTGCGCCATCAGCGCCGACCGCTGCGGTCCCAAGCGCAGCGTCGTAGCGCGCCGTGCGATCGGCCTGGCCGTCGCGCAGCATCGCAATCCAAGCCGAGTCGTTCGAGGCGACGCGGTTCTCCGCTGCAGCAACGATTGCGGCGAGCGCGTGGCTCGGCGTTGCAAGCAGTTCGACGGCACCGCGCCGGTTGTCGATGAGTTCGCCCGCCGTCTCGGAGATGCGCACGAAGCGGGCGTGCGGAAACGCCGCGGGCGAACCGTACCCGAGCTGGTAGTCGAGTTTGCGACCGACGAGCACGACGAGATCCGCCTCCGCCATCGCACGGCCCCGCATCGCACTCGCCTGGGACGGATGCGTGGCCGGTACCAGACCGCGACTCTCTTGCGTGTCGAGATAGGGCGCACCCAGCGCATCGAGCAACGCGACGAGCCCAGCGCCCGCACCCTTCGCACCGCGCCCGCTTATGACGAGCGGGCGTCGCGCCGACCACAGTGCATCGACCGCGGCGCGTACGCCGGCGGGATCGGGCGGGAGGTTGCGCACGGGCTTAGCGGCGAGATATTCGGCGAGGATCACGCTACCCGGCACCGTCTCTCGCAGCACGTCGGTCGGGAACTCGATATACACCGGACCCGGTTCACCCGCGTCGCCGAAGGCACGTGCGACGGCCTCGTCGAGCTCGCGTAAAACCTGATCTGCCTCGCGCGCGGTGACGGCATGGCGAGTGATGGGATGCATGACGGCCACGTGCGCGATGCCTTGAAGGGCGCCCATGTTGTCTTGCGGACGCGGCGGGCAGCCTCCGATCAGCAGCACCGGCATCCGCGCGACGAACGCGTTCGCGATCGCCGTCACGGTGTTCGTAACGCCGGGCCCAGCGGTCACGAGAGCGACGCCGAGGTCTCCCGCAAGTTCGGCGTGCGCGTGCGCCATGTGGACGGCCGCACCCTCGTCGCGAACGTCGACGATCTCGATGCCGCGTTGCGCCGCATCGTCCCAGATCGGTTGGATGTGACCGCCTTGCAGGCCGAAGATGCGCTTCACGCCGCGCGCTTGGAGGAACCGCGCCACGAGCCGCGCGGTCGTGCAGTCGGGCTCGGCTGATGGATCGTTCACGGTTCGTTCCTCGCGGCGTTCAGAGGCGGAGTTCGGCTGCGCCCAGCGGCGTGAAATAGGCATCGAGCGCAGCCGCCGGGACGGCGGCGAGGAGGGCGGGAGACCACGTCGGGCGACGATCCTTGTCGATCACCGCGGCGCGCACGCCCTCGGCGAAGTCGGGGCGGTCGACGAGGTGGCCCATCAGCCGATACTCGAGTTGCAGGCACCCCTCCAAATCGAGCGCGCGTGCTTGGCGCAGCGCCCGCAACGTGACCGTGAGGCTCGTCGGCGACCGGGTTCCGATCTGCCGCTCGGTTGCGCGCGCAAACTCTGAACCGTCCGCCGCGAGCGCACGGGCGATCTCGCCCACCGTGTCGTAGGCGAAGGTCCGATCGACCATCGCCCGCCGGTCCACGAGCCCCGCGTTGCCCGGCGCGCGCGCGAAGCGTTCGATCGTCGCACGAACATCGGCGTCGATGTCCGACGTCTCGTCCATCAGCGCCGCAGCGAGCGGCCCAAGCGCGGATTGCGTGACGAAATGGTCGGCGAATCCGAGCGCGATTGCATCGCCGGCCCCGACCGCTTCGCCCGTCAACGCGAGATACGTCCCGAGCTCGCCCGGAGCACGCGAAAAGAGCCACGTGCCGCCGACATCGGGCATCAGTCCGATACCAACCTCGGGCATTGCGAGCTGCGTCGATTCCGAGACGACGCGATGTCGCGCGTGTGCGCCCAGACCGACTCCGCCGCCCATGACGATCCCGGACATCGAAGTGACGACGGGTTTAGGGAAGCGCGCGATTTGTGCGACGAGCCGGTATTCATCCGTCCAAAAGCGGCGCGCGCGTGCGCCGTCCGTGCGCGCCATCTCGTGGAGCATGCGAATGTCGCCGCCGGCACAAAACACACGCGAATCGCCGCCGTCGATTAGGACGAGACGAAGGCTCGCGTCGCGCTTCCACTCATCCAACACCGCCGTCAGTGCCGCGACCATGCCGGGCGTGAGCGCGTTGAGCCGAGCGGGCGAGCGAGCGTGATGCGCCCGGTCACCCCGCGACGTTCCGTGCGGACGTGCTCCCAGCGCTCGATCACCATCAGTAGACCGGCGTCTCGCGATACGTCCCCCATACCGAGCGGAGCGTTTCGATGAAATCGCCCATCGTCGCACCCGCGCGAACCAGTTCGATCGTGATCGGCATGATGTTCTGCGACTCGTCCTTCGCGACGGCGACGAGCTCTTTGAGGAGTCGATCGAACTTCTCGGGATCGCGCTCGCGGCGTACGCACTGCGTGCGCGCGATCTGGCGCTGCGCCGTCGTCGGGTCGTAGGGATGCGTCTCGATCTTCGGATCGGGTGTCTCGTCGACGAGCCGATTGACACCGATCACGGGCTTTTCACCGGATTGTTTGCGCAGCGCCGTCTCGTAAGCAAAATCCGCGATGTGCTTTTGGAACCAGCCCTCACCGATCAGTTTGAGCGTACCGCCGCGTTCGTCGATTTCGTCGAGGATTTCGAAGATGCGCTTTTCGTACTCCGTCGTCAACGACTCGACATAATAGGAACCGCCCAGCGGATCGGTCGTCTGCGTGACGTTGCTTTCTTCGGCAATGACCTGCTGCGTGCGCAGCGCCATCCGCATCGCGTCTTCGGTCGGAATCGCAAACGCTTCGTCGTAGCCGTTCGTGTGCAGGGACTGACAGCCGCCGAGCACCGCGGCGAGGGCCTGCATCGTCGTCCGCACGACATTGACCATGTATTGCGGCTTCGTCAGCGACGCGGCCGCCGTTTGACAGTGGAAGCGCAGGCGCATCGATTCCGGGTTCTTCGCCCCGAAACGCTCCTTCATGATCTTCGCGTAGCAGCGTCGCAGCGCGCGAAATTTTGCGACCTCTTCGAAGAAGTCGGCCTGACACACGAAAAAGAACGCGAGCCGCGGTGCGAACTCGTCGACGTCCATGCCCGTCTTGAGCACTTCCTCGACGTAGACGATCAGGTTGGCAAGCGTGAATGCGGCTTCGTGCAACGGCGATGCGCCCGCCTCGGAGATGTGATATCCCGAGATGTTGATCGGGTTGTAGCGCTTCATCGTCTTGGCACAGTACGTGATGCAATCGCGCACGATCCGCACCGACGGCTCGACGGGAAAGACGTATTCTTTCTGCGCCATGTATTCTTTGAGGATATCCGCCTGAATCGTGCCCGAAAGCTTGTTGAGATCGTAGCCACGTTGTTCGGCGAGCACGATGTACATCGCGAGCAGAATCCACGCCGACGGATTGATCGTCATCGAGACCGAGATCTTTTCGAGGTCGATCCCGTCGAAGAGCGCTTCCATATCCGCAAGCGTGTCGATTGCCACGCCTTCGCGGCCGACCTCGCCTTCGCTCATCGGATGATCCGAGTCGTAGCCCATCAGCGTCGGCATGTCGAAATCGGTCGAGATTCCGGTCTGACCCTGGGCGATGAGATACTTGAAGCGCACGTTCGTATCTTCACCCGTGCCGAAGCCCGCGATTTGGCGCATCGTCCAGTTGCGCGAACGATACATCGTCGGGTACGGACCGCGCGTGAACGGATAACGCCCGGGCAAGCCGATATCGGCAGCGGGCGTCTCGGCGACATCGGCCGCCGTGTACACGCGTTTGACGGGGATGTCGCCGAGCGTGTGAAAATGGGGTTTGCGTTCGCCCGCCTTTTTGAGGAATTGGGCGACCTCGGTCGCTTCCCAATCGCGGACTTCGTCGCGCACCGCGTCGACGTTTCGATAAATGATCTCGCTCATAGTGGTTCCTTTCCGAACGATGCGGCGACGAGTTCGTCGGCGAGAGAGTACGGGTCGCTTTCGTGGCGCTCGAGCCGTTCCGCGAACGGAAGTGCGTATGCGGCGGACGCCCGAGCGAAGCGTTCGAGCAAGAGATTTTCCGCTGTTTTTTCCAGTCGGAAGCCCGCGACGGCGATGCGCCGACGGCGGCCCATGTCGGTGTTCAAGGCGACGCGACGATGCTCGCGCAGAGCGTCGATGAGTTCCTCGAAACCGCTCCCCGTATACGAGCTTATCCCGATTACGGGAACGGTCCACTCCGATTGTTTCGACACGGACGCCCCGAGCGTCAGCATTCCCTTGAGGTCGACGAGCGTGCGATTTGCGTCGCTGCGATCGCACTTCGAGACGACGTGGACGTCCGCAATCTCGAGCATGCCGGCCTTGATCGCTTGCACTTCATCTCCCAGGCCCGGCGCCGACACGACGACCGTTGTATCGGACGCTTTCGCGATCTCGACTTCGTCTTGGCCGACGCCGACCGTCTCGATGACGATCGTGTCGAACCCGGCGACGTCGAGGATGTCGACCGCGTCCATCGTCGCCCGCGCCATGCCGCCCATCGCGCCGCGTGTCGCCATGCTCCGGATGAAGACGCCGGGATCGTTGACGAGATCGGTCATGCGAACACGGTCGCCCAAAATCGAGCCGCCGGAATACGGGCTCGACGGGTCGATCGCAACGATGCCGACCTTCACGCCGGCCGCACGCAACTGCACGGCGAGCGTCGAAACCAGGGTCGACTTGCCGCTCCCCGGCACCCCCGTGATCCCGACCACGTGCGCGCGTCCGGCGCGCTGATAGATCTCGGCAAGCGCACGACGCGCTTCAGGCAGACCAGCTTCCGCGCGAGAGATGAGTCGCGCGATCGCCGGCACTTCTCCGTTTGCTACCCGTTCGACGAGTTCTCGCGACGGAACGAAGCCGCTCAATCACCCTTCTCCGCCTCGATCTGCGCGTGGGCCTCGCGAAAGACCGCACGATCGTCGATGACGCGGCGGGCTTTGAAATCCGTTCGCGGCAGCGAGCCCGCCGGAACGATCTCCGCGATGGTACGCAGGCCGAGCATCTGGTGAATGCGATGCGAGACGTCCGCCTTGAAATGCTGCAGCGCCTCGGTACCTTCGAAATCGGATTCGATGCGCAACAGCAACTCGTCCATCGCGGCCTCGCGCGTGATGACGATTTGGTGCTCGCCACCGTAACCTGGAGTCGCATTGAGGGCGGCGTCGATTTCGCTTGGATAGACGTTCTCACCGCGCACGGTGAACATGTCGTCGATCCGGCCGAAGATGCCCTGCGGCAACATCGGATACGTCCGGCCGCAGGGACTCGGTCCGTCGACCCACTGCGTGAGATCACCCGAGGCAAGCCGAATCATCGGCTGCGACGTGCGTTCGAGATGCGTGTAGACGGGCGTGCCGCGCTTACCGTAGGGGACGCGCCGCATCGATGCCGGATCGCACACTTCGGTGTACACGATGTCTTGCCAGCACAACATCCCGGCGCTCTGCGCCGTGCCGGCAACGTTCATCCACGGCGACATCTCCGCCATCGATCCCGAATCGAGCACGCGCGCGCCGTAATAGTCTTCGATTCGATCGCGGACGCCGGGAATCGACGCGCCGGGCTCGCCCGAAAAAAACATGCATTTCAAACCGAAGTCGCGCGGATCGAGGCCGTCGCCCAGGGCAGTGTGCGCGAGGTGGAGCGCGTAGGTCGGCGTGCCGTAGAAGCCGGTAGGGCGCATGGCGCTCAGCCACTGCGCGCAGCGCGACGTCATGCCGGGCGCGCCCGCACCGAAGGGGAACGATTTCGCGCCCAGTCGCTCGGACCCCGAGAGCGCGCACCAACTGCCCATGTACAGACTAAAGATTGCAGCGATGCAGATGGTGTCGCCGGGCCGCAGACCCATGGCCCACATGATGCGCGCGTGCGCGTTTGCGATCGCATCCCAGTCGTTGCGACCGATGGCGAAGGCGGTCGGGCGGCCGGTCGTGCCGCTCGTACCGTGGATATGGTAGATGTCGCTCTGGGGGACGCAGACGTACTCGCCGAACGGCGGCGCGGCGGCTTGCGATTCGCGCAAGTCCTTTTTGGTAATGACGGGAACCTTGTCTTCGAAATCTTCGAGCGAGGTGAGATGATCGGGATGAAAGCCCGCCTCATCCCATTTCCGACGGTAGAACGGCGACTGCGCGTATGCGTAGCGGCACACGACTTGCAAGCGTTCCAGGATCGCGCGTTCGCGCTCGCCGGCGGGCATCGTTTCGCGTTTGGGAAACCAGTAGCGGCTCTGTGCGGGCGGCATGTACGAGTCGTCGTAAGATGCTGGAAACGACCAACACTCCATCGACTCCGCGAACTTAACGCTGGCCACGAGCAGTGACCAACTTCTCGAGCGCCGCGACGATTGCGGCTGGCGCCGTATCCTGGAGCATCACCTCGTGGACGCCCATCGCTTTGAGCGCGACGACATCTTCGTCGGGCATGACGCCGCCCGCGACGACGATCATGTCTTTGACGCCTTTCTCGTCGAGGAGCTTGAATATTTTTGGAAAGACCGTGAGCTGAACGCCCGAGAGCAGACTGATGCCTAGGACGTCGACGTCCTCCTGAACGGCCGCGTTGACGACCTCTTCCGGCGTCCGGTGAAGCCCGGTATAGATCACGTCCATGCCGGCGTCGCGCAAGGTCCGTGCGACGACGCGCACGCCTCGGTCGTGGCCGTCGAGACCGACTTTCGCGACGAGCACGCGGATAGGTTGGGCCACGTTTCCACCTCGGAAGTGTAAATTCGGTTGACGAACGAGCATCCACACGCAATGGCGCGCAAGTTATCTCCGTTTCAACGGACCATGACGCGGACCTTGGCGCCCGCGCGAAGCCGAACGTCCCCATCGACGGGGCTCCCATTGCGTTCGCATCGAGCGTGCACCGCATGCCATTTATTTAGCTGCTAACGCGCCCGGCACGCGCAGCCCCGGGCGGGCCGCAACGAGCGGCCCAAGTAACGGATCGCCCGAGAAATGTTCCCCGATTGCACCGGGATCCGCTGCGAGATCGAACATGCGGCGAATGCGGCCGACGATCGTACCGAGCGCCGTCACGTGCGGAAAGCGGATCGTCGCACGTAGGCCACGCCCGCTCGTACGGCAATAGCGGCGCCGATCGTCCACGACCTCGACGCCCGCGATCGCACGCGCTGCGAGAAAGTCGAGCATCCCATCCCAGTCGTAGGGCGGTGCGTACGGAGCGAGAGCACGACGTCCGAGGCATGTGGGGCGTCGCTCGAATCCACGCGAACCCGGCGCAATGTGCCGGGCGGCCGCCGATACAGCGTCGCAAAGGTCGCGTTGAAGCAACGAACACTACCGAACCCCGCTCCCAGCGCCACATCCGTCAGCGGGAGCGCCCGCGTCGCCGTCGTCGAGGTGCCGAGCCATCGTAAAAGGTCGGGAGCGCACTCGGGCCGGCAACGCAAACAGGGTCGAAAATGCGCTTCCTGCGCCGCTGCGGCCGTCCGGAAAAACGTGACGTTCTGCGGCTTCGGCGTAGGAGAACCGCCGTGCCGCTTCTCGCCATTTTGGGACGTCGATGATCGCGAAGGACGATGCGAGCAGTCGCCGAGGTCGGCGTCGAACGAGGCCCCATGCTGACTTCGCACGCGTCACCGCCGGTGTTCGATCGAGAGTTCTGCTCGGGTCTCGAACGACTTTTCGCGTGGCGCCGTGACGTGCGCCGCTTCACGGCGCAACCGCTCGCAGACGGTCTACTCGAAGAACTCATCGCCCTGACCGCGCTCGCGCCGTCGGTCGGCTACAGCCAGCCCTCGCGCTTCGTCCGCGTCAGCGATGCTACGCGACGTGCGGCCGTCGCAGCCGAATACGAACGCTGCAACGTTGCAGCCGCAGAGCGCTACGAGGGCGGACGGCACGCGACCTACGTCGCGCTCAAGCTCGCCGGTTTACGCGAAGCACCGGTGCACCTCGCAGCGTTCGTCGACACGGCGACGTTGCGCGGCGAAGGCCTCGGCCTCGTATCGATGCCCGAGATGCTTGCGTATTCAACCGTTCTTGCGGTGCATACCCTGTGGCTTGCGGCACGTGCGCGAGGGGTCGGCGTCGGTTGGGTTTCAATCGTCGACCCGGCTACCGTCGCACGTATTTTGGACGTACCGCCGGCATGGTCGCTCGTCGCGTACCTGTGCATTGGCTACCCCCAAGAAGAACATCTCGATCGCGAACTCGCGCGGGCCGGCTGGGAGAGCGCCGACAACGAGACGACGACGCTCGTGGAACGCTGACGGGCCAATGCGAACGTCGTTGCCGTGAGACGGAAGACCGGCGCAGAGACCAGTCCGTGAACCGCACGCGACATGTGAGTGAAGAGCGCGATCGAGAACTGTCTCGCCGATCCCGCTCGATGCGCCCGTAATGCCGACGACTTTTCTGCAATGCCGCCGAAGCTCGAAACGAACGGTCGTGCCCTGCGCACCGCTTACAATCGCGCGATCAGTGCCGCCTCGACCCGCGCCATTGCGGCGTTCCACGCGCGAGGCGGGCGAATTCATCGTCGCCTGCCGCGTCGATCGGACGGGGCGTCAGTCGCCGCTGCCCAGCCGAGCGGTCGTCGCGCGGCGAAACGAGAAGCGCGAGGTATGATCGCTCGAGCCATCCGCGGCGTGGCACACCGTACGCTGATGCGCCTGCGACGAAACGCGCTTCTGACGGAAGATTTTGTACCGTACGGCATCCACGTCTTCGACCGTCGGACGTCGGTCATCAAGGAAACGCAAGCCGGCGTACGCATGTGGTGTTCGCTCGACGAACGCGCGATCAGCCGGCCGATCCTGCTCAACGCATACGAACTCGCCGAAACGCAGTTCATCGCACGGACCGTCCGTCCCGGCGAGCTCGCGATCGACGCGGGCGCAAATCTCGGCTATCACGCGCTGCATCTCGCCCGCCTTGTCGGCACGGAGGGCCGCGTCGAGGCGTTCGAACCCGTCCCGTATCTCGCCGACGCACTCGGTGCAAGCGTCGCGGAGAAGGCTCTCTCGGCTGTCGTGCGCGTGCATCGAACGGCCCTCGACGAGCGAGCCGGCTCGCTGCGCTTACGCCACGCCCCGCGCACCGCGAATTTCGGCGGACTGCACTTCGCGCCGGCGGACGCAGCGCCCGTCGCTCACGTCGATGAGCCGGTCTCAACGATTCGACTCGACGACGTCATCGACGCCGGTGCGTGCCGCTTTCTCAAGATGGATGTCGAAGGTGCCGAGCCGCGCGTGATCCCCGGCGCCCGGCAGACGCTCGCGACGGGCCGGCCGGTCATCCTCGCGGAGTTGCACGGCGCGCAGTTGCGCATCGTGAGCCAGTGCCGTGCGGATGACTTCATCGCGCAGATGTCGGCGCTCGCATATCGCTGCTCGCGCTTGAACCCTGATGGAACGCGCGGGGATACGCTCGAGCGCTACGCGGGCGACGCCCCACTCAACGTCATCTTCGATCCCGCGCCGATTGCGTGAGACGCGCGAGCACGTGTCGCAGCGCGTCGAGCAGGCGGCTATTTTCCGAGGCGCTGCGGACCGCGACGCGAACGAAGCGATCGGCTGGGAGGCCCACGTACGACGTGCAATCGCGCACGACGATGCGATGCGCGACGACGAGCTCGCGCGTCAGCGCCGCAGCCGAGCACTCCGGGGGGAGCTCGATGAGAATGAAGTTTGCGGCCGAATCGAACGCGCGGAGCGACATCGCTCGGAGGCCCGAGAGCAACGTACGTCGTTCGCGTTCGACCGTCGCGCGCGTGCGCTCGGCGTAGACCGCGTCGCCGAGCGCGGCGCCGAGTGCGCGCATCGCCATCGTCGTCACCGGCCACGACGGCAGCGCCGCACGCATGCGTGCGGCGAGCAGGGGTTCGCAGACCGCGAAGCCGACGCGTAGCGCGGGGACCGCGAAAAACTTCGTGAGCGAACGAACGACGATCGTGTTCGACGTCGTCGCGGCGAGCCCAATGGCACTCTGCTCCGGGACGAAATCCACGAACGCTTCGTCGATGACGAGCGTCGCCCCGACGCCACGCGCGCGCTCCGCGAGCTGCGAGACGACGTCTCGCGTGACGAGGGCGCCCGATGGATTGTGCGGCGTCGTCACGAGCGCGGCGTCGGCCTGAGCATCGACGAGACGACGCGCGATGGTCTCGGCGGGAAGCGCGAAGTCGTCGGCCGCGTCGAGGGCGATCGGCACGAGCGCGACATTCGCTCGCCGCAGGGCGTGCGCGTCCTCGCTGAACGCGGGCAGCGGCACGATGCAGCGCTCGCCCATCGCGACCTGGGCGGCCACGCCGATGAGGGCTGCAGCGCCGTTGGAGACGACGATCGCAGCGGGATCGATTGCATAATGCGCGCCGAGCGCACGTCGTAACGAGGCCGCATCAGGTTCGGGATAGCGCGCGAGCTCGCGAACGTCGGTCGCGGCCGCCGCGAGTGCATCCAGGAGCGCACGCGGGGGGCCGAGCGGATTGAGATTTGCGCTGAAGTCCGTGAGCTCGTCGCGCGGCACGCCGTAACGACGTGCGACCGCATCGAGATCGCCGCCATGGACCGCAAGCGCGTGGTCGACGTCGTGCACTTCGCCCGGGTTCATCGTTTGCGCCGCCTGCGTTCGCGACCGGCGTCGCCGAACGCGCGCGCCGTCACACAGGCGATCGCGCACGCGAGCGTGACGTACGTGACGGCACGTCGCGCGCGGCGCATGTCCGCGGCGTCCGGTACACGATGCTCCGCCCCGAGCAGCGGTGTTTCGCGCGCGACGCCGTCGTAGACGTTCGTGCCGCCCAGACGTATGCCGAGTGCGCCCGCGAGCGCCGCCTCGCTCTGTCCCGCATTGGGACTCGCGTGCGCGTGCCCGTCGCGGCGCAACAGCCGCCACGCCGCGCCCGCGCTGCCGCACGGCGAAGCGAGCAACGGCGCGGTCGCGCAGAGCGCGAGGGCCGTCAGACGAGCGGGAACGTAGCACACAACGTCGTCGGCGCGCGCGGCAAACCGACCGAGGTACGTGTACGGCGCCTCGATGTGTCCGATCATCGAATCGAGCGTACTCGTCGCCTTGAACGCACAGGCGAGCGGTACGCCGCCCAGCGCGAGCGCACACAGCGGTGCGACGATGCCATCGCAGGCGGATTCCGCAAGCGTCTCGATCGTCGCGCGTGCAATCTCGTTCGCATCGAGGTGGGCGGTCTCGCGACCGACGATGCGCGCGAGTCGCACGCGCGCCCGCGCGAGATCGCCTGCATCGAGGGCGCCCAGGACCGTTCCCGACTCGTGCAAGAGATCGCGTGCGGCCAGGGTCGTCCAGCCGAGTACGATCGCGCACGCGACGCCCGCGCGTTCGTCGCGCGCGCGTGCGAGCGCGATCAGACGTTGCGGGATTGCGTAGGCGAGCGCGACGATCGTCGTCGTCAACGCTGCGCCGGCAATGCATTCGCGGCGCGCGTCGCCCCGGGCCCACGCTCGCGCAGCACGCTCGCCGAACGTACATGCGGCGCCCATCGCGCGCACGGGATGCGGCAGCCACCGGGGATCGCCCAGGGCGGCATCGGCGAGCACCGCTCCGACGAGCACCATTGCCGCATTCACGCCCCGATGCCGCACGCACGCAAGAGTCGCGGGATATCGACCGACGTGCGGACGTGCGCTGCGAGCCGATCAAGATTCGCTTCGCGTTCCAGCGAGAACGACGAGCGCTCGCGGGCCGGTTCGAGACGGCTCGCCGTACGCGCGGCGTCCAAGAACGCGTGGCGGAACGCATCCTGCGCGAACGCACCGTGCAGATACGTCCCGAGCGTTCGGCCGTCGGCCGAAATCGCGCCGTCGTCGAGCGTCGCGCCGTCACTGCGCCGGACGATCCGCGCGAATCGTGCCGCGTCCGGTTCGTACGTCGTTTCGCCGACGTGAATCTCGTAGCCGTCGATCGTATGTGCGGGAAACGCGACGCCGCCGACGTTGAGGGCATACGTCGCGCCCGAAGCGCGTTCCGCGATTTTTTCGCGAGCGAGCGTCGTGCGCAACGGCAAGAGCCCGACCCCCGCGGCGCTGCCGCCACCCTCAATCCCGAGCGGATCGTCGACGTGCGTACCGAGCGCCTGCATCCCCCCGCAGATACCGACGACGAGCGCGCGACGTGCCATCGCATGCAGCGCCGGAACGAAGCCCGCGCCCTCGAGCCACGCCATTGCGGCGAGCGTCGACTTCGTGCCCGGCACGATTGCGATGTCCGCACCGTCGAGCGCGCGCGGCGAACCCGCGTACACGAGCTCGACGCTCGGCTCGCTTGCGAGCGCGTCGAAGTCGCTCACGTTCGCAACGAGCGGCCACGCGACGACGACGATGCGTAAGCGACGGTGCGAGCTCGTCGCATCGTCGCGCCAAGATGCCTCGCGCGCGCGCGGCACCGCGTCGAAGGCGACGCCATCTTCTTCTTCGAGTCCGATGTCCCGCAGGTAGGGCACCACGCCGAAACATGGCTTCCCCACGCGCGCCTCGAGCATCTCGATGCCCGGTGCCAGCAGGTCGACGTCACCGCGAAACTTGTTCACGATCGTCCCCGCGATCCGCGTGCGGTCGGCGTCGTCGAGGAGCGCGAGCGTTCCGTACAGCGCGGCGAACACACCGCCACGATCGATATCGCCCGCGAGCACGCAGCGAGCGTTCGCGGCATGCGCCATGCGCATGTTCACGAGATCGCTCTCGCGCAGGTTGATCTCCGCGGGTGAACCCGCGCCTTCGAGCACGACGACGTCGTAGTTTGCGGCGAGCCGTTCGTAGGCAGCGCAGACGGCTGGGAAGAGTTCGACGATGCGCCTGCGATGGTACTCCGATGCGCTCGTATCGCCCCAAATCTTGCCCGCGACGACGACCTGCGAGCGCTGCTCGGACGTCGGTTTGATCAGGATCGGATTCATATCGACCGTCGGCGCGATACCCGCGGCTTCCGCTTGCAGCGCCTGCGCCCGGCCGATCTCGCCACCCTGGGGCGTCGCGGCCGAATTGAGCGACATGTTCTGTGCTTTGAACGGCGCCACGCGATAACCGTCGTCGCGCAGAATACGACAGAATGCCGCCGTCAGCAACGATTTCCCGACATGCGATGCGGTCCCCAGGACCATCAACCCGCGCGCGCTCATCGTGCGACGGCTCCGCTCGCGAGCTTCGCGCGCACCCACCGTGCGGCGCTCGCGACCGCGACCACGGACGACACGTTACGAGCGCGCGCGGGCCGGGCGATCATGACGACTGGAATGCCGAGCGTTCGGGCCGCATCGATCTTCGCGTAGGTTGCCGTACCGCCGCTGTTCTTCGCGACGATGCAGTCGATCGTGTGGGTCCGCATGAGCGCGAGCTCGTCCGCGTAAGCGAACGGGCCGCGCGCGAGGACGAGCTCGCCGTGCGGCGGGAGTGTCATGGGATCGGGCGCGTCGATGCAGCGCACGAGCACGAAGCGATCCGCCACCCGTGCGAACGGCGCGAGTTCTTGACGGCCGACCGTTACGAAGATGCGTCGTCCCGTCGCGGCGGCGACTTCGGCTGCAGTCGTCGCGTCGGGAACGTCGATGAAGCGATCGTCCGGTCGTGCTTGCCACGGCGGGCGCTCGAGAACGACGAGCGGCACGTGCGCCGCCGCGCAGGCGGCAACGGCGTTCTCGCTCATGCGCGCGGCGAACGGATGCGTGGCGTCGACGACGGCGGCGATGCGTTGCGTTCGAAGGTACGCGGTTAAACCATCGGCACCACCGAAACCGCCGGCGCGCAGTTCACCCGGCGGCAGGAGCGGCGCGTTCGTACGTCCGGCAAGCGACGAGACGACGCGCAGCGACGCATCGGTCACGAGCGCGCCCGCAAGTTCCCGTGCATCCTGCGTACCGCCCAGAACGAGCACGCCGTACGGGGTACCGATCACAGCGTCCGGTCTCGCTGCGCCGAATAGAGGTAGCTTTCGCCGAACTCGGCCGCACCGATCGAGCGACCGACGATGATCAGTGCGTTACGGTCGATGCCCGCGGCGCGCACCGCTTGCGCGAGCTCGCCGAGGGTGGTGCGGACGATGCATTCGTCGGGCCAGCTCGCGCGACACACGACGGCCGCAGCCGCCTCCGCGCCGTAATACGGGACGAGTTCCCGCACTACGAGTTCGACGTTTGCAATCGAGAGGTGGAGCACGAGTGTCGCACCGGTCCGCGCGAGCGAGGCGAGCTCTTCGCCGGGCGGGAGCGCCGTCGAACGCGTCGCGGTGCGCGCGAGCACGATCGTTTGCGCGACTCCCGGGAGCGTGAATTCTTGGCGAAGTGCGGCTGCGGCCGCCGCGAACGACGGCACGCCCGGGGTCATGTCGTACGCGATGCCGAGCGTATCGAGCCTGCGGATTTGCTCCGCCATCGCACTCCAAATCGAGAGATCGCCCGAGTGCAACCGTGCGACGACTTCGTCACGTTCGTGCGCGCGCACGATCTCCGCGACGATCTCGTCGAGATCGAGCTCGGCCGTATCGACGATGCGTGCGTTTGCCGGCGCGTATGCCAAAATCTCGCGCGGCACGAGCGAACCCGCGTACAGACACACCGGTGCGGCTGCGATGAAGTCGCGCCCGCGAAGCGTGAGCAGATCGGGGGCGCCCGGTCCCGCGCCGATGAAGTGGACGATCATGCGAGTTCGGCGCGCGCACAGGTGCAGCCGCGGCCCGTACGTCGCGTGACCACGAGCCGGCTGCCGCGTCCGAGCGCAGCGAGTGCGGCGGCTTCCGCGACGCTCGGCGTCCCGATCGATCGAACGGCACGCAGCGATGATACCGTCGTTCGCGACACGCGCGCGAGGGCGGCTGCATCGAAGGTCACGACATCGAGCGCGAGCTCGCGTGCGACCGCGTGCGCGAGTCCGGCGCGCCGGTCGAGCGTCGCGAGCAACATCCCCGCCCGCAATTCCCCGCACTCGCCCGCGATGAGTGCGACGATATCGCTCGCCGTCGCCCGCGACGTACAGCCGAATCCGATGGCCCCGACCGCGGCTACCACGTCGTGCGCGTCCACTGCGTAATCGGCATCGCGCTGCGCCAGCCGAGCATCGAACCGACGGGCTCCGCATGCGCGATCGTCAGTCGCACGAGCTCGCCGCCGTGACGCGCGCGTGCCGCCGCGAGCACCGACTCGCCCTCGACCGTCACGGCGTTTGCAACCAGACGTCCGCCCGGGCCCAGACGCCCGATACACGCATCGACGAGGTCGCTCGATGTCAGTCCGCCGCCGATGAAAATCGCATCGGGCGCGTCGCGTTCTACTGCGAACGCGTCGGGCGCGCGCATGTGCACGACGCGCAAGCCGGGGACGCCCAGGTTCAGCGCGTTGCGCGCGATTCGCTCGACGCGGATGTCGTCGCTCTCGAAGGCGACACAGCGCAGCGAGGGATGAACGCGCATCCACTCGATGCCGATCGAACCCGAGCCGGCTCCGACATCCCATAGCAACTGCCCCGGGAGCGGCACGAGCCGCGCGAGCGTCGCGGCGCGGACGTCGCGTTTGGTGAGTTGGCCGTCGCTGAGGTAGGCGTTATCGGGCAGCCCCGGCACGCTCGCGAGCGGCGCAATACCGTCCTCTGCGACGCATTCGATTGCGACGCAATTGAGCGGACCTGAGGGCGCAATACCCCACGAGCGCGCGATCCCGTCGCGTCTGCGCTCCCGTTCGCCGCCGAGATAATCGAAGGCGACCATCGGACTCGACCCGTAGCCGCGCAGGGCGAGCGTGGCCGCGAGCGCGACCGGTGTATCGCCGTTTTCGCTGTACACGATGAGCCGTCGACCGGGCTGGAGCTGCGCGCCCACGAGTTCGACCGGACGCGTCACGGTCGAGATCAGCGTTACTTCAGCACTCGACCATCCCAGACGCGCGCACGCGAGCACGTATGCGGGTGCCTGCGGATAGACGCGATAGGCTTGCGTCGGCAGACGTTTCGCGACGAGTGCGCCGATGCCGTACGACATCGGATCGCCCGAAGCGAGGATCGCGAGCGGCCCCGTCCGCTCGCGGCCGAGCAACGCGTCCAAGAACGGCACCAGCGGTACCGGCCACGCCTCCCGCGCGCCATGCGTGGGCGGAACGAGCGCCAGTTGTCGCGCGCTCCCCACGACGAGGGCCGCATCGTACAGGGCCGCGCGCGCAGACTCGCCGAGCCCGCCGTACCCGTCTTCGCCGATCCCCACGAGCGACAGCCACTCATCCTGCATGCGCGACCGGTTCTCCGTCGCGATCGACCACGAGCACGTCGATCGCAATGACCTCCCGAGCATCTGCGACGACGCGGGCGGCGATCTCGCGCGCGCGTGTCGCGACGAGCTCGCCGAGGGGGACGCGTGCGTCGCGTGCGATCGTCAGCGCTTCGAGCCCCGTGTTCGCACGCGCGATCGCCTCCGCAACCGAGCCGGTGCCACCGTCCGCGCGGACCAATCCCGCCAGGAACGCGAGATCGACCGAGCTGCGCTTCGAATGCAGATCGAGGTGGCCGCTCGCGAGCTTGCTCATCTTCGCAAACCCACCCGCGATCGTAACCCGCGCGATCGGGAAGCGCCGCACGTATTTGAGCATGCCGCCGACGAAATCGCCCATGTCGATGAGCGCGCTGCCGTCGATTGCGTGAAAACGGGCGACCGTCGCTTCCGACGTCGAGCCCGTCGATCCCGCGACGTGCGCGAGGCCGAGCGCGCGCGCAACATCGAGCCCTTCATGAATCGTCGCAATCCACGCAGCGCACGAGTAGGGGACGACGATTCCGGTCGTCCCCAGGATCGAGAGCCCGCCGAGGATGCCGAGTCGCGGATTCCAGGTGTGCTGCGCGATCTGGGCGCCGCCGGGGATTGCGAGCTCGACGAGCGCATCGCCGCTCGTACCGCACTCGTTTGCGACCGAAGCGATCGCGTCACGCATCATCGCGCGTGGCACCGGGTTGATCGCGGGCTCGCCGATAGCCAGCGACAGACCGGGTTTCGTGACCGTCCCGATCCCAGCCCCGCCCCGAAACGTCACGCCCGTTCCCGGCGTGCCGTGCGCCACGCGCGCGAGGACGAGGGCACCGTGGGTAACGTCGGGATCGTCACCCGCGTCCTTGACGATCCCCGCGGTCGCGGAGGTCGCGTCGCGGGCTTCGGTCGCCAGAGCGAACGAAACGCGCGCGCCCGCGGGCAACACGATCTCAACGGGATCGGGAAATGTCCCCGTCACGAGTGCCGCATACGCAGCTTTGGTCGCCGCCGTCGCACAGGCACCCGTTGTCCAACCGCGTCGCAGCGGGCCTTCGGGGATCTCATCGTTACGCACGATCCGAAGCGGTCGCCGAACCCACGGTCGCAGCCGTGCCGTACGTGCGCGGCGTGTAGACGAAACGCCGACCACCCGGTGCATCGAAGGTCCGCGTCGTCGACGTGCCCACGAGAACGACCGTGCGCATGTCGACGTCGCGCGCATCGAGCTCTCGCAGCTCGATGATACGGAGCGCCTCGCTCGGCCCGCCGATGTCGCGTGCGAGCACGACGGGCGTCTGCGGCGTCCGATGGCGCAACAGGATCGCGCGCGCTTCGTCGAGCTGCCAGCGTCGCTGCGACGACGTCGGATTATACAGGGCTAAAGCGAAATCCGCCGACGCTGCAGCAGCGAGACGTTTGGCGACGATCTCCCACGGTTTGAGACGGTCGGAAAGCGAGATCGCACAGAAATCGTGCCCGAGCGGCGCACCCGCGCGAGCGGCCGCCGCCTGCATCGCGGAAATCCCCGGCACGACATGGACGTCCAGTGTCCGCCACGCGGGCGGCCCGGCTTCGAGTGCTTCCATTACGGCCGTCGCCATTGCGAAGATGCCCGGATCCCCCGAGGAGACGACGCACACGCGAGCACCGTTCGCGGCGAGTTCGAAGGCGTGCCGGGCGCGCTCGATTTCGACGCGATTGTCGGAGGGGTGCCGACGCTGACCCGCGCGTTCAGGGACGCGAGCAAGATACGGTGCGTAGCCGATGAGATCGGTCGCTTCGATGAGCTCGCGCGCGGCTTCGGGCGCGACCCAATCGCTCGCCCCGGGGCCAAGGCCCACGACGCACACGCGTCCGGGTCGCGCGGCGATTTGGGAGATGCGCAGCGCGTCGCGGTCGGGCAAGACCTGCGACCCCGGCACGATCACGAGCGAGAAATACGGCACGCTCTGGGGATCGACGTCGCGCAGCGGCACGATCCGTTCGGCCGCCATCGTCGCACGCTCGATATAGAGCGCACGATCGCCGACACCGGCGCGTTCGACGGCCGAGCGCACCTTTGCAAAATTGCGGCCGAGCTTCATGATCGCGTACGCGGCACCGGTTTGCAGCCTCGTCGCAAGCTCGGATTCCTCGAGCGTTCCCGGCAGAATCGTCATCTCGGTATCGCGGCGTACGAGCGGGACGCCCAGGCGCGCCGCACCGGCCATCACCGAACAGACACCCGCGACGACCTCTGTCGGATAACGCTGCGCGAGGCGATCGTGCAGATACATGTACGAGCCATAGAAAAACGGATCACCTTCGCACAAGATCGCGACGTCGCGCCCGGCGTCGAGGTGCGCGGCAATCGCGGCGGCCGACGCGTCGTAGAACGCGTGCATCGCGGCTTCATAGCCGGCTTTCGGCTGCTCGAGTTCGGTCGTCACGGGATAGATGAGCGGGAGTTCGATGTGGCGCGGGCCGAGTTCGCCTGCGACGACCGCACGTGCGTTGCTGCGTCCGTGACGTGCGGAAGGATAGGCGACGACCGCAACGGAGCGTACGATGCGCAGCGCCCGCACGGTGATCAGTTCGGGATCGCCCGGGCCGACACCGACGCCGTAGAGTCGGCCGACCGCGCCATGCGAGCCGTTCATTCGGTATCGCTCGCCAGAGCGTTGACGGCGGCAGAGGCGATCGCGCTGCCGCCACGCCGCCCGTGCAGGGTGATGTACGACAGGCCCATGGCGTTTGCGGCGAGCGCCATCTTCGATTCGGCCGCGCCGACGAAACCAACGGGGAAACCCAAGACGAGCGCCGGTTTGGGGGCACCCGCGGCAAGCATGTCGAGCAGGTGGAAGAGCGCCGTCGGCGCGTTCCCGATCGCGACGACGCTACCGCCCAGACGGTCACGCCAGCGTTCGAGCGCCGCCGCGCTTCGCGTCGTGCCCAGACGTTGCGCGAGCGCGGCGACCTGCGGATCGCGCAGGGTACAGAGCACGTCGTTGTCCTGCGGTAGTCGCGCGCGCGTCACGCCCGCCGCGACCATCGCCGAATCGCATAGGATCGGTGCGCCCGCCCGCAACGCCGCACGTCCGCGTTCGGCTGCATCCGTCGACGTCGCGACATCGCGCGGCAGATCGGTCATGCCGCAGGCATGAATGATCCGCACGAGCAGCCGGGCGTGCACGGGCGACGCATCGCCCAGATCCGCTTCGTTGCGAATGATCGCAAAGGACGCGCGATAGATTGCGGCGCCGTCTTTCTGGTAGGCGGGCGTCACGCGAGCGCCTCGGCGTTCGCACGAGCGAACGATGCGAACGCGCGCTCGAGTGCGTCGTGCGGCGACGCCTCCGATGCGACGAGCACGCCGTCCACGACGACGTCGTAGCCGTGCGCCCGCGCAACCAGATCGCAGTTCGCACCGCTTCGCATCGCACACCGTTTGTCACAGCCCGCGACGTTGATCGTCCACGGCCGCGCGTGCGTCATGCTGGCAACGCGAGCCGCGAACGCCGCTGCGTCCGCGCGCACGTCGGCGAGCGCGGAACCGCAGCCCGCCATTCCCGCGCAGGCCGCGACGCCGTCGTAGCCGTCCGCTCCATCGAGAAGCAGTCCGAGTCGTCCGAGTCCGTCCGTCGCGACGGCCACGTCGGCGCGCGAAATCCCCACGAGCGCCACGCCGCGCCACATCCCCAGCCGAACCTTGGCAGCAAGTCGCTCGGCAAGCGTCGCGAGCCCACGTGCTTGGACCGCGGAAAGTCGCCCAAGCGGCACCGACGGAACGACGTTCACGAAGGCACACGTGTGAGCGGCGCTTAGGCCGCGCCGAAGTTGCGCATTCGCTGTGCCGCACGCGAGTCGCGCTGTCATCGTCGCCCGTGCGACGTCGAACGCAGGCACGTCCGTCACGGCGGCGTACGGAAGCTCGCGCAACCGTGCGGCTATTTCCTGGCGGGAGCCCGCGAGCCGCCCCAAACGCCAGGTACGATCGTCGCCGCACGTGCGGCGCGCGATGTCGTGCGCGGCATGCGACGCCGCGATCAGAAGCGCCGCACCGTCGTGCGCCGCGACCGTGAGACCCGTATCGACACCGCCGACGGCAAGGCCGAAGCGAACCTCGCTCCCCACCGGCACCGCGATGAGCGCGAGATCGGCACGCGCGCAATCCAGGGCGAACCCACCGCCGTCAATTGCGACGACGAATTTTGCCGGCAGCGACGCGAGCTCGGGCTCGCCCGCGAGCAACGCGTCGAATGCACGCACGACGGAGCGCACGTCGACGCGTTCGGTCGCGTCGTAGCCCGCGAACGGACTTGCGAGCACGTTGCGCACGCGTTCGTGCGCCCGCGACGTGACGAGGCCCGCGGCGATGAGACCCTCGCCGAATGCCGCGACCGTCTGCGCGCGCAGACCGCGGATCTGGACGTTGGCGCGTGCGGTGATATCGAACGCGCCGTCCGCATCGCGTTCGCAGAGATCGGCGAGCCTGCGAAATGCTTCGGTCGTAATGTATCCACCGGGGACACGAACGCGCGCGAGCAACCCGTCGCGCGCGGCGACGACGTGGAGCGCTCCCGGACAGGCTGCGTCGTTCACCATGCGCGCGACCACGGCGGCCCCGGATGTTCTTCATCGCGCAACCGTGCATCGATGCCATTGCGTGCTTCGATCACGCGCGCGCAGAGCCACAGCACGTCGGAGAGCCGATTGAGATACTCGAGCACCGTTGGTTGGACGATCCCGCCGCTCGTCACGTAGCGCACGTTCGCGCGTTCGGTGCGCCTGCAGATGGCGCGCGCGACGTCGAATGCAGCCGAGCTTGCGAACTCGCCGGGAATCGACCAGTCGCGCAAGATATTCGGTTCGGCCTCGAAGCGTTCGACGAGCGCGTCGAGACGTGCGATCATGGCTTTGGTGATCTCCGGGATCGGTTTGTTCGCTTCGGCCCGTGTCGAGACGGCAGAACCGACGATGAAGAGTTCGCGTTGGATCGCGCGGATCTCGCGGTTGACTTCGGCGTCCTCGCAGCGCGTCCGAGCGAGCCCGATGACCGTGTTGAGTTCGTCGATTGCTCCGTACGCTTCCACCCGTGCGTCGGCTTTCGAGATCGCGCCGCCGCCGCCGAGGCGCGTCACGCCGCCGTCCCCCTTGCGCGTCGTGATCGACGCCTGACGCCGCACAGGTCTTTGGTCGTCGTTCATGCCGTCGCCATCCATTCGCGAACCGTCGCGCCGAGCGTACGTTCCGAACATTCATCGAGGTGTCGATAGGTTGCATCGAGGGCGGTTGCGAGCCGCCGCGCGAAACCCAGGCGCACGGTCCCGCTCTCCGTATCGACGCACAACGCGCGAACGCCCGACTCCCGCAAGGTCGCGGCTTCATGCAGGGCGGCCGCGAAGCCGTCCTGCGCCGGAACGTTCGCACGCGCGTCGCTAACGATCACGAGATGTGCCTGGACGCTAGGGTCGCGCCGCACGCTCTGGGCGAGCACGCCGCGTGCGCGTGCCAGACCGCGGCCCAGTGGCGTTCGGCCACCCGTCGCAAGTTCGCGTAAGCGGCGGTAGGCAACGATCGCGCTGCGCGTCGGAGGCACGAGCAGTTCCGCATCTTCGGCGCGAAATGCGACGAGGGCGACGGCGTCGCGCCGGTGGTAGGCGTCCGCGAGCAGCGCGGCGATCGCGCCCTTGGCCGCACGCATGCGCGCGGCTGCAGCCATCGATCCCGACGCGTCGACGAGAAAGAGCACGAGCCCGCGGGCACGGCCATGACGCTCGATGTAGCGCAGGTGTGACACGGCGATATCGACGGAAGCGTCGAGCGCGGCGGCACGCAGCGTCGCGAGTGCGGCCAGGCGCGGGGTGCGATGGCGCACGATGCGCGCGACACCGGCGGGCGTGTCGAGCCCGCCGCGTCCGCGTGCGGCGTCCTTCGGCGTCGCGCGCTTGCGAGCGATGGGCGCGCGGTGATCCTGCGGTGCCAGCGCAAGCGATAGCGACGTACCGATCTCGGCCGTCTGCTGATCCGGCGCCGAACCGTTCGCCGCGGTACGAGCCGTCGGTGTCGCCGCGTCGCGCGACGCAGACGCACCGTTCGACGGTGGCTGCGGCGCACGCGGCGGCGGCGTGCGCGGTGCTTCGCGGCGGCGATGCGCGAGCGACGGCTCCGCTGCGCGTGCGATGTCGCCAAGCGTCACTTCATGGCGCGCGTCGAGCGCCGCGATCGCACGCGCCGCGCGCACGATCGTGAGATCGGCGCGCATTCCCTCGACGCGCGCATCGCGTGCGAACTCGCTTGCTGCGCGCAGGCATACCTGCGAAACGGCCACGTCGCCAAGTGACGCGCGTGCTGCAACGATACACGCGCGCAGCGACCTCGTCGCCGCCGCATAGGTCGCGACGAACGCGCGCGGATCGCGCTCGAACGCGAGTCGCCGTTCGACGATCGCGACGCGACGTTCGAGATCGTCGTCGTTTGCGACCGCGACGCAGAGTCCGAAGCGATCGAGCAACTGCGGCCGCAGTTCTCCTTCCTCGGGATTCATCGTGCCGACGAGCATGATCCGGGCCTCGTGTGCGACGGACGCGCCGTCGCGCTCGACGACGTTGCGGCCCGTCGCAGCCGCGTCGAGAATGATGTCGACGAGGTGATCGGGCAACAGGTTGACCTCGTCGACGTAAAGCACGCCGCGATTGGCGCGTGCGAGCAAGCCCGGCTCGAAACGGCGTTCGCCCCGCACGAGCGCCTGCACGTCGAGCGTTCCGATAACCCGGTCTTCGGTCGCGCCGATCGGAAGTTCGACGAACGGCGTTTCGATCGTTGCGATGGGCGCCCCGGCCCCTGCGACCGGCGCGCCGTTGAACGCATCGCCTACCACGATGTCGATCGGCGGGAGCAACGCCGCAAGCGCCCGCACCGCGGTCGATTTTGCCGTACCGCGCGTCCCCGTCACGAGCACGCCACCGAGCGCGGGTTCGACTGCAAGCCACAGGAGCGCTTCGCCGAGTTCGTCCGCGCCGACGAGCGCGGCGAAGGGATAGTTAACCGACAAACGATGTCTCCGTGCGATCTTCGAGGGCGCCCTCGATTGCGAGCACCTCGTCGCGCAAGCGCTCGAGCGTTGCGGGATCGGGCTGCGCCCACAGACCGCGTTGCGCGGCTTCGAGCAAACGTTCGGTCATCTCCCGCGCGCTCCAGGGATTGGACGTTGCGAGAAACGCACGATTTTCGGGATCGAGGACGTACGCGTGGGCGACCCGGTCGTACATCCAATCGTCGACGACGCCCGCCGTCGCATCGAAGCCGAAGAGATAATCGACGGTCGCGGCCATTTCGAGCGCTCCCTTGTAACCGTGACGGCGTGCGCCCGTGATCCACTTTGGATTGACGACGCGCGCGCGAAAGACGCGCCGCGCCTCATCGGCTAGCGTCCGTACTTTGGGCACTTCGGGGTCGGATGAATCACCGAAGAGCGCGCTCGGCTCGTCGCCCGTGAGCTCGCGGATCGCCGCGATCATCCCGCCGTGATGTTGCAGATAGTCGTCGCTGTCGAAGATGTCGTGCTCCCGGTTATCCTGGTTCTGCACCGCGATCGTCGAGGCGCCAAGACGCATGCGAAATTCAGCCGGCGCCGGTTCGCCGTACGCGTCGACCCCGTATGCGAACGAACCCGCCGCGAGATACACCTCAGCGAGGTCGCGGCGCTCTTGCCAAGTGCCGTCGGAAATCAACTTGAGGATTCCCGTTCCGTAGGCGCCTGGCTTGTTGCCGAAGACGCGGAACCGCGAGCGGCGCCGCGCTTCATCGGGCGTCGCGCCGTTTGCGACGCGGGTGCGTTCGTCGGCGAGGGTCGCGGCACGCACGTAGTTATCATCGCCGGACTCCTCTTGCGCCGCTGCGAGTGCGACCGCGCGATCGAGCAAGGTAACGACGTTGGGAAACGCGTCGCGAAAGAAACCCGAGATGCGTACCGTCACATCGATGCGCGGGCGACGGAGTTCGTGCATCGGAATCGCTTCGAGATCGACGACGCGACCGTTTTCGGGATGCCACACCGGCCGCACGCCGAGCAGCCAGAGAATCTCCGCGACGTCGTCACCCTGCGTGCGCATGTTCGACGTGCCCCAGACGGTGATGCCGATCGCGCGCGGATACGCACCGTCGCGTTCGCGTGCGCTTGCGAGCAATGCATCGCCGAGCCGCACGCCGACGCTCCAGGCAAAGCGCGACGGGACCGCGCGAACGTCGACGGCGTAAAAATTGCGGCCCGTCGGCAACACGTTCGCCATGCCGCGCGTCGGCGGACCGCTCGGACCCGGTGGAACGTGACGACCGCGTAAACCGCCGAGCAGATTGGTCATCTCGTCCGTCGAGCGCAACACGTCGGGGACGATGCGCCGAGCCAGGAGCGCGAGCGTGATCGCAAAGCGTCCGTCCGCGGGCAGCCGCTGGATCGCAAGCAACTCGGCGATCCGTCCATCCGTCGCCACGTCCGCAAGCGATGCCGACGCGCTCGTATCTGCGAGACTCGCGAGAAGCGCCGTGACGAGGTTGCGTGCGATCGCATCGAGCGCGTCCCGCACCGCGCGTACCGTCGGCGTCCCCTCGCATGCAAGGTCGAGGCCGCCGGGCAGTGTCCCGTCGTACGGCAAGCCGCCGCGCGCGGGATCGGCGATCTGTGCGTACGCAAGGCCGAGATCGTCTGAGAGCGCGTGCATGACCCCGGGCGATTCCGGCGCGTCGAGACGCACGAGCGCGAGTGCGAGATCGACGAGCCGCGTCCCGGCAGGCGGCGTCCCGAGCACGTGTAGCCCGTCGCGAATCTGCATGTCGCCCAGTTCGCAGAGATAGCCGTCGACGTGTTGGAGAAACTCACCGAACGCATCACCTTCGGGCGGTACGTCGACGCCGAGATCGCGCTGTAAATCCGCTGCGACCACGCTCTGCCAGATCGCGCTTGCGATCAGCGGCGCTTTGTCGGGATCGATGCGCTCGGCCGAAGCATATTCGCCCAGGAGGCGTTGCAATTTCGCGAGCTCGTCGTACGTCTCGGCTTTCGTCATCGGCGGGACGAGATGATCGATGATGCACGCATGGGCGCGACGTTTGGCCTGCGTCCCCTCGCCCGGGTCATCGACGATGAACGGATAGAACAGCGGCACGTCATCTTGCGCGAGTGCGGGATAGCACGCCTGCGAGAGTCCCAGTGCTTTGCCCGGCAACCACTCGAGCGTACCGTGTTTGCCGCACTGCACGATTGCATCGGCACCGAAACAATCGCGTAGCCACCGGTACGCACCGAGATAGTGATGCGTCGGGACGAGCTCGCCAGAATGGTACACCGAGAGCGGATTCTCGCCGAATCCGCGGGGTGGCTGAATCATCACGAAGATGTTACCGAAGCGCATCCCCGCAACGTACACGTCGTCGCCGCTGCGATAGGCACGACCGGGCGCATCGCCCCACTGCATCGCGACGTCGTCGCGAACGCTCTGTGGGAACGCCGCGTACCACGCCGCATACGCATCGCGCGAATACCGCGCGTCCGCGTAGGCGAGCTGGTCTTCGGTCAAGACATCCGTATCGTAGCCGCCGCGCGCCAACAGCGCCGCCATCAGCGCGTCGCCGTCCGCCGGAATTTCACCGGCGTCGTACCCTTCGGCTGCCAGGCCGCGCATGACCGCAACGACCGATGCGGGCGTATCGAGACCGACCGCGCCGCCGACCCGGCCCTGCCGATTGGCAAAATTCGTGAGCACGAGCGCGATCCGTTTGCGAGCGTTCGGCAGGCGGCGCAGCCGCACGTGCCGCGCGGCCAAGCGCGCGAGCGCATCGGTTTGCGCGGGTTCGGCGACCGCAAGCGACGTCGCGGGATCGCGGAAAACAAAGACCGGGCCGTCGAGTTTGCCGTCGAATTCCGGCATTACGATCTTGGTCGCGGCATCGAAGGGTCCGAGCCCCGCCGCACTCGCGCGCCACGCAGCGATCGTCTGCATCGTCGTGACGCCCTGCACGAGCGGCACGTCGAGCGCCACGTCGGCACGTAGTGCCGGGCCGACGCTGCGCACCAGACGTTCTTCGCGCGAGAGATCGCTTGCGGCAAACGACAGCATGCTCACGACGACGTCGACGCACGCCGCGCCGTCGCGCATGAAAGCACTGGCATACACGAGCGGCAGATCGCCGATGCGATCGCAATCGCGCAACGAGTACACGAAGACCGGCAGCACGTCGAGCCCACGTGCCTCGCACGCGCGGATGAGGGCATCGACGTGCGCGAGGTTCCCGCTCGCCCAATCGGCGCGGTAGAACACTATTCCCGCAACGCCGTCGCGCGCGCGCCAGTGACGCATCGCAAAGGTTGCGCGATCGACGCGCGCGCAGGCCGCACGATCGTCTGCATCGGGATGGTAGAAGCCCAAGTCCGGCGTCTCTTCGGGCGGCTCGAATCCGAACGATGTCCCGAGCTGCGTATCGGAAACGAACCGAACGAGCTGCGCGAGATTCGCGGAGCCTCCGGCGAAAGCGTAGGCGAATACGTCGCGCAGCGTCGCGAGATCCGCGGTCGATAACGCGTCGAGCTCGGGATCGCTTTGCGCTTCGCCTGAAATCGCGATGACGCACAAGCCGCCTTCGGCGAGCGCCGCGATTGCAGCGAAACCGTGATCGAAGTACGCACGTCCGCCGAGGATGCGCACCACGACGACGCGCGCCTCTGCAAGCGCCGTGCGCACCGCATCTTCCGTGTCGAGCAGGTACGCGGCGAGCACGCTGAGGCCCAACCCCTCGGGCAGCCGCATCGACGCCGCGCGCGCGGCCGCGAGGTCGGTCTCGACGGCCGAGATGAACGCGATCACGACCGCACGCTCCGCCGTGACGACATGCGTCGCGCAACGAAGATACCGAGTGCGGTGAAGACGAGCGTCCCGACGACGAGGGCGCTAAAGAGCAACTCGTCGACCGGCGGCGCGGCGCCCATGAATTCCGCAATCCGTTCGCCCGCGACCGCCAGCGCGACGAGCGTAACCGCGACGAGCCACCGCCGGCGCGCACGCGCGGCCTCCGCGGGCGCGAGCGAGACGACGCGTGCGACGAAGAGACTGTCGAGCGTATCGGTACAAATCATGCCCAAACAAAACGCCGCGCCGACGAGCGCGCCATCGAGCGCGTGCGCGCTCGAAAATGCCGCACCGTACGCGACGAGTTGACTCGAGGTTTCGAAGCCCAGACCGAAGAGCGCACCGATCGGCACCGCAACGAGCGGATGGGTCGCTTCGCGCAATATCCGCGGGACGAGTCGTGCGCGCGGCCGCACCGCTGCGGGTCCACGCACGAGTGCCACCGCGTTGAGTGCGGCCATCGCCACGAGCACGACGATGCTCGCGACGCTGCCCGCGCGTTCGAGGGCGACCGACGCGTGCACGAGCCGTTCGCCGAGATAGGCCGCAAGCGCCGCGGTCCCGAGCACCATCGCGGAATGTCCCAGGGCGAAGAGCGTTCCGACGTAGCGGCTCGCGCGCGGCATCCGTTCGGTTGCGTTGCGCGTCAGGTTGTCGATCGCCGCGAGGTGATCGGGATCGGCGCCGTGACGCAGACCGATCGCGAAGACGGCAAGCGCGCCCGCGTTCATCGCACACCCGCGAACGCGCGCGCGCGGCCCACAAACCGGTCGACGGCGGCGGCGTGTGCGCCCAGATGGACGTGCACGTAGGACGCATGCACGGTCGGCGATACGAACCCCTCGGCGTCCCCGTCGAAGGCGAACGCGCGCGCCTGGTCGCGATAGCGCGTCTGGGAGTAGTGGAACTCGTGACCGCGCACGACGTCGCCCGCGGCGAACATCGGGCCGTCCGCGAGTGCACGGGCATCGACGTAGCGCAGCGCCGAACGCCGCTGCGACATCGTCGCCGTGGCGGGGACGGCACCCGTCATCGCATGCGCGCCGTCCGCGGTTTCGAGCGATTCGCCCAGGTACATGAGGCCGCCGCATTCCGCATAGACCGGCATCCCCGCCGCGATCGCGCGCCGCAAGCCGTCGCGCGCCGCGACGTTCGCTTCGAGTGCGGCTGCATGCAGTTCCGGGTAGCCGCCACCGACGACGGCCCCTGCGACGTCTCGGGGAAACGGATCGTGCAATGGCGCGTAGGTCACGAACTCGGCGCCGCGATCGCGCAACGCGTCGAGACTCGCTTCATCATAAAACCAGAACGCTTCGTCGCGTGCGAGCGCGAGCCGCACGGGCGTTCGCTGCACGTCGTCCGACGCGGCTCCGAAGCCCGGGATCGGCGGCGTATCGCGCGCGGCCGCGAGCAACGCATCGAGATCGATCTCGCGCGCGACGACGTCGCCCGCGGCTTCGACCGCGGCCGTCCACGCGTCACCCTCGGGGGCGTTGAGTCCGAGATGACGGCTCGCAAGATGCAACCGGTCGTCACGCCGCACGACGCCCAACACGGCGACGCCCGCCGCGATGCATGCGTCGCGAACGGTCGCAGCATGCTTGTCGCTCGCCACGCGATTGAGAATCGCGCCGACGACGCGCACGCGCGGATCGTAGCGTCCGAGTCCGAAGGCGATCGCACCGATCGTCGCCGATGATTTCACGCAATCGAGGACGAGCACGACCGGTGCATCGAGGATGCGGGCGACGTGTGCCGTCGAGCCCTCACCCGTCCCGTGGCGACCGTCGAAAAGCCCCATCGCGCCCTCGATGAGCGTGATATCGACCCCGCGGCTGCCGCGTGCGAACGACCGCGCGACGACGGCTTCGGGCGCGAGATACGCATCGAGATTACGCGCGGTCGACCCGCTCGCTCGGCCGAGGTGTGCTGCGTCGATGAAGTCGGGCCCGCTCTTGGCCGCCGCGACGGAGAGTCCGCGACGGCGCAGGGCCACGATCGTGCCGAGTGCGAGCGTCGTCTTCCCCGAGTCGCTGTGCGCAGCCGCAAATACGATACGCGGCGCGGCGTGACGGTTGGGTCCTTGAGCGGGGATGGTCGTGCTTTGGAATGGTGATGCCGGCGTGAGCATTCGGACGGTTCTCTCTCTCGCGAAGAGTCCCAAATATCTCGCAGCCGGTCTCCTGGCTCGCGGATCGTCCCACCGGCCGCGTCTTCTCGTTCCTCGCGAAACAATGACGTGTGCGACCGAAGTCCCCGCATACAGTGGCGCGCCCGCGTCGGCTTCGAACCGACTTCCCGAACACTGCGTGATCGTTTGAAGTTGTGTGCGGCGCGTTCACGCGCGCAGACGGCCTTCCCTGTTACGTTCCGCCGCGAAGACTGCCGCCGCCATGCGGCAACTCGGGCGCCCGTACGAACACGAGCCCGACGCGGGGAACGTAGACAAGTCCGGGACGGCCACCCTGCGTGAGGATCCCCTTCGCCTTCGCTTCGGCGTTCGTGTAGACCGTGAGGTACGCGCAACCGACGAAGGGACGGAACGGCGATACGGGTCTGCGGCCGGGGATTGAGGCGTCGGGCGTCGCGTCGGTTTGCGCGACACGCGGCAGCAATTCAATATAGTATGATAGCTCTACCGCATCCGACGCCGACGTCGGGCGGTTGGCCGCCGACATTAAAAGGCGACGCCCAAAGCTAAGGCTTCTTCTCCCGTTTCGCCAGCAGTTGGCGAGCGGCGCGCTCTGGCGGCTCGGACGAGTTCAGAAATGCCTTGCCTCGCCAGCTCCGCGCCTGGCACGATCACATTCTTTTGTTCCTCCAACACCTTGATCTCGATGCGATGACGCGTTGGCAGCGCTTTCCCGTCGACCGTCACCATGAGCTCCTCGTTCCGTTTCGGTGCATCGGTCATTTGTCTCGGTCACGCCATTAGCGGCCTCGCCGGTTGGATTCCCGCGCACGACCCGACCCATCGTGTCGCCGCTCGACAAAGCCTGCCGGGACGCTCAAGCAATGCGGCGGCTAGGGTGGGACAGGCCGGGGTCCATCGGCTACGATGGACGTGGCTCGCCACCCATGGTGCGAAACCCGCTCCGGTTCTCCCGAACGTGCCGACTTTCCACGGCTGACACGATCGAGAGGTGCGAGGGAAGAGCCTCAGACTGGACGCCGCCGGTTCCTATGCCGGCGGCGTTTCTTGTTTCGGAGATTATAAATTAGCGCAGCAGACTGCGCATGCGAGCCACAGTTGAAAGACGGGATTCCCCCTGAAAGACGGGGTGAGCGAATCCCCCAGCTGAAAGACGGGTTCGGGTAAATTCCCCACCCGAAAGGACAAGTCCACGGCTCAGGCCGGAGCGTCGTTCCAGGTAAAGGTCGATTGATTTCCAGGTGAAGATCGACTGTACTGAGCCGTAGCCACCCCGAACCCGGAAGTGCAGCAATGGCCGTCCTCGATCGCCCCCGCCCCGTCGCCTTTAGCGTCATCAACGACGAAGGGCGTGTCGACGCCCGCCACCTCGCCTACGCCATGGACATCACGATCACACAGCTCGCCGCAATCCTTGGGACGAAGCCGAAGAGCCTCAGCGAATCGCCGACGAGTCGCAAGATCCAAGAAGCGGCGACGAAGATCGTCGAGATGATGGACGATCTCGCGGACTTCCTTCAGGAGCGGCGCTTCGCCGTCTCCTGGCTGCGCACACCGCGCGTCGAACTCGGCGATCAGTCGCCGCTCGACTGGCTGATGAAAGGTAAGCTCGAGGAGATTCGCGACGAGGTCACACGGACCGTTCGGCTACAACCCGATTAGATGCGGCGCGTCGACCGCTTTCGGGCCGTCTTTAAGACCCTCGGGCAACCTGCCCGGGGGTCTTCGTTCGGTGCGCCGGGCATGGCGCGTAGCTGGGCTGTGCAAGTCCGCTGGAGGTCTATGTGACAAGAACTCCTAGCTGAACAGCAACTGCGCTGCCGTGAGGCAGCGTGGGAAGGAAGCTGTAGGTAAAACTCCGGCCCGAGGTACACGAAGCGCATATGAGGCGAGCATTGCATGGGCGAGGGGGCCGAATTACCTGAGCCCGCTGTCACAAGGATGCGATGAGCGTAGATGCGACGGGCGCATGGAGTGAAAGCTACGCGAATTACCCCGGGAGAGCTGGTGCTCTGCCGCGAGGCTAATCGCATTGAGAGGTGCGGTGAGGAGCACCAGCAGTCAGCAGAGGCCATAGTAGCCGTTTCGCACACGGTGAAGGGCCAAACAGAAGGAGCCGAACCGGACCTGGTTTTTGATGAACGATAGAGACGCAGAAACAGCGACTGAGATGTCAAAGCGGCCTTGGAAGGTAGGCGGCGGAACCACCGAGGTACCGAGCATCCGCGCGTCAAGCGTTCCGGCAAATCGTGGACAATCCGGGGACGAGGCTTCGTTGCTCATGGATGAGGTGCTGCGACGTGAGATCTCATCGCAGCGTATAAGCGCGTGATACGCAACGGCGGAGCGCCCGGCGTCGATGGCATTACCGTCGATGACCTGCAAGCGTTGCCGCGCGAGCACTTCACCGCATTTGGGAGGCGCTGCGCAACGGCACGTACCGACCGCAGCCCGTGCGACGGGTGGACATCCCGAAACCGGGCGGCAAAGGAACGCGCACGCTGGGCATCCCGACCGTGCTGGACCGGTTGATTCAACAAGCCTTGCTTCAGAAACTCCAGCCGATCTTCGACCCGAGGTTCTCAGAAGGGAGCTTCGGATTTCGTCCAGGCCGCAGCACGCATCAAGCGGTGCTCTCCGCACGCAGCCATATTGCGGCGGGGTATCGCTGGGTCGTCGATGTGGACCTCGAGAAATTCTTCGATCGCGTGAACCATGATGTGCTCATGGCGCGCGTCGCTCGAAGAATCAAAGATCATCGGGTGCTGCGACTCATTCGCCGCTTTCTGCAAGCGGGAATGATGGAGGGAGGACTGATGTCGCCTCGCAGTGAGGAAACGCCGCAAGGTGGTCCGCTCTCACCGCTGCTGAGTAACGTCCTGCTCGATGAGTTGGATAAAGAACTCGAGCGGCGAGGCCATCGTTTCGCTCGTTATGCCGACGATTGCAACGTGTACGTTCGATCGCAGGCGGCGGGAGAACGAGTGATGACATCGCTGGAACGCTTCCTTACGAAACGGCTCCGGCTGAAGATCAATCGCCAGAAAAGCGCCGTTGCGCGGCCCTAGAACCGCAAGTTTCTCGGGTACAGCGTAACGCCGCATCACAAGACGAAGCTCAAGGTTGCACCCACGTCGGTCAAACGACTCAAGAGCAACTTATGCGAAGTCTTGCGGCGTGGCCGCGGGCGCAATTTATCGACGGTCATGCGGGAACTCTGCCCCGTTATTCGGGGCTTGGTGGCGTACTTCCAGTGGTCGGACGTTAAAGGCGTTTTCGAGGAACTCGACAAGTGGATTCGCCATAAACTCCGCTGCATCGTGTGGCGGCAGTGGAAGCGGCCACGGACGCGATTCCGCGAACTCTGCCGCCGTGCTATCGACACGACTCGTGCCGCCGCATCCGCCTTCAACGGTCGAGGACCGTGGTGGAACGCCGGCGCAAGCCACATGAACCAGGCACTGCCGACCAAGACGCTGACGCTAATGGGACTCATGAGCTTCACCCAAGAGCACCAACGCCTTGCGCGCTCTTTCTGAGCCGCCGTATGCCGAACGGCACGTACGGTGGTGTCGGAGGTGGGGGCCGTGAGCCCCCGCCTACCGGATCGCCGTGCCGCTAAAGTTTCAGTCCTCGCCGATCAGCGCGATCGGCTCGCGCATCGCTGGCGACGCTACAACGCCAAGGCTACGTTCGAAGCCCTTCATACCGCTGAGAGCGCGGATACGGCTCTGCGTGAACTCAACGTCGTCGTGCAAGTACCGGACGGTTCTTGGATCACCGTCCCGGCCGCGCCGCACATACTGTTCACCGTCGACTACGACCTATCGCATGTCGTTGACCTGACCGATCCCGACCTGCTCACCCAGCTCAAATCGAACCCGCAGACGTACTGCGCAATTGGAAGCTCGATGTGCTCGGCGGCAGCGTGCCTCTCACGCACGAGATCGGCACCGCAGCGTGCCTTGCCGGCGTTGAGGCGCTCCGCGTGCCCTCCACACGACACGATACCTCTACGAACATCGTCGTGATCTACGATCAGATGCTGACGACAAGCCGCGTCGCGATTCACGACCCACAGGGATTCGCTGCCGGCACCGCCACTAAGGTCGTCGGAAAGAAGACCAGCCGATTCAAAGCTGGCCGATGACAAGAACGGCTCAATGATGTCGCGATACTTCCCACACCTGAAAGACGGGTTGTTCTCCGCTTGTGGCCCCGTGCAGTTCACGACTTCAGGCTCACCGCGACGTGGTATTCAAGCCACGGCTCGAGCCATTTGTAGCGCATTAGCAAATCCACATCTTCCACATACCGACCACGCCGCGATGATACCGTCGCGCCGCAACGTTTCGAGCGATTGCTCAATCCAATCACGTAATCGCTGAGGGTTCTTCCCTCGCTCAATCTCACTTGCGGTTTCGACGAATACGTTCCGCACTCGGCGCACGATTCTACCGCTCGCCTCAGCCTCTCGGCGTCGCTGAGTGAAGTAACGCGCCAACGTCTTCGCCGACGCGTCACGCTTCGCATCCAGTTGGAGGATCCGGCGCGGCGCAAGAACATGGTCGTCCTTCCATCGGCCGAACCACGTTCCCAACTCATAGCGGATCGAGTGGATGCGATTCGTCGGTTCTTCGAGCGTGTAGCGCTGAACGTTCAACACGCGATCCCAGTCGCGGAGACGCTTCCGCTTCGTCTCCTGAGCGGGGGCCAGCGCGACGTACAACGTGTCGAGTTTCTTAATGGCATCAATGACGGCGTCTCGGGCCTCGACGTGATGAGGCTTCTCGGTGTATGATTGCCACGCATCGTTCGGTGTCGTAAAGCGCATCGGTTCTCGCGTGCAAAAAAACGTCGATACGCCCCGACGCTCGATTCCCGCGATCGCCGCATACTCATCACCGACGAAATGCGCCGCCGATTGCGCCAATGAAGGCTAGACAGCCTTCGGAGGCGGTCCTTGTGCCGCTTTTTTCCCAAGTTCGGCAAGCCAAAGGTCGTGCAACTTCAGCATTTGTCCTCGAAGTGCAAAGCCCAAGAGTGTCGGCATTATCCCCTGTTGCGTTTCGTCGGTCACCACCGACGTTCGACCGCCGATTTCGCGCAGATCCCATGTATGATAGGCGCGCACGAGTGGTGATTTGGCAAACCACGCCAGACGTTCAAAAGGCGCAAATTCTTGCACGGTTGAGTCTAACGCGACGCCGGTTTGTGACCAGCGAAAACGTACATCGCTGCTCAGAAGATTTCCAGAATCCAGTCTTACATTCGCCGCATTTCGGAACCACGTGGGCCACAACGGCGCTGCGATGAGCCACTGCCACACGTTTTCGATGGGAGCGTCGATCATTCGTGAATTCCGGACGTACAGCCGCGCGGACGCTGGTTCAAAACCCGCCGGCCATTTGAAAACTGGTTCGTGCATGCATTTGCTATTCCGGCGATTCCAGACCGGGTCCTCATTCTGAACGCCAGCTGGGTCGCCGCGATCACGTCGTTGGCGTCAGCCCTCGTCGTCGCCCTGACCGCGGTAGCGGCCTTTCTTCAAATCAGGCACGTCAGAAATGCCAACGAGATCTCTGTATACCTGCGCCTTGCCGAGCGACTCGATTCGCTCGACGGCTCACGCGAGTTTCGGTCCGCTCGCCGAAGGTTTGTATCGTCTTGTCGAGAACCAGATGTCGAAGTATTCGCCGGCGCCATGGAGCTGGGACTCGCGCTACTTCGGGCCTGTCCCAAAGGAGCAGGTCATTGGCGCTGCGTCGCCGTTGATCGTCGTCTCGAGAGGTGTCGGGCGCACCACGTCTTCGTCCACCGCGAGCAGCCACGCGCAGCACAGAGCCAGTGCGTTTCTCTAGCCAAGGACGGATGTAGTACATGCCTGTAGAGACCGCGCTCTGGCGCATTACCGAGAATGGCCTCACGGAGGCTCGCCCATCCGCTTTGAAGCGCGAGGCAGACCTGCACAAATGGCTCGAGGCCGACCCGAAACTCTTGGGTGACCTCTTGCTCATCGGCAGCGAAATCGCTACCGACTTCGGTGGACGTATTGATTTGCTCGCACTTGACCCAGCCGGCATTGTCCATGTCATCGAACTTAAGCGCGACAAGACGCCGCGCGAGGTCGTGGCACAAGCTTTGGATTACGCGAGCTGGGTTGCAACGCTAACGTTAGACGATTTGCAGGATATCTACCGACGCTATAAGGCTGACGACCTGGGCAGCGCCTATCAAGCGCGCTTCGGCACGTTGCTTCCTGAGACGCTCGCGGACGAACATAGCATAACGTGTATAAGTTAGGATTTGATCTGACGATTGGCGGAATGCGATGGTGCATCCTTTAATGGAGACATCAATGACGAGCGATCAGAAAGTCATCAAAGCTAAAATCGGGCTCCTTGCGCTTGCGAAGCAG
>JAABUQ010001906.1_pt1 | contig 43007 bp, 39 predicted proteins | sample 5560001 | NCBI WGS metagenome assembly JAABUQ01 (sample SAMN10711888, study PRJNA513371) | rock metagenome | isolation source: Antarctica rocks | place: Antarctica: Victoria Land, Finger Mt nord | collected 2015-12-18 | reverse complement strand
GCGGGCAACCACAGCGGGGCGCCTGTCTCGAGCACCCCCAGCGACCCCGAGCAGGCCACCAGGGCGTCCGCCACCACCTCGATCTCCCACGGCGCCCGCGTGCCCAGGAAGGTCAGGGTCAGATGCAACTGCTCGGGCTCGAGCACGCGCAGGGCTGGGCGACCGTGCCTGACGGCGCGCGCCCAGTCGGTGAGGCGCCGGCCCGTCTCGCGGGGCAGATCGACAGCGACAAACAGGCGTGCGCCGACGTGGCCGTTCACGTTGCCTGCCGGCTCGCCCCCCGCATGGTCAGCGGCACGCCGCTGGCTGGATCTTCGTCGCACTCTCCCAAGAGCAGCCGACGCACCAGGTGCAGGGCCACGGTGGTCGACCGGTCGCGCACGTCGGCGCGAGCGCCAGGTAGATTCGCTGACCGCGTGAGGCGCCCGCCGCCGCGTTCGGCGACGCTGAACCAGACCAGGCCCACGGGCTTCGCGGCGGTGCCGCCCCCGGGACCGGCGACACCCGTGATCCCCACTCCCACGTCGGCGTCCAGCCGTGAGAGGGCCCCGTCCGCCAGGGCGGCGGCGACCTGCGCGGAAACCGCACCGTGCTGGGCGACCGTCTGCGGCAGTACACCGGCCAGCGCGCGCTTTGCGTTGTCAGAGTAGGTCACGAGGGCGCCCAGCATGTACTGCGAGGAGCCGGCGAGCTCGGTGAGACGCGCGGCCAGCAGGCCCCCGGTGCAGGATTCAGCGGTGGCGATGGTGCGCGCAGGTCCCCCGGCGGCGCCGCGCAGCAGAGCGGCGACCTGCTCATCGACCGAGCGCCCGTCATCGGAGAAGAGCGTGTCGGGGTGACGGGCCCGCACCACCTGCTCAAAGCGCGCGTACACGGCCTCGGCCGGCGGCTCATAACGCGTGACGACCTCGACCTCTCCCCGGCGCAGGCAGGTGGTGACCTCAAGACGATCGAGCTCGACACCCTCACGCTTGGCGATGCGCAGCGTCTCGGCGATCTCTGATTCCGGGATACCGAACAGGCGCAGCATACGCTGGCGGTATTGGGTGGCGCCCGAGAGCACGGCGCTCAGCGTCTCGGCGCACACCGCGCTAAGCCACATCGGTTGCAGCTCGCGGGGCGGGCCGGGAAGCACCACCACCACCGGTCCCGTGCTGTCCCGGGCCGGAGGCACGATGAGCCCGGGAGCCGTTCCCACCGGCTCGAGCACGGTGGCGCCCTCGGGAATCACCGCCTGCTTACGGTTGCCGGCCCGCAGGGCGTCTTTGTCGAGGTCGGACCAGCGTTCGGCCAGCGGGCGCAGAATCTCGGCGATGCGGGCCTCCAGCCCAGCGTCGAGGACCATGGCGCGTCCCTGAAAGCGTCCCACCACCTCGGCGGTGAGGTCATCGGCGGTCGGCCCAAGTCCACCGCTGGTGAGCACCAGCGCCATGCCCTCCGCGGCCAGGAAGCGCAGCGCGCCCAGCATGTCACGGGGTCTGTCGCCCACGATCAGGATGTGGGCCAGGTCGACCCCCACCTCGCGCAGACGGTCCGACAGCCAGGGACCGTTGCGATCGCTCACCCGGCCGGTGAGCACCTCGGTACCCGTGACCACGATCCCGGCGCGCAGCTGACCGCTTGCGCCTCCCGGGTGATCGACGCCGGCCAGATCGGCCCGGTGCTCCGGCGACGGGACGGCGCTCATGCGCAGGTGGGCATCTGCCCGGCGCCCAGAGGCCGACGCCCCCGCGCACTGATTGAGTAGCCGAGCGCGGCGTTGGAGGGAGGAACGAGCTGGCGGTGACCGTCGACGCGCATCTGCACCGAGCTGTTGCCCAGCGTGAGGCGCATACCGCGTGCTCGGTATGACGCGTGGGATCCAGGCTTGAGGATCACTCCAGGCACAAGCTTACGGCCGGTGGAGTCCACCAGGCACACGTAGACCGGAGCGGTGGGGCTCAGCTGCAGGGTGACCTGCCGTGCGCGGCGTGCGCCATTCGTCTTGGGAGCGACCGACGGCGGGGCTGCCGCCGACCGGTGGGGCGGGATGGTCGAGCTTCCGCCCCCACCCGAGAGCAGCCCGGCCACCAGCAGCAGGATGATGACCAGCGTGGTGCCCACGGCGATCACGTAGCCGCGGGAGGCGCGCGGACGTGAGGGCAGTCGTGAGCGCGTTCCTCGGCCCCCTGGGGAGTTGGGCGGCAGGTCTCCCTCGCTGGGGACCTCGTGGCGGACCCGGTACTCCTCGAGCAGCACCTTGGCGTCCAGGCCGAGTGCCTGAGCGTAGGTGCGCAGGAAGCTCTTCACGTACGTGGGCCCGGGGAGCAGGGTCCACTCCTCGTTCTCCAGCGCCCGCAGATACTTGGCCCGGATCTTGGTCTGAGCCTCTATCTCCGAGACGTCGATGCGAGCGCGCATGCGCGCCTCGCGCAGCGTGGCACCGATCTCGGGCATAGCCCGCCAAGGCTAGTGCCTGAGGGGACCTGCGCGCACGAAGCGCTCAGTTGGCAGAGTCGTCCGGGGGCGCCAGGGCGGTAATCGCCTGATCGGCCGGTCCGCCGGGCGGGTGATCGGAGGCGGATAGGCGGTCGCGACCGGCGGGACGCCGGCTGGCGCCCGCCCTCTCTGACAGGGCGGCGAGTACGCGCGGCAGATCGCCCTCCCCGATGAGCACCTGGCGGGGCTTGGAACCTTCGTAGCCGGAGATGACGGCCCGACGCTCGAGCATGTCGATGAGGCGCCCGGCGCGCGTGTAGCCGAGGCGCAGCCTGCGCTGGAGCATCGACGTGGAGGCCGTCTGCATCTCGGCGACGAGCACGATCGCGTCCTCGAGGAGCGGATCCTCGTCGGGATCGAAGTCGCTGTCGGCTCCCTCCTCGCCCGCTTGCACCGTTACCTCCTCCAGCAGCTCGTCGCGAAACTCGGGCTCGCCCTGGCGGCGCCAGAAGTCAGTCAGACGCTCGATCTGGGCCTCGTCGACGTAAGCGCCCTGGATGCGCTGCAGGCGCGAGGTGCCCACGGGACTGAACAGCATGTCGCCCTGGCCCAGCAGTGACTCGGCGCCATTCTGGTCGAGGATCACCCGCGAGTCTGTCTGGGACGAAACGGCAAAGGCGATCCGCGAGGGCACGTTGGCCTTGATCATCCCCGTGATCACGTCGACCCGCGGGCTCTGAGTGGCCAGCACGAGGTGGATGCCCACGGCCCGCGCCTTCTGGGCCAGGCGGATGATGGAGTCCTCCACGTCGGCCGGCGCCACCATCATGAGATCGGCGAGCTCGTCGATCACGCACAGGATGTAGGGCAGGGGCGGCTCGTCGCGTCGCTCACGTGCGCGGTTGAGCTCGACCAGGCTGCGGGTGCGAGCCAGCGACATGATCCCGTAGCGCTGTTCCATCTCGCGCACGAGGTTGGCCAGCGCGTTGGCAGCCATGCGTGGGCTGGTGATGACCGGGGTCAGCAGATGGGGAATCGACTCGTAGTGGTTGAGCTCCACCTGCTTGGGATCGACGAGTACCAGACGCACCTCATGCGGGTCGGCGCGCAGCAGCACTGACGCGAGCATCGCGTTGATCGCACCCGACTTGCCCGCTCCCGTGGTGCCGGCCACGAGCAGATGCGGCATCTTGGCCAGGTCGGCGCCGATCGCCTTGCCCGCCACGTCCTTGCCCAACCACACGGTCAGCGGCGACCAGTCCGCTGGGGGATCCTGAAAGACGTCGCCCAGGCGCACGATGCGCCGGTGGGCGTTGGGAACCTCCACGCCGACCGCCTGTTTGCCAGGAATCGGCGCCAGGATGCGAATGTCCGTCGCCGCCAGTGCGTAGGCCAGGTCATCCTTGAGCTGAGCCACCTTGCCCACCTTGGTGCCCGGCGCCAGACGCAGCTCATAGCGTGTGATGTGCGGCCCGGCCACCGTTCCGATCACGCGCGCCTGCACTCCGAAGTGACCAAGCGCCTCCACCAGAGCCGCCGCCACCCGCCCCTGTCCTGCGGTGTCCGGGCGCGTCTGCTCGGCCGTCGAGCGCTTGAGCAGCCGCGACGCCGTCGGCATCTCCCACACGAAGGCGGGGTCATCGGTGACCACGCGACGCAGACGCCCCTGTGGCGTGAGCTCCTCCGGGGCCAGAACTTCGCGGTCCCGGCGGGCCACACCGGGCAGAGGCTCGAGCTCTGACTCCGCTTCGGAGGGCACCTCGTCCCGCCCGGCCCCGGGCGGGTCCTCGGCGACTGCGTCGACGTTGCGCGTGGGCGTCGGAGAGTGCGGGGATAGCCCTTCCTCGCCGGGCAGGTGTGGCTCGGGATCCGCACCGGGCTCGGCGACGTGCTCGGCGTCGGCGGTGAAGAGGTCGGCGAAGCGTTCGGCCGGATCCCACGGCGGAGGGGGTGCCTCGACGTGCGTGGATCGCACGACCAGCTCGGCGGCGCGGGGCTCGGGGGGCTCCACGGGCTCGGGGAGCACGCGGGCGTGAGCCCGGTCCGCGCCGCCGGCACCCCAGCGCCACCCCCGCGCGCCGCTTGCAGCCCGGTCGATCGGGCCCCTCACGGTGCGCAGCACCCGCGTGGAGTCGGCCAGCCCGTGGCCGGTGGCGCGCAGGACCGCGGACACAGATGCGCCGGTGAGCAGCACCACACCCGCCACGAAGAGAAAGACCACGAGGACCCCCACCCCGACGTCGGAGGTGAGCCGGTGCACGATCCAGTACAGAGCCTCACCCACCACGCCTCCACGAGCCTTGAGCAGCTCGGACTGCCAGCCGGCGGGCCGGGGGCCCGCCGGCCCCAACCCGAACGTGCCCGCGGCGAGGGCCAGCCCCACCGAGGCAAACAGGCACAGGGTGCCCGTGCGCAGCGGGCGCAGAGCGGGCAGTACCGGACGCAGCAGCAGGGCCCCACCGCCGGCCAGCAGCGCTACCGGCACGCCGAAGCGCATCAGTCCGACCGCCCAGGCAAGGCCCTCACCCACACGTCGTCCGGCGGTCCCTCCGTCCAGACCCCCCCACAGCACAAGTCCGAGGAACACGCCCACCGCCATGAGCCCCAGGGCCAGCAGGTCGCGCTGGTGCTGCTCGAGTCCGGGGAGGTGAGGCAGGGTCAGCCCCGCGGAGCCTGCTCGCCCGGCGCCTCGCCGGGTGGGCGGCTTGCGCCCCGACCCGCGCGCGCGCCCACGGGTGGGGGCTCGTCGGCGCGAGGATGCCATCTTCGGCGGGTTCGACGCGCGTGACGATTGCCCTTCCCCTCGCGCCGGCGACGAGCGTCCCAGCGCCGCCACGGGGGTTATCGCCCGAGTGTGGAGCAGGTGTCCACTGGGCACTGACCCGCCGAGCTCTTACCATCGCTTAAGTGAGCGCAGCTAATAAGTCGGGAGTGTGATGAACGATTTCGACCGCTCTCCGCGCGTCCTCGTGGTCGAGGACGACGAGGACATAGCCCAGGCGCTCCAGCGCTCACTGCGTATGGAGGGATATGAGGTGCGCGCCGCCCCGGACGGGGAGCTGGCCCTCGAGCAGGCACGCAGCTTCGCACCCGACCTGGTGATCCTCGACCTGGGTCTGCCCCGCATGGACGGTCTCGACGTAGCCCGCGCGCTGCGCGGCAGCGACGACGTGCCGATCCTGATCCTCACCGCACGCGACGGGCTGGAATCGCGCGTGGCCGGGTTGGACTCCGGTGCCGATGACTACCTGGTCAAGCCGTTCGAGCGCCAGGAGCTGCTGGCGCGCCTGCGTGCGCTGCTGCGCCGCCGCCCTCCGCGGGGCTCGGCACCCCTGCGGGTGGGCGACCTCGAGCTCAACGCTGACACTCACGAGATCGCGCGCGGTCCGCGCCCGGTCGAGCTGACTCAACGCGAGTTCGAGCTGCTCGAGTATCTGATGCGCAACGAGCGCATCGTGATCTCCCGCCAGCGGCTACTCGACGAGGTCTGGGGTTATGACCCGTTCTCGACGACCAACACCATCGAGGTGTTCGTCTCCAACCTGCGCCGCAAGCTCGAAGCCGGTGGAGAGCCGCGCCTGCTGCACACGATCCGGGGGGCCGGCTACGTCCTCCGAGCCTAGGGTCAAGGCGGTGCTGGCGCGCCTGACCGGCCGCTTTGACCGACTTCCCATCCGCGTGCGCCTGGCCGCGGCGTCCACGGCGCTCACCTTCGTGATCCTGCTCGGCTTCGCCGTCACGGTCGGCGAGCTCACGGTCGAGCGCATCCGCGCGGACTTCGGCCACCAGGTGGCGGCGGCCGCCACCGACCTGCGCGACAACCTGGTCATCACCCTGGGCCCTGACGGACACGTGACCAGCGTGTCGGCGAACCTGTCCGCCTACGCCGCCCACGAGCACGCCGCCATCCGCGTGGCCGCGCAAGATGGCACCACCCTCCTGCAGACGCCGGGCGCCCCGGGCCTGGGGCCGGTGAGCACTCCCACCAACACGATCAACGGCTACCGCGTCGAGAACCGCACGGGATCGTTCAGCTACCGCGGCTCCTCCTTCGGGGAGCTGGTCGTGCAGTACGCGCGGCCCCTGTCCGAGCTGCAGGCAACGGTCGCACGCGTGCGCCTGCTGCTCGTTCTCGGGGTGCTGGGGGGCACCGGGCTGGCCCTGCTCGCCGGACTGATGATCGCCCGGCGCGCGATGGCCCCGGTGGCCCGCCTGACCCAGACGGCTGGCGAGATCGCGCTGACGCGCGACCCGAGCCGTCACGTCCCTCGGCCCGAGGCGGACGACGAGGTGGCCGAGCTGGCACGGACGCTGGACGGCATGCTGCGCGCCCTGGAGTCCTCGCGCTCTGAGACACAGGCCATGCTCGACCAGCAGCGTCGCTTCGTGGCTGATGCCTCGCACGAGCTGCGCACGCCGCTCACCAGCGTCCTCGCCAACCTCGAGCTGCTGGCCGAGACGCTGAGGGGCGAGGAGGGCGAAACCGCGCGCTCGGCCCTGCGCTCCTCGCGGCGCATGCGCCGCCTGGTGGCCGATCTGCTCATGCTGGCGCGCAACGACATCGGTCGTCCACTGCCGCACGAGGCCGTCGACCTGAGCGTGGTCATCACCGAGGCGGCAGCGGAGCTCGAGCCGGCTGCCGATGAGCACCATCTGATCCTCGACCCCCGACCTGCGCTGATCGAGGGGGCCCGCGACGAGCTGCTGCGCATGACCATCAACCTGATCGAGAACGCCCTGCGCCATACCCCGCCGCAGACCACGGTGCGCGTATCCACGGCGCTGACGCCGGACGGTCGCGCTTGCCTGGTCGTCCAGGACGACGGCCCGGGGGTGCCGGACGAGCTCGCCCCGCGGCTGTTCGAGCGCTTCGTACGGGGATCCAGTGACCGAGGCGGCTCCTTCGGACTGGGCCTGGCCATCGTCCGGGCGATCGCCGAGTCCCACGGGGGGCGGGTGACCGTTCAGAGCCCCGAGCGCGGCCGGGGAGCGCGGTTCGTAGTCGATCTGCCCGCCGCTGCGCCCACGTCGGGTGTGCGCGCGGGTGGACGCCAGCGCATGCTCGCCGGCTGAGTGAGCGCCCATGGCCTGCTCAGCGCAGCGGGAGCGCACGATCGGCTCGGTGACGCGGCCCCGCCCCGGATTGACCGTTAACCCGGGAAAACCGCCTGGATTCGCGATACTGACCGCGTGAGTATGGGTACGCCTTTCAGTGTCCCGGTGCCGTGAGCGCCGAAGGTCAGGCTGACCGCTACCGTGCCGTGCGCCCGATCGCGTCGGGCGGCATGGGCCGGGTGGTACTCGCCGAGGATCAGCTGCTGGCGCGTAACGTCGCGCTGAAGCGCCTTCATACGGGAGGCGACGAGCGCGAGCTCGTGCGTCTGCGACGCGAGGCGCAGGTCGGTGCTTCGCTGAGCCACCCCAACCTCGTCGCCGTGCACGACGTCTTCTTCGACGAGCAGGACCTGGTCATCGTCATGGAGTACGTCGAGGGCGAGACCCTGCGCGACGCCATGCGCCGCGGGCCCCTACCCCCTGCGCGCGCCCTCCAGGTGCTGGGCGCGATGGCCGCGGCCCTTGATCACATTCACGAGCGCGGCGTGATCCACCGCGACGTCAAACCCGCGAACGTCCTGCTGCGCAGCGACGGCGTGGTGAAGCTGGGTGACCTCGGGGTGGCCAGCGCCATGGACCGCACCCGGATCACCACCTCGGGAACCGTGCTGGGAACCGTGGGCTACATGGCCCCCGAGCAGCTCGAGGGTCACCCGGCCTCCCCCCAGGTGGACATCTACGCGCTCGCGGCGGTCGCGTTCGAGACTCTGAGCGGCCGGCGGGCACGGACGGAGACCAACCCTCTGGCCCTGGCGCGCGCCATCTCCATGGGCCCGCCACCCGACATGCTGACCGCCTGGCCAGACGCTCCGCCCGAGGCCGCGGAGGTGCTGCGTCACGGCATGGCCTCGCGCCCACAGGACCGCCCGCGCACCGCGGGCGAGCTCACGGGGCGTCTGGAGGCGGCGATCGATCCGCACGCCAGCGGGCCCACCATCGCGCCCCCAGGGCCGGCATCCGAGGCCCAGAATCAGACCCCGGCGTCCGCCGCCTCCCCGCCGCCCGCTTCCCGTCCGTCGCCCGACGCGGGGGGCGGGCGACGACGTTCGGCGCGCCTACCGGCGGGCGCAGGCGCCGCAGCGGGAGCGGGGGCCGCTGCCGCAGCCGGGGCGCTGGCCGCCGCCGAGGGCGGCGCTCAGGCCGCCTCACCGTCACCGGCCTTCGCGGAGAGCAGCCCGGAAGTGATCAGGTCCCCACCTCCGTCCGCGCCGAAGCGCCGGGTGCCGCCGGCGCCGGCGCCGGGCCAGGTCGCCGGCGGAGAGTCCGCGTCCCCGGACCCGGCGCCGCGCCGCGGACCCGACGCGCGACCACCCGCTCCGACGTCCGCTCAGACGGCGCTGCGTCGCGGACCGCCGGCTCCGGCGAACCCCGGCGCGCAGGACGGTGTCGCGCCGGCGCCCGCGGAGAGCGAGGGCACGGCAGGTCGGTACTTCGCCGCGGCCAGATCGGCCAGCGAATCCTCTTCCCCGCGCCTCCCGGGGCAAGCCGAGGCCGCAGCCGCCGACCACGGCGGCGCCAGAGCGCCAACCTCCCCCCCCGGGGATGTGGGGTCTGCGTCGGCTCGCCCGCGCCGGCGCGGCCCCATACTGGCCGCCGTCGCCGCGCTGCTCGCAGCCGGCGCGGTGACCGCCGCGGTACTGGCCTCGAACACCGGCAGCGGCGCCCCCACCCGCTCGGCAGCCGGTGCGCCCGGCGCCGCGACGCCCACAGGCCAAAAGGGGGCAACCACAGGCGGCAAGGCCGCGGGCGGCGCCGCGCCGGCCCCCGGAGCGGCGGCGGGCCGCACGCACCCCACCCGCCTGGCCCCGGCCGACGGCACCGCGGGCAGCGCCGACCCCGTAAGCGCGCTGAAGTCCTTCTACGGGCTGGCCTCCCACCACAACTACGCGGCGGCCTGGAACCTGGCCGATGCGAGCATGCGCGCGCAGGTCGCCGGCTACGCCTCCTTCTCCGCCCAGCAGAGCCACGTGCAGTCGCTCACCTTCAACCGGGCCGCGCTGGTCTCGAGCAGCGGCGCGCAGGCCACGGTGAGCCTGGCCACCACGCCCGTAGTCGACGCGGTCACCAAACACTGCCGGGGCACGGCCACGCTGGTCAGGTCAGGGAGCGGTTGGATCATGCACGCCATCAGCGTGGACTGCCTGCCGGCGTAGTGAACGTGGGCGACGACCTCGGCCCGACCGCCCACCGCGCCGGCTGAACCGCAACGAGCGAGCCGAGCCGCACGCGGCGCCTACTAGACCTCGACCACCACCGGGAGAACCATCGGGCGACGACGCAGGCGGTCGTAAACCAGCTTGGCCAGGTCGTCGTGCAGCGCCTGGGCGAGCAGATCGACCTCCTTGATCCGCTCCTTGGCCGCACGGCGCAGGGAGCCCTCCACGGTATTGCGGATCTCGTCGACGAGCTTGCCCGCCTCATCGAGGAAGGGGACGCCGCGAAAGATGACCTCGGGCTCGGCCACCGAGCTGCCGTCCCGCTCGGCGACGGTCACCACCACGATGAAGATGCCGTCCGCGGACATCATGCGCCGGTCGCGCAGGGCCACGTCGGCCATGTCGCCGATCTCCACCCCGTCGACGAAGATCATCCCGGACTGCTCGCGGGGCCCGAAGCGCGCGCCCCGCTCGTCGATGTCGAGGGGCAGGCCGTTGTCGCCCTGGAATATATCCTCCGGCGGCACCCCGACCGCCTCCGCCAGCTGCGCGTGCATGCGCATGCGCTTGAAGTCGCCGTGGAAGGGCATGACGTAGCGCGGTTTGACCAGGTTGAGCATCAGCTTGACCTCCTCGGCGTAGCCATGGCCGGAGGCGTGCACGGGTGCGTCGCGCGGCGTGATGACCTCGCAGCCGATCTGGTAGAGGCGATCGATGGTCTCGTTCACCGCACGTTCGTTGCCCGGGATGGGGGTGGCCGAGAAGACCACGGTGTCCCCCTCGTGCAGCTCCACCTGGGGGTGGTCGCGGTAGGCCATGCGCCGCAAAGCCGACAGAGGCTCGCCCTGGGAGCCCGTGGAGACGATGACCATGCGCTGATCGGGGAAGTCTTCGATCTCGCGCGGTCCCACCAGCATGCCCTCGGGCACCTCGATGTGCCCGAGGGTGCGACCGATGTTCACGTTCTTGCGCATGGAGCGCCCCACCAGGGCAACCTTGCGACCGAGGGCCGAGGCCGCGTCGATGACCTGCTGAACGCGGTGGATGTTCGAGGCAAAGCTGGTGACGATGATGCGCCCGTCACAGCGCGCGAAGACCTCCTCGAGGTGCGGCCCCACGCCGGACTCCGACGGCGAGAACCCAGGACGATCCACGTTGGTCGAGTCGCCGCACAGCAGCAGGACGCCGTCGCGTCCGAGCTCAGCCAGGCGTGAGATGTCGGCGGGCACACCGTCGACCGGCGTCTGGTCGAACTTGTAGTCGCCGGTTACGAGCACGGTGCCCAGTTCGGTGGTGAGCGCAACGGCGCTCGCGTCGGGGATCGAATGGGTCATGTGGATGAGCTCCAGGCCGAACGGACCGAGCTCCACGCTCTCCCCCGCCTCCATCGTGTGCATAGGCACGTCGCGCAGCCGGTGCTCCTCGAGCTTTGACCGGGCCAAGGCCAGGGTCAGGGCACCGCCGTAGACGGTCGGCGCCCGGGAGGCGCCGAGCTCGCGCAGCACCCAGGGCAGCGCGCCGATGTGATCCTCGTGACCGTGGGTGATCACGATGGCCTCGATGTCGCGAGCGCGCTCGCGCAGGTAGGCGAAGTCGGGCAACACCAGGTCGATGCCCACCATCTCGGGCGTCGGGAAGCGCAGTCCCACGTCGACGACCACGATCTGACCGTCGTACTCGACGACGGTCATGTTCTTGCCTATCTCCCCCAGCCCCCCGAGGGGCAGGACCCGCAGGCGGCTCACGCCCGCGCCGCCGACGCGGCACGCTCGGCCGGCACGAGCGCGTGACGCTCCAACATCGCGCGCACCGCGGCGGTCTCCGCGTCATCGGCATCGACCATGGGCAGGCGCAGCCCGCCGGCGCGCAGCCCCATGAGGTTCAGGGCAGCCTTGACGCAGATCGGGTTCGGAGCGATGAACAGCGTCGTGTACACGTCCTGGAGCTGCTCGTCGATCTGCGCGCGCCGGTCGGGCTCGTCGACCATGCGGCGCATCTCGGGCCCGACCACGTGGCTGGCCACCAGGATGCCGCCGGGACCGCCCATGTCGAGCACCCGCGCCAGCGTCACGTCGTTGCCGGCGTAGACCCCCAAACCGTCGATCGGAGCCAGGCTGTCGTCGTTGGCCTGCTTGACGTAGTCGATGCGTTGTACCTGGGCGAGCTCGGCCAGGAGGTCGTTGGGCATGTCGGTCCCCGTGCGCGACGGGATGTTGTAGAGGACCACCGGCCGGTCGGTGGCCGCGGCTACCTCGCCGAAGTGACGCAGCAGCCCCCGGCGGTTGGGCCGGTTGTAGTAGGGCGTGACCGACAGGACCGCGTCCACTCCCAGAGCCGTCGCGCGTTCGGTCAGGTACACGGCGTGGCGCGTGTCGTTGGACCCGGCGCCGGCGATGACGGTGGCCCCGGATGGACGCTCACGCACGGCCAGATCGACGAGCGCGAGGTGCTCGTCGTCGCTCAGCGTCGCCGCCTCCCCGGTCGTCCCGGCCACCACGAAGCCGTCAGAACCGTGGGCGTGCAGGTGGTGCATGAGCGCCACGAAGGCCTCCTCGTCGACGCGCAGCCGGGCGTCGAAGGGGGTCACGATCGCGGTGAGGATGGCGCCGAGTCCAGACATCGGCGCCAGTATCCCACGGCAGGAGGGCGACCTCCTCGCCCGGGGCTTCAGGGGCCCAGGGCGTCGGTGAAACGCCGCGGCACACGCGCGGGACCGAGGCGCTCGTTCTCCCACAGGGTGACCACCACCAGCTCGCGACCTCGCCGATCGTGGCGGCAGACGAAGATCAGGTCTCGGTCCACCAGGTCGCTGACGAACACCGCGCCTGGCGGCCGCGGGGGGCGTCGTCCCCGGTCGGCGCTGCCCCCCGGTGGAGTGTCGCCAACGCGCCCGGCCGCCCACGCCTCAGACACCCTTGCCGCGATTTCCGGGCGCGGGTCCAGCCCACCGCGGCGTGCGGCAACCCGCTGACGGAAGCGCTCGGCCGCATGATCGGTCACCGCGACCAGGACGCCCCGTGGACCCTGGGACTGGTGGTCTGCGTGTTCGCCGCCCATGTCCTGGGTTCTCCACGCGCCTCAAAAGAGGAGGTGCTCGAGCCCGACCAGTGGAGACTGCTCCAGTGTGCTCACGCGGCGCACGGCCAGCAGCACCCCGGGCATGAAGGATTCGCGGGCCAGCGAGTCGTGTCGGATGGTCAGGGTCTGTCCGATGTCCCCCAGGATGACCTCCTGGTGCGCGACCAGGCCGGGCAGGCGCACCGAGTGAATCGGCACGTCGGCCATGCCCGCGGCGGCCATGAGAACAGCGGTGCGCGCGGCCGTGCCGCTGGGCGCGTCGAGCTTCTGGTCGTGGTGGCGCTCGATGATCTCCGCGCGAGCCATGTGTCGCGCCGCCTCAGCCGCAAAGCGCATCATGAGCACGGCGCCGATGGCGAAATTGGGGGCGACGAAGACTTTGGCGCTGCCCGTCGCCCGCCCGGAGACGGGCAGGCCCGCGATGTCAAAGCCCGTCGTGCCGATGACCACGTGCACACCCGCCTGCAGGCAGCGGCGGGCGTTATCCAGTGCGCTGTCAGGCCGCGTGAAGTCGACCACGACGTCAACGTCGTCCAGCACGTCCTGGAGCGCCACCCCCAGAGCGGGGTCGGCGCGGCCACCGAGCTGCAGGTCGGGCGCCTCCTCGACGGCGGCGCAGACCGCCAGACCCATGCGCCCGGCGGCCCCGGCCACCGCCACCCGGATCACGCGTCGCTTCCCCTCGTGGGTAGTGCGTCTTCGGCAGGGCCCGGGGTGGCCGCCGCCACGCCGTCGGCGCCCAGGGAAGCGAGGGCCGCCCTGAAGGTCTCCTCGTTCGCACCGATTCCGGCGGCCGACAGACGCCCGGGATCGAAGAGCTCCTGCGCGAGCTCGAGGACGTCCTCGAACTGCACGGCGTCGATACGGTCGATGACCTCGTCGAGGGAGAGGATGGGCAGCTCGGCGAGCACGGAAGCGCCGAGGCGGCTCATGCGCGCAGAGGTGGACTCGAGCGCGAGCACCGCGCGGCCCTTGACGTTCTCGCGGGAGCGCACCAGCTCCTCTTCGCTGGCCGGCTGCTCCACAAAGCGCCGCAGCTCATCGGCGATGACCACCAGCGCCGCGGACAGGTTCTCCGGACGCGTGCCCACGTACAGGCCAACCTCCCCCGTGCGCGCGTAGTGACTGTTGAAGGAAAAGACCGAGTAGGCCAATCCCCGCTGCTCGCGCACCTCCTGAAACAGACGCGAGGAGGACGTTCCCCCCAGGATGTTGTCGAGGACCATCAGGGCGAAGCGGCGGTCGTCGTGACGCGGAATGCCCGGCGCGCCGAGGCAGACGTGGTACTGCTCGGTCTCCTTGGTCAGGAAGCGAACACGGCGCTCGGAAGTCAGGGGCACGTCGGGCGCGCTGGGGGCGGCCAGGCCGGCGCGCTCGGAGCCCGCCGCCTGCACCAGGGCGACCAGGTGGTCGTGCTCGATCGAGCCCGCCGCGGCGATTACGATATCGGCGGGCACGTAGCGTTGAGCGTGAAAGCGACTGAGCTGATCCACGCCGGCGTCACCGACCACACCGGCGTGGCCGATGATGGCGCGACCGAGCGGGTGCCCAGCGAACACAGCATCGCCCAGGAGGTCGAACACCCGGTCCTGGGGGTCGTCCTCGTACATGGCGATCTCCTCCAGGACCACCTCACGCTCGGCCTCAAGGCCCCCGAACGTGGGCCTCCACACCATGTCGCTGATCACCTCCAGCGCCCGCGCGAGATGCCCGTCGAGCACTCGCGTGAACACCGAGGTGGTCTCCTTGCCGGTGCCCGCGTTGATCTCAGCGCCCATGGCGTCGAAGATCTGGTCGATCTCGGCCGAGGCGAAGCGCTCGGTGCCGCGGAAGAGCATGTGCTCAAGCAGGTGTGAGAGTCCCGACTCGCTGTCCTGCTCGAACACCGACCCGGTGGCGATCCAGAAGCCAAGCGCGACCGACCGCACCGCCGGCATCCTTTCGCTGACGACGCGCAGGCCGGAGTCCAGCGTGGTCAGACGGTGCTCGGCGTCAGTCATCGAGCGGTGCACGCGTCTGGGCCCGCCCGGGTGCGACCGCGCGCCGGCGACGGGCCGGACGCGCGGATGTCCCGCCGTAGCGGGGGCCGTGTCACCGGCCGAGCCCTCAGTCGCGACCGTGGCGCGGGCGGCCCGATCCACGCGGACCACCGCGGCTCTCGCGACCGTTGCGCTCGGCCCCGTCGCGCGGGCGGCGTGGTCCGCCGCCGCCACCACCGCTGCCCACGCTGGCCAGCTCCTCGACCGACTTGCCCGCCACGTCGGGGTCCTCGGCGAGGCGCAGGCCGATACGGCCCCGCTCGCGATCGACCTCGACCACGCGCACCTTGATCTCGTCGCCCTTGTTGAGCACGTCCTCGACGGTCTCCACGCGCTGACCCGGTGAGACGTTGGAGATGTGCAGCAGGCCGTCGGTCCCCTTGGCGAGCTCGACGAAGGCCCCGAACGTGGTCGTCTTGACCACCTTGCCGTCGTACTCGTCGCCCACCTCGACCGCCTTCATCATCATCCGCACGCGCTCGACCAGGGCGTCGCCCAGCTCCCCGTTGGCCGAGTAGACGAGTACCTGCCCCTCGTCGTTGACGTCGATCTGGGACTCGAACTCCTCCGACAGGCCGCGGATGGTCTCCCCGCCCTTGCCGATCAGCAGGCCGATCTGACTGGGGTCGATCTGAATGGTCTGGATGCGCGGCGCGTACTGACTGAGCTCCCCGCGCGGCCCCTCGATCACCTCGTTCATCTTGCCCAAGATGAAGCGGCGGGCGTCATGGGCCTGGCTGAGCGCGTCGCGCAGGATGTCAAAGGTCACCCCGGTGATCTTGATGTCCATCTGCAGGGCGGTGATCCCGCGCTCGGTTCCCGCCACCTTGAAGTCCATGTCGCCCAGGTGGTCCTCGACGCCGGCGATATCGGTCAGGACGACGTACTCGTCGCCCTCCTTGATCAGGCCCATGGCGATACCCGCTACCGGCCGCTTGATGGGAACGCCGGCATCCATCAGCGCCAGGGAGGAGCCGCACACCGAGGCCATCGAGGAGGACCCGTTGGACTCCAGGATGTCCGACACCACGCGGATCGTGTAGGGGAACTCCTCGGTGGAGGGGATCATCGGCACCAACGCGCGCTCGGCCAGCGCGCCGTGGCCGACATCGCGACGCTTGGGGCCCAGGCGACCCGCCTCGCCCACGGAGAAGGGCGGGAAGTTGTAGTGATGGAAGTAGAACTTCTTGGTCTGCAGACCGAGCGTGTCGAGGCGCATCTCCTCCTTGAGGGTGCCCATCGCCGCGACACTCAGGGCCTGGGTCTGACCGCGCGTGAACAGCGCCGAGCCATGCGTGCGCGGGGTCACCGAGACCTCGATGGTGATCGGACGGATCTCGTTCTCGGTGCGACCGTCCGGACGCTTCTTGTCGACCGCGATGCGCTCGCGGATGATCGACTTCTCCAGCCGATCGAAGACGAGTTGCACCGCCCCGCGCCGGGCGCGGACGGTCACGACCTGCTCGTCGCCGGCGCCCTCGGGGGCCGGGGGTGCGTGCTGCTCGAGCACTGCGGACTGAACCGCCTTGGTGGCGTCCTGGCGCTCGAGCTTGTCCTCCACCTGGGTGGCGGCGCCGAGCTGCTCACCGTGAGACTCGCGCACCGCGGACAGAAGCTGCTCGTCCACCTGCGGCGGATGGGCTTCGATCTTCGCCTTGCCGACCCGCTCGGCCAGCTCGCGCTGCAGCGCGCACAGCTTCTTGATCTCCGAATGGGCGATGTCCAGCGCGTCGAGGATCTCGGCCTCGGGGATCTCGCTGGCTCCGGCCTCGACCATCAGGATGGCCTCCTCGGTGCCGGCCACGATCAGGTCGAGCTCAGAGCCGCCCTCGTCGGGATCGGTGGTCTGCAGGCTCTCCTCGCTGGGATTGACCACGAAGTTGCCGGCCACCTTGCCGATGCGCACCGCGCCCACGGGAGTGGGCATGGGGATGTTCGAGATCATCAGCGCCGCCGAGGCACCGTTCATGGCCAGGATGTCGTACGGGTGCTCGTGATCGATCGACAGCGGTATGGCCACCAACTGCGTGTCGTAGTTCCAGCCCTTGGGGAAAAGCGGCCGCAGCGGCCGGTCGATCATGCGCGCGGTCAGCGTGGCCTTCTCGCCCGAACGCCCCTCACGCTTGAAGAAGGAGCCGGGGATCTTGCCCGCGGCGTACATGCGCTCCTCGACGTCCACCGTGAGGGGGAGGAAGTCCACATCGCGCTGGCTGCCCGCGGTGGCGGTGGAGAGGACCATGGTGTCGCCCTGACGGACGACCACTGCGCCGGAGGCCTGTCGGGCCATCCTGCCGGTCTCGAACGAGATCTCGGTACCTGCGATCTCCACGGAGACCCGCGTAACGGCGTCACTGCTCATATGTTCTGCCTTCCCTGCCGCCCGTCGGTCGGCGGCTGCTTTGTATCTCTTTATTGATGAACTGACGCCAGCTTAGCGGACGACCCCAGGGTGACTGCGCGCTGCCATCAGGCTCCTGGGAGCGCGCGGGCCAGTGTGGCGAGCAGACTTTCCTCGGGCACTCCCGGGTACAGGCGGCCGTCTGCGAGCAGCGTGGGCGTGACGCTCACGCCGGCACGCAGGCCACCGCGCACGTCACGGCGCACGCGCGCCAGCACATCGGGGTTGCGCCGGTCTGACTCAAAGCGCGCGAGATCCAGCCCCAGGCGCTGCACGCGCTGCCACAGGTGGGGATCGTCGACCCGTCCCGGGTCGGCGAACAGGAGATCGTGCATCTCCCAGAAGTTGCCCTGGCGTCCCGCGGCCTCCGCGGCGCAGGCGAGGGCCACCGCGCGCGGATGGCGCGCGGCCAACGCGAAGTGACGAAAGCCGCGACGCAGTGGCGCGGCGCGCAGACGCGCGTGGGCCAGCGCGCAGCGTGGGCAACTGAAGTCGCCGTAGAGCACGACCAAGGGAAGGTCCGCGTGCCCCTGGACATGATCCTCGGTCACGACCGGCGGCGCCGGGGCGCTGCGCAGATCGGTCATTTTCTGCATTAAAGCGACCACCACGGCGGCCATCGCCCCACGCGTCTGGTTCCCGGTAAGACACGTACACAGGGGTGTGCGCATTCACACGCTCGAGCGCCGCCAGCACTTGCCCGGGGCACCCCAAAGGGTCTTCCCCTTCTTCGCTGATGCCGCCAACCTGGAGGCGATCACGCCGCCGTTCCTGCGTTTTGAGGTCATCACCCCCCGGCCGATCCCCATGGGGGTGGGCACGCTCATCCAGTATCGCCTGCGCCTACACGGCATCCCGGTGAGCTGGTTGACCTCGATTCAGGAGTGGCAGCCGGGCGCACGCTTCGTCGATGTCCAGGTGCGCGGACCCTACTCACTGTGGCACCACACCCACACCTTCGAGGACGACGGGCGTTCGGGGTGCATCATGACCGACCGGGTGCGTTACGCCCTGCCGCTGGGGGCAGGCGGCGAGCTGGCCCGGCGGCTGTTCGTGGCCCGTGACCTGAAGCGCATCTTCGACTTTCGCGCCACGCAGGTCGCGCGACGCATCGCCGGGGGAAGCTAAGCGCGCCCTACAGGTAGGGGCCGCTGGGCAGGTAGGGCCACATCGACCCTGGGCGCCCCCGCGCGCATACGGCCCCGTGCAGCTTGAGGGTCAGCCCCGCCCTGAGCGCGACCTCGACAGCCCAGTCCTGTGCAGCCATCCAGTTGACGGCCGTCGCGCCCTCCCCGGCGCTGCGCAGCCCACACCACAGCAGCGCGCACGCCGCCTGCTCGTCGCGCGCGGCCAGCAGGAGGACCTGGCCTCCCCCGTGCACCACGAAACCGCGGTCGCCCACGCGCAGCACCCGCGCGCCGGTACGGCACATCTCGTGCAGGTCGGGGGCATGCGTGCCACCCCGCACGGCCCGTGAGATATCGCCCAGCTGGTCCAACTGCGCGTCGGGCACCTCCTCGATCCTCGGGCGCTGCCCGGGGGGCTCGACGCCGCGCACGAACCCGTGCGCCGCAAGCGCCGGACGCAGACCAAACCCGGCAGCCGCGTAGACACGCAGCGCCCGGGAGTCGCTCGAGGAGATGACCAGCTGACCGGTCGTCCCGCGGGCGTGGGTCAGCGCGCGCCTGAGCAGCTCGGCTCCGGTGCCGCCGCTCTGGTGGACGGGGTCCACGACGAGCAGCGACAGACCCCACACATCTTCGCGCACCAGGCCGAGCGCAGCGCCGATCACCACTCCCTGGCGCTCGGCCACCCAGCAGCCCGCAGCATCGGTGACCAGCAGGTGGGCGAGACGTCCTCGCCAGCGCTCATCCTGGCGGGGGCGCTGAGCGGGCACGGCGTGCGCGTCGAGCTTCAGCGCCCGCCGGGCGACCCCGTAGACGGCGTCCACGTCGTCGAGGACCATGGGGCGCAGCGACGCGAGGCTGCTCACTGAAGACACACGACGGCGCCGCGGGCGCGGCGGCGGCCAGATCTAGGCGAGGGCCAGACCGTCGAAGATCAGGTTGGCGCCAGGGAGGTCTCCGGGAGACGGCGCCTGAAAGCTGAAGCGCACCGTTCCCTCGGCGTCGCTTATGACCAGGGCCCGCTGCGGGAAGCCGCCGGGGTGCAGCACCCCGAAGGCCCGGCAGGCCTGGCCCTTGGGCTCGAAGTCAGAGAGCTGGGGGATGCTCACCCCGAGCTTCTCTCTGAACGCCGTCTGGCTGTAGGAGCTGTCACAGGACACTCCGAGGATGCGCGCACCCTGGGCGGCGATCTCGTCCAGAACCTCTTCGTAGACCTGCAGCTGGTCGCTGCACACCGGGCTGAACGCGAACGGATAGAAGACGAGCACCGTGCGCATGCCTCGCAGGTCCTGCGCCGTGAACTGCTCTCCCTGCTCGGTGACCAGCGTGAACTCGGGCACGGTCGTGCCCGCCTCGAGCACGCTCACTTGCGCAGGCCGAGCTCCCGGATGAGCGCCCGGTATCCCTCGAGGTCCTCCCGCTGGAGGTAGTTGAGAAACCGCCGCCGACGCCCGACGAGCATGAGCAGTCCCCGGCGCGAGTGGTGGTCGTTCTTCTGCTCGCGCAGATGCTGGGTGAGCTGGGTGATGCGCTCGGTGAGCAGGGCGACCTGCACCTTGGCGTTGCCGGTGTCGTGCTCGCTGGTGCCGAAGCGCGTGATGATCTCGCGCTTGCGCTCGATGGTCAGGGTCATGCGGCGGCTTACGCTAGCAAAGGGGCGTCTGGCTCAGCCGGTCACGGGCGCGCCAGGTGGTGCTGGGCGGCGCGCCGCGCGCAGCGCACGTCCTCGTCCATCTGGTCGACCAGCGCCTGGGCCGAATCAAAGCGCCGCTCGCCTCGCAGCCGACAGAGGAAGTCCAGCCGCAGGTGCTGCCCGTACAGGTCACCGTCGAAGTCCATCACGTAGGCCTCGACCAGCTCCACGCGGCCGCTGCCGAAGGTCGGGCGTACGCCGATGCTCACCGCGGCCGCACGACCGTCGGCCAGACAGGCATAGACGCCGTGGCCGGGGCACACCAGCCGATCCTCGGGGACGAGGTTCGCGGTCGGGTAGCCCAGTTCACGCCCGCGCTGATCGCCGCGCACCACTGTCCCGCGCAACTGAAAGGGCGCCCCCAGCAGGCGCTGTGCCCGCTGCACCTCACCGGCCAGGACGAGGCCGCGGATGTGGCTGGATGAGACGACCTCGCCGTCCACCTCGAGCAGGGGCACCACGCGGGTGCCAAAACGCTCGTCGGCGCTGAGCAGGTTGCTGTCGCCCTCGGCGCGGTGGCCGAAACGGAAGTTTTCCCCCACCGAGACCCGGGTGCTGCCCAGGCGCTCGACGAGGACATCATCGATGAAGCGCTGGGCGCTGCGCGCCGCGAACTCGGCGTCGAAGGGAATGACCACGAGCTCCTGGACGCCCATGGCCGCGATCAGCTCCTGCTTGACCGTCAGGTCGGTGAGCAGGCGGGGTGCGTGATCGGGAGCGACCACCGCGCTGGGGTGCGGGTCGAAGGTGAGCACGGTGTCGGCGCCGCGGATGACCTCACGGTGGCCGAGGTGCACGCCGTCGAAGGTTCCCACGGCGACGTGCCGCGGGCGGGGTTCGGCGTTGGGCAGGCGGGTCAGCTTCACGGCGCGAAGCCTAGTAGTCAGCCCCTGAGGCCCACCCGGGGCTTGAGCTCGAGCGGCCCGCCGCGCCGGCGGGCATCCGCCACCGCGAGGGCGCCCTGGCCATCGACAAGGAGGACGGGCTCATCCCCGTCGCCCTGGCGTCGTTCCCACGTGCCCCGCGCGGGCGCGACGGCCACCCCGTGCGCGGCAACGCGGGCGGCTTCGCCGTCAAGGCGCAGGCGCGGCAAGAAGGCCAGCGCGCGCGCGATGGCCATCGGCTCAGCCGGCGTGTCGGCGGCGGTGGTCGGGGGTGGCGCCGCGTCAGCCACCGAGAAGTCGCCGATCGCGGTGCGCCGCAGCTCCAGGCAATAGGCGTCTCCCAGGTCGGCGACCAGGCTGCGCACGTAGGTGCCCGACGAGCACTCGATGGCAAAGGCGGCGCGGTCGCCCGCGCGCCACAGCTGATCGAAGCGATGCACGCAGATATCGCGTTCGGGGATCGACACCGTCTCCCCTCGCCGCGCGCGGCGGTACGCCCGCTCGCCGGCGACATGGATCGCGGAGTGCGCCGGTGGACGCTGGCGCAGCCGTCCGGTGGGCAGGGCAACCGGATCGGCCGGGTGGCGCCCGGTGAGCACGATCTCACCCTCGGGGTCGCCGGTGCTCGACAGTGCTCCCAGGCGAGCAACCGTCTCATAGCGCTTGGGCAGCCCCATGAGCAGGCTCTGCACACGGGTGGCCCGGCCCACCAGCACGAGCAGCAGGCCGGTGGCGAACGGGTCCAGCGTGCCGGCGTGTCCGGTGCGTACGCCGTGCAGCGAGCGTCGTACGGCGGCCACGACGTCATGGGAGGTCATGCCCGCCGGCTTGTCGATGAGCAGCACCCCGTCCACGCCGCCATGATGGCGCGCCGCGGTCTCGCCCGGGCTGCCCTGCCGCACCGCACGCAGCTGGGCCCTCGCCCGCTGTGGGTGGCCCTACGCTGGTCGACCATGGAGGTCAGACGGGCATACGTCGAAGATGCGCGGGCGCTGGCGCAGGTCATCCGCGCGGTGGCCGAGGAGCGCGACTTCATCGCCACCCAGCCGCCCGTCGACGTCTCCGAGCGCGAGGATCGCCTGCGCGAGGAGATCGCCACCGGACGCACCGAGAGCTGGGTGCTCGTCGAGGAGGACCGCGTAATCGGCAGTCTCGACCTCACCCGAGCACGCTGGGACCCCGCCGTGGCCACTCTGGGCATGGCGATCGTGGACGCCGGGCGGGGGCGCGGAGGCGGCCGCGCGTTGCTCGCGGCCGCGCTGGCCTGGGCGCGCGCGGCGCGCATGCGCAAGCTGGACCTGGAGGTCTACGTGGACAACGTGCGCGCGGTGGCGCTGTACGCGCGGGCGGGCTTCGTCGTGGAGGGCCTGCGCCGCGATCATTACCGCAACGCGGACGGACGGGTGCGTTCCACCCTGCTCATGGCCTGGTTCGTCGAGCCCCGATAGAGCACCACGGGTCGGGCCCGTCCGCGCGACCCGCGGGCGGCGCCGAGCACACGTGAGTGGGGTCAGACGACGCTGGGCTGCACGTCGCGCTCGGCGCCCTCGAGCTGGCGCGCGATCTCCTGGCGCAGGAAGCTGATCAGCTCGTTGGGGGCCAGCGCGGTGGCAAACCCCGCGGCACGACGGTGCCCGCCGCCACCCTGGACGCGAGCGATGGCCGACACGTCCACGGTCCCGTCGGTCGCCCGCAGCGACACCTTGTGCTGACCGCGACGCTGGCCCGAGGTGAGCTCTCGCACGAGCGCCGCAACCCTGGTGCCCTGGACCGCGCGCAGGTGATCGATGATCCCCTCCGAGTAGCTGGCGTCGGCCTCGGTTTGCGCGAAGTCGGCCGCACTGAGGTGGGCCATGGTCAGCGCGCCGTCGTCGAAGCGTCGGACGTGCTCCAGCGCCCGCCCGAGCAGGGAGAGCTTGGCGTAGGGCATGTCCTCGAACAGTCCTCGGTAGACGCCCTGGACGTCGACCCCAGCCGCGATCAGCTCGGCCGCCATGCGATGGGCCTGAGGTCCGGTGTTCTCGTACATGAAGCGTCCTGTGTCGGTGATCAGCCCGACGTACAGGGCACTGGCCACGTCGGGACCGGGACCGATGCCCAGCCCGTGCATCAGGTCCCACACGATCTCCGCCGTGCACGACGCCTCAGGAACGACATGGTTGACGGTCCCGAAAAAGGTGTTGTCGTGGTGGTGATCGATGTTCAGGACGTGGGCGCCGTCGCGGATTACGTCCACCGGGTTGCGGTCGATGTTGCCGCAGTCGAGGAAGACCACGGTGCGCTCGGCGATGTCCCGTGGAGGCTCGTGCACGAGTCCGTCCAGGCGCCAGGACCGGTACTCCCACGGCAGGGGAAACTCGTGCTCGGACATGATCATCACCGAGCGCTTGCCCAGCGCGCCGAGCAGGCCCTGCATGCCCACCAATGAGCCCAGGGCGTCGCCGTCGGCGTTCTCGTGGGTGACCAAGACGAAGCGCTCGTCCGCGTGAATGCGCTGGAGCACCTGCTCGCGCGCCGACAGCGGCGCGTCGGCGGTCAAGACGCGCTCCCCGTCCCGTCAGCCGTCGCGCGCTCGCCCACGAGGGCGTCGCGCCGGGGCAGCTCGGCGTCGAGCAGCTCTCCCACGCGCATCGCCTTATCCGTGGTGTCGTCGTAGTTGAAGATCAGTTCCGGCGTACGCCGCAGGCGCAGCTCGGAGCTGACGCGCGCCTGCAGAAAGCCGTGCGCGCTGCGTAGCCCGTCGAGGCTGGCCTGCCGCTCGCTCTCGTCGCCCAACACGCTCACGTACACGCGGGCGTGGCGTAGGTCAGCGCTTGTTCTCACGTCGGTCACGGTTACAAAGCCCACCCTCGGATCCTTCAGCTCAGCGGCCACCGCTTCGCCGATCACCTCGCGGATCGCCTCGTCGACGCGGCGCATGCGGTCTGAGCCCATCCTACCCTCACCTCCTGTTTACCCCCGGGACGCCTGCGGGCGCTCGCGCGGCGTCGCCTCTAGCTCAGCTCACGTTCGACCTGGCGCGTCTCGTAGGTCTCGAGCACGTCGCCTTCGCGCAGATCCTGAAAGTTGGTCAGCACGATGCCGCACTCGAAGCCCGCCGCGACCTCGCGCACGTCCTCGTTGAAGCGCCTCAGGCTGGCAATGGTGGTGTCGTAGATGACCGTGGCCTCACGCACCACCCGCACCCGCGCGCCACGTGTGATGCGCCCTTCGCTGACGTGCGATCCCGCGATGACGCCGATGCGCGAGGCGCGGAACAGCTGGCGAACTTCGGCCTGCCCGAGGTTGCTCTCGACCTCGGCCGGGTCGAGCATGCCCTGCATGGCCGCCCTGAGCTCCTCGACCACACGGTAGATGACTGAGTAGGACCGGATCTCGACGCCCTCGCGCTCGGACAGTTGACGGGCGTCCTGCACGGGCCGCACGTTGAAGGCAAGGATCAGCCCGTTTGAGGCGGCGGCGAGCATCACGTCGGACTCGTTGACGCCCCCCACGCCGCGGTGAATGACGTTGACCGAGACCTCGTCCTGGGGCAGCTTGGCGATCTCGTCCTCCAGTGCCTCCAGCGAGCCGGCGACATCAGCCTTGACGACCAGGTTGAGCTCCTTGACGGCGCCCTCCTGAGCCAGCTTGAACACGTCCTCCAGGGAAATCTTGCGCCCCGAGCGACGGGCGAGCGCCTCCGTCTTGAGGCGATTGGAGCGCTCTCCGGCCAGCTGACGCGCCCGGCGCTCGTTCTCGACCACGCGCACGACCTCGCCGGCCTCGGGCACTCCGTCGAAGCCGAGCACCTCGACCGGCTCGCCGGGTGTGGCCCGCTTGCTCTTGGCCCCGGTGAAGTCGTGCATGGCGCGCACGCGCCCGAAGTGCGCTCCGGCCACCAGGGCGTCTCCGACACGCAGGGTGCCGCGCTGGATGAGGATCGTGACCACGGGGCCGCGGCCGGGATCGAGCTTTGACTCGATCACGCTGCCGGAGGCCTGGGTGTCCTTGTTGGAGCGCAGCTCTTCGAGGTCGGCCACCACCTGCAGCGTGTCGAGGAGGTCGTCCAGGCCCTGCCGCGTCTTGGCGCTGACGTTGACGAACTCGGTCTCGCCTCCCCACTCGGCCGGCTGCAACCCGCGCTGGGTCATCTCGGTGCGCACGCGCTCGAGCTGAGCACCCTCCTTGTCGATCTTGTTGACGGCGACGACGATCGGCACCTGAGCGGCCTTGGCGTGGTCGATGGCCTCGTCGGTCTGGGGCATCACGCCGTCGTCCGCGGCCACCACGATGACCGCCAGATCGGTGACCCGCGCGCCACGCGCGCGCATGGCGGTGAACGCCTCGTGACCGGGCGTATCCAGGAAGGTGATGAGCTTGCCGTGGTGCTCGACCTGGTAGGCGCCGATGTGCTGGGTGATACCGCCTGCCTCCCCGGCGGCGACCTGCGTCTCGCGGATGGCGTCCAGCAGCGACGTCTTGCCGTGATCCACGTGGCCCATGATGGTGATCACAGGCGGGCGCTCGACGAGGTCCTCATCGGCGTCCTCGAACTCGGGCTCCTCGTCGACATCATCGGCGGCGTGGACGATCTCGATCTTCTTGTCGAACTCGTCAGCCAGCACCTGGATGGCATCGTCAGCCAAGGTCTGGGTCAGGGTGGCCATCTCGCCGAGGGTCATCAGCTTCTTGATCACATCGGGGACGGGCACGCCCAGGTACTCGGCCACGTCCTTGACCGTGGAGCCCGAGTTGACGCGCACGAGGTCGGTCGCTTCCATGGCGCTGTTGTCGATCGGCGCGATCGTGTCGTCGTAGGTGCCGCGCCGGCGCCGGCCACGACGCGGCCTGCGCTGGGGCTGATTGGCCGGGCCGCCCTGCTGGCGGCGCGAGGCCTGGGAGTCGATGACCACGCGGCGGCGCCCGCCGGGGCCGATCCCGCCCGGCGTGCGCTCGCCGGTGCGCGAGTCGCGGGTGGGCCGGACACGCTCGCCGGCGGCCGCGGCGCCTGAGCCACCGTTGGGTGGCGCACCGTTCGCGGCGGCCGGCGAGCCCGGAGCCGGCGCGGTCCCCGGAGCAGGCGCGGGCGACGCCGAGTTCGCACCCGGGGCTCGCGCCGGGCCGGCGCCTGACCCCGGTGCGGTGGGCGCTGGCACTGCGCCGCCGGCGGCGGGTGCGCCGTTGGCGCTCGAAGCGGAACCGGCGGTGAGCGAGGCGGCGCCGTCGTCGGGGCGGGAGATGATCTTGGGGCCCCGCGGCCGCGGGGTGGCGCCCGGGACCGGGGAGCCGGGCGGGGCGGCGGCGCTCCTGGGCGGGGCGGCGGCGCTCCTGGGCGGGGCGGCGCTCGGCGCGGTGGCACCCGGAGAGGGCGAGGCGCTCGGTGCGGCGGTGGCGCTGGGGGCGACGGCGCCAGGCGCGGCCGTGGCGCTGGCACCGGCGGCCGGTGTCGAGGCGCTCTTCCCGGAGATGGCCGCGAGGGCGACGGACTCCTCGACCGAGGAGGCGGCGGCCTTGGCCTCCACCCCGGCCGAGCGCAGACGGTCCAGCAACTCGCGGCTGGACAGGCCCTGTTCCTTGGCGATCTCGTGTACGCGCTTCTTGCTCATCGTGGTCTCGATTCTACGAGGTCGGGTGCCGCCACCGGGAGGCGAAAGGCACGGGACAAGCCACCGCGGCGAGTGGCGCGCGCGGCGCACACGGGGGCGGGGGACGCCGCTCCATCGTCGCGGCACAGATACGCGCCGCGACCCGGCAGGCGACCGCGAGGGTCGAGCACCACTCGCGCGGGAGCACCCTCTTCGCGGGCGCTCAGGGCGAGGCGCACCAGGTCTGACTTGGGGGCCACGCGCCCACATCCGGCGCAGCGGCGTGCCGGCTCCCGCGCCGTTATGACGCGGGCTCCCGGGCCACCGCCTGCTCGGCGTGCCCGGAGGGATCGCCGTTGGCGACGGTGGACTCGGCGCTCGCCGCGCCGGGACCCGGCGCGGGGGCACTCACCGGGGTCGCGCTCGGATCGGGCGACTCCTGGCCGTCTGCGCCGGCGTCGCCGTCCAGGTCGGCCACGTGGTCGGTTTCCACGTTGGCCAGGGCCTGGTGGGCGTCCAGCCCGCAGTAGCGCGAGCTGGGCAGCGAGGCGTTGGGGCAGCGGCGACCGTTGGACAGAATGGCGGCGCAGCGTCCCTGCACCTCCTCCTCCTCGTAGCCGGACTCGGCCTCCTCGGCGGCGAACTCCGTCTCGGAGCGGATGTCCACGCGCCATCCGGTCAGACGCGCCGCCAGACGGGCGTTCTGGCCCTCGCGCCCGATGGCCAACGAGAGCTGGTCGTCGGGCACGATCACCGTGGCCTGCTTGGCGTCATCGTCGACGAGCACCTCGCGCACGCGCGCCGGAGACAGTGCCTTGGCCACGAAGCGCGCCGGCTCGTCGTTGAAGGGGATGATGTCGATCTTCTCTCCGCGCAGCTCGGAGACGACCATGCGCACGCGCGAGCCGCGCGGTCCCACGCAGGCTCCGACCGGATCGACCCCGTCGGCGTGAGAGACGACGGCGATCTTCGAACGGTAACCCGGCTCACGGGCCACGTTGGCGATCTCCACCAGGCCGTCGGCGATCTCGGGGACCTCGAGCTCGAACAGCTGCTTGATGAGCTCGGGGTCGCGCCGCGAGACGATGATGCTCGGCCCCTTGGTGGAGGGCGAGACCTCCTTGATGACCGCCTTGATGCGCTGGGAGTGGTCGTAGCGCTCACCCTCGACCTGCTCGGACTTGGGCAGCAGGGCCTCCACGCGCTCGCGCAGCTGGACGAGCGTGTAGCGCGAGTCCGACTGCTGCACGATGCCGGTGATCAGCTCGCCTACGCGGTCCTGGTACTCCTCGAACATCATGTCGCGCTCGGCTTCGCGGATGCGTTGCAGGATCACCTGCTTGGCGGTTTGAGCTGCGATGCGCCCAAAGTCGTCGGGCGTGACGTCGCGCTCATCGATCTGGTCGCGATACTCAGCGAACTTGGCCGGATCGATCTCGGGCTCCTCGGGCTCGCGCATCTCTCCCGTCTCGGGATCGATAGTCGTGCCCTCGTCGATGGTCTCGACGATCAGATGCGCCTCCAAGCGCTCGGGGATGATCAGCTCGATCACGCGAAAGTCCGCGGTCTCGCGGTCCATCTCCACCCGGGCGTACTTGGCCGAGCCCGGCTGCTTCTTGTAGGCCGACAGCAGGGCGTCCTCGAGGGCGATCATGAGCTTCTCGGACTCGATCCCCTTCTCGCGCGCCAGCGCGTGCATGGCCTCCAGGATCTCGCGTGACATGTCTACTCCTCGACGAGGTTCGAACGACGGATTTCCGCGTAGGGGATCGCGATGACCCCCTCGTCGGCGGCCAGCGTCACCTCCTCCTCGGAGGCTCCCACCAGCTCTCCGGTGAGGCTGCGAGAGCGGCCCGGCCTCCCACTCCCGGGGGCCGGTCGCGGCTCGCGTAGGCGTACTCGCGCCCGCCGCCCGACGAAGCGCCGAAAGTGCGCCGGCTTGCTCAGCGGGCGCTCGCGCCCCGGAGAGGAAACCTCGAGGCTGTAGCGCTCGCGCAGCTCGACGAGCTCCTGGGTCACCCGCTCACATAGGGCGAGCGTCACGCCCTCGGGATGGTCGATGAACACCCGCACCGTCGAGCCGCCGACCAGCTCGGCGAGCAGCACTTCGACATCGGGTTCGCTCCCAGCGAGGCGTAGCTCGATTTCGGCCTGTAGCGCGGACATCAACACCCCCTTCTAACGCAAAAAAAGCGGGCGGGCGCCCACTTTCGGTACGGCAGCCGGTGCTCAGACCGGCACGAAAGCTGTGCCGCGAGCATAGCAGCGCAGGGGGTCTCGCGAACACGCGACGCAGGCCCCTTTCGCGCGCGTACAGATGAGAAAAAGGGCCCGCCGCGGTCACCCTCCGGCCCGGCCCGCGGTTTCCCGGGTGACCTTCGGAGACCGCTCAGCGCCGGCTCGCGTCGCGGCGCGCGCGATCGCGATAGAGGCGGTAGTCGGTGCGCTCGGGTCGCAGGGAGCTGGCGACCGCGAGGGGGTGACAGGCCTCGCGGTGACGTCCGAGCTGCTGCATGGCGCGCCCGAGGCAGAAGAGGGCGTAATCGTTGGTGGGCGCCTGCGCGGCCACGGCACCGAACTCGGCCGCGGCCCGCTCGTAGCGCTGGGCCTTGAACAGCGCGCGCCCCAGGGCCTCGCGAATCGAGGCCTTGTCGGGCTCCAGCCCGGCGGCTCGGGTCAGCGGCACGATGGCGGCCTGGTAGTCGCCGTGACCGAGCAGTTCAAGGCCGCGGCAGTAGAGCTCATAGACGTCTTCGGGCGCCCGGTCCATCGCTGCAAACTCTAGACGGAGCGCTCGCCGTTGGGGGCCGCCGACGCGCGCATCTGCTCGACCGCGTCGAGCACCGCCGCGGCCACGCGCACCTTGGGCGCCAGGCCCATGCGCAGCTCGGAGGTGGCGGTGACGATCGTCACCTCGTTGTCCTCTACCTCGAAGCCTGCGTCCGTGCGCGCGATGTCGTTGACCACCACCGCGTCCAGGCCCTTGGCGCGCAACTTCTCCCGCCCCAGGGAGACCGCGCGCGCGCCGTGCTCAGCGGCGAATCCAACCAGCGTCTGCCCGGGACGCCGGCGCGCGGACAGGGCGCTGATGATGTCGGGCGTCGGGCGCAGGTCGAGCTCCAGGCGATCGCGCCCGGACTTCTTGATCTTCTCCTCGCGGGCCTCGGCGGGTCTGAAGTCGGCCACCGCCGCGGCCATAAGCAGGACGTCGCTGTCGGGGAAGGCGCTCAGGCACTCGCGCTGCAGCTCGGCGGCGGTCCGCACCTCGTGGTAGTGGATGCCGGCGCTGCGGGGCAGCGACACGTTGGCCGCCACCACGGTGACCTCCGCGCCCCGGGCGTGAGCCGCCTCAGCGAGCGCGAAGCCCATGCGCCCCGAGGACCGGTTTCCGATGAAGCGCACGCTGTCGATCGGCTCGCGCGTGCCTCCGGCGGTGACGAGCACGCGCACGCCGGCAAGCGAGCTCGCAGACGCGACGACCGCGCCGGCGACCAGGCGTTCACAGACGGCCAGCAGATCCGGGGGATCAGCTAGGCGCCCCACCCCCCATTCGCCCGCGGAGGCCAGCCGGCCGCTGGTCGGCTCGATCACGGTCACCCCACGTTCGCCCAACAGCGCCACGTTGGCCCGGGTCGCCGGATGCTCGTACATGTGGTTGTTCATGGCCGGCGCAACGGCCAGCGGACACACGGCGGCGAGGGCGGCGCTGGTGAGCAGATTGTCCGCCAGTCCGTGCGCGAGCTTGGCCAGCGTGTTGGCGGATGCGGGCGCCACGAGATACACGTCGGCGTTGGCGACGAGCGCCAGGTGACTGAGCGGCTCTTGCGCGGGCGTGGGCTGGTCCGGGAAGGCACCGCGGGCCGGATCGCGCTCGAACTCGTCGGCCAGCACGGGAGCTCCTGTGAGCGCGCCGAAGGAGGCGTCCCCCACGAAGCGACGACTGGTGGGCGTCTGCAGGACGCGCACGTGGTGACCGGCGGCGGTGGCCAGGCGCACGAGCTCAAGCGCCTTGTAGGCGGCGATGCCGCCGCTGACCCCGAGCAGGATCCTCGCCATCAGCCAGCGGGGCGGTAGATCAACCCGCGCTGGGCCCTACCGGTAGTGGTACTTGATCTTGCCCGCCGCGACTTCCTCGAGCGCGATGGTGAGGTAGTTCTTGGAGCCCGTGTCGACCATCGGCGGCGGATACTCGTCGAACGTCCCCTCGCCGAGGTTGTGGTAGTAGGAGTTGATCTGACGCGCACGCTTGGCGGCCACCAGCACGCTGGCGTAGTTGGAGTCGACGTTCTCCAGGAGGAGGTCGACGCGAGGAGAGATCATCGGGGCCTTTCTGGGGACGAGGCGCCGCGTGAAGTGTCCCGAGCGTCACCCTCTGCGCGGCGCGAGCCGGCTACGGGCTGGTTCGGGCGCCGAGCACCACTGCCCGACGCGGGCCCGTAGAGTGTAGAGGCCCGGCGCGGCTCACTCCTTCGTCGGGGTTTCGCGCGCCGCGCTGGGGTCGCGGCTCGGGGCGACCGGCAGCTCATCGCACACGATGGTCACCAGGCGATCCAGTGCCTCCTCGAGGCGGTCGTTGACCACCACGTGACCGAACTCTCGCTGGGCGGCGAGCTCGCGCTCGGCCACGCGCAGGCGGCGCTCCACCCCCGGCGTATCGTCGGTCCCGCGTCCCACGAGCCGGGCCCGCAGTGCGTCCAGGGACGGTGGGGCGATGAACACCTGCACCGCGTCGGGAACGGTTCGTCTGACCTGACGGGCGCCCTGCACCTCGATCTCGAGCACCACGGGCTCATCGGTGCTCAGCTGACGCTCGAGCTCGCTGCGCAGGGTTCCGTAGCGGCGTCCGGCGTAGTCGGCGTGCTCGACGAACTCTCCCCCGGCAACCCGTCGCTCGAACTCCTCATCGGACAGGAAGTGGTAGTCCGCGCCGTCCTGCTCGCCGGGGCGAGGCGCGCGGGTGGTGGCCGACACCGACAGGGTCAGGCCGGGCAGGCGCTGGCGCAGGCCTCGGATGAGGGTACCCTTGCCCACGCCCGAGGGCCCGGTGATCACGAAAACGCGCGCCACTGAGGGCCGACCCTAGTCCCTGCTGCGGGCGCCCTACGCGGCCGCGAGGCCCTAGCGTCGCAGCAGCGAGACGAGCTCGGAGCGCTGGCGCTCGGACAGGCCGCCGATCGTCTTGCTCGGCGAGATGCGACAGTGGGCGAGGATCTTGTTGACCTTCACGCGTCCGTACTTGGGGACGGCTAGGAGCATGTCGAACACCTTCGCGGTCTCGACGTACTCGGGCGGCCTGAGCAGCAGCGCTTCAATCGACAGGCGACCGGCCTTCAGGTCCCGCTTGAGCTGGGCGCGCTGGGTGCGAATCTGGTTGGCTCGCGCGAGCGCGTCCATGCGCTGATGCAGCGAGCGTTCGGGAGCGGCCGAGTGCTTCATCGCCGTGTCGGGGGAGGGGGCCATGCGCGGCGAGTCTACAGACCGGGCACGGGCTGGCAAGGCGCTGGCGACCAATTCAGCTGCACCTGAGCCTGAGCTTTAGCCATGTCCAGGTAGGTTGACGGTTTTGGGGCTGGTTTGCAGGCGTTTTGCTCCGTGGCGTACGCGTGCTCAGCCGACTTCGTGACCCGGGCGATTAGCGCCGTTTGCGGGCAATCGTTGACAGTTGCGCCGCGATCCGTGCCCCGGCGGCGGGGTCCCTGAAGCTCTCGGTGCCGACGGCCACCAGCGTCGCTCCCACGTCGATCAGATCCCTGGCGTGGCGGGCACACTGAACGCCGCCCATGCCCACCACGGGGATGTCCACGCGTGCGGCCACCGCGGCCACCTGGCCCAGGGCAACGGTCCGCACAGCCGGTCCAGACAGACCCCCGGTGCGTCCGCCGAGCCACGGACGCGCGTGTGGGCCCAGGGCCATCCCTCGCAGCGTGTTGATCAGCGACACCGCGTCGGCGCCGGCCGCCTGCGCCGCGGCTGCCACGGCGGGCACGTCGGCGGCGTTGGGCGTCAGCTTGACCACCAGCGGCTTGTCCGTACTGCGGCGCACCCGGGCCACCGCGCGCCCCAGCTCGCGCGGGTCGGCCCCCAGATCCAGGCCCGTATGCACATTGGGACAGGACACGTTGAGCTCGATGGCCGCGACCTCGCTGCGCGCGGACAGCGGCTCGACCAAGGAGGCGAGCTCCTCTCCCGATGAGCCCATCACGTTGGTCATCAGCGGCGTATCGCCCAGCAGACGGGCCAGCGCGGGCAGGTCGTGGTCGATGTAGCCCACCAGCCCCCGGTTGGGCAGACCGATGGAGTTGAGCATCCCCGCCGCGGCCTCCCACAGGCGCGGCGGAGCGTTGCCCGCGCGCGGCGTCAGGGTGATCGTCTTTGACACGTAGGCCGAGAAGGGCAGCGGGTCAAACAGCGCGTCGTCAAAGCACGTCGCGGCCGCGAGCAGGTCAAACGTCCCCGACGCGTTGATCACCGGGTGGGCCAGGTGCAGCCCGCAGAACTCCACCTCCCCGACCGGGGGCGCGAGCGGGGGGGCCGTCGCGGCGGGCACCGGGCCGCTCACGTGTCCTCGCCCAACGCACTGTCCAATTGGGCGGCGTCCATCACCGGACCGTCCACGCACACCCGTGCGTAACCGTCGCGGGTGGCGACCACGCAGCCGTAGCAGGCGCCGAAGCCGCAGGCCATCCCCGACTCGAGCGCCAGCTCGGCTGCGACGCTGCGCTCGGCGCACATGGCCCGCACCGCCTCGAGCATGGGCGGGGGCCCGCAGGCGTAGACCGTCAGGCTCGGATCGGCGTCGAGGGCCGCGGACAGCAGCTCGGTGACCAGTCCGCGGTGGCCGCTACTGCCGTCGTCGGTGGCCAACCGGACCTCCTTCATCAGCCCCGCAGCCGCGGCGTGCTCCTCGTCGCGGAAGCCCAGCAGAGCCGGGGCCAGACGTCCGCGGCGACGCAGTTCATCCTGCCAGGCGGCGAGCGGGGCTATTCCCACCCCTCCGCCGACCAGAAGCGCTGCGCCGCCGTCGCCGAGGACTCCGAAGCCAACGCCCAGCGGCCCGGTGAGCCACAGTTCTTCTCCCGGGCGCAGAGAGCCAAGCCGCGCGGTTCCCGGTCCCACCGCTTCGAGCAGGAACTCGAGCTCGACCTCGTCGCCGCCCGCCGCGGGCGTGCTGCTCATGAACGAGAACGCTCGTCCCAGAAAGGGCCGCTCGTCCGCCCCAGCCCCCCAACCCGCGGCGGCGGCCAGCATGTAGAACTGCCCGGCGCGCGGTCCGGGCCCCGACCCATCGGCGGCCCGCAGTACCCGGTAGGCGCCCACCGCGTGATTTGAGAGCACCGCGGCGCGTCGGCGCCCGAACGGAGCCCGCACGCGCTCGCGTTCGTCCGCCGGCCCGGCGTGGGGGGAGTCGGTGGCGCTCGGGCTCACGTGGCAGCCGCCTCGCCGGCCACGACGGGCAGCGCCGCGGCGCGCAGCGCGCCGTGGATCTCCTGCAGCGAGCGGACCTCGGGCTCGCCGCCGCGCGCGGCGCGGATGGCGCGCGCGGCCGCCAGTCCCCCGGACAGCGTGGTTATGCAGGGCACGCCCCGCGCCACGGCCGCGCGGCGAATCTCCCACCCGTCAGAGCGCGCCCCCGAACCGGTGGGCGTGTTGATGATCAGGCTCACGTCGCCGCGTTCGATCCAGTCCACGACGTGCGGGGAGCCGTCGGCGATCTTGTTCAGGCTCTGGACGGGCACACCCATGCGCTCGATGGCCGACGCCGTACCCCGAGTGGCCACGAGGTCGAACCCGAGATCGGAAAGGAGCACGGCGACGCCCGCCCCAGCGGCCTTGTCGGCGTCGGTGAGGGTGACGAACACGGTGCCGGCCTGAGGCAGCGCGGAGCCCGCCGCCGCCTGCGCTTTGGCAAACGCGGTGGGAAAATCACGGGCGATGCCCATCACCTCACCGGTGGAGCGCATCTCCGGTCCCAGCAGCGAGTCCGAGCCGGAGAAGCGATTGAAGGGCAGGACCGCCTCCTTGACGGACACGTGATCGAGCGTGCGGGTCTCCGACGGCAGACCGAGCTCGGCGATGCGCTCGCCCAGCATCAGGCGGCAGGCCATCTTGGCCAGGGGGACGCCGGTGGCCTTGGACACGAAGGGGACGGTGCGCGACGCGCGCGGGTTGGCCTCGATCACCGACAGGCGCCCGTCGTCGTGCACGGCGAACTGAACGTTGAGCAGGCCGACCACGCCGAGGCCCAGGGCGATGCCGCGGGTCTGCTCGCGGATGCGCTCGAGCATCTCTCCGCCCAGGGAATGCGGGGGCAGCACGCAGGCCGAGTCACCGGAGTGGATGCCGGCCTCCTCGACGTGCTGCATGATGCCCCCCACCCACACCTGCTCACCGTCACCCAGTGCGTCCACGTCGACCTCGATCGCGTTCTCCAGGAAGCGGTCAAGGAAGATCTGGCGGGGTACGAGCTCGTCTCCCCCGCGTTCGGAGGCGCGCGGCGCCGCGGTGCGCAGCAGGTAGTCGCGCAGGTCCTCCTCGGAGTAGACGATCTCCATGGCCCGTCCCCCGAGGACGTAGGAGGGCCGCACGAGCAGGGGAAAGCCGACCCTGGGGGCGACCTGTAGGGCCTCCCGGGTCGACTGTGCGGTGGCGTAGGGCGGCGCGTGGTAGCCCAACCGATCCAGGAGCGCCCCGAAGCGCGCCCGGTCCTCGGCCACGTCTATGGACTCGACGCTGGTGCCCAGTAGGGGAACCCCCGCCGCCTGCAGGCCGGCGGCCAGGCGCAGCGGGGTCTGACCCCCGAACTGGACGATCACACCCTCGGGGCGCTCGAGCTCGAGCACCCCGAGCACGTCCGGCAGGGTGAGCGGCTCGAAGTACAGGCGATCGGAGGTGTCGTAGTCGGTGGAGACGGTCTCGGGGTTGCAGTTGATCATCACCGCGTCGCGGCCACACTCGCGCACGGTCATGGTCGCGTGCACGCAGCAGTAGTCGAACTCGATGCCCTGCCCGATGCGGTTGGGCCCGGAGCCGAGGATGACCACGCTCGGACGTCGGTGGTTGCCGGCGGCGCCGATGCCCCGCACCTCGTGGCGAGGACCGGTGGGCCCGGGGCGCTCCCAGGCCGAGTAGTAGTAGGGCGTCTCGGCGGCGAACTCGGCGGCGCAGGTGTCCACCGCCTTGAAGGTGCGCACACCCGCGCGGGTCGCTTCGGGGTCGCGCGCGAGCGCGGCCAGCTCGTGCAGGAACCAGGGGTCGATGCTCGTCTGGGCGCGAATCTGGGCCACCGTCGCGCCTCGGCGCAGGGCCTCGAGCAACACGTCAAAGCGATCTGACGACGGCCGGGCCAGACGCTCGAGGAGCTCCGCCACCGGTCGGTCACAATCGGGATCGGCGTCGAGCTCGCGGCTGCGCATCGCCTTGTCGAAGGCCTGGGCAAAGGTGCGCCCGAAGGCCATCACCTCGCCCACCGACTTCATATGCGTTGACAGCTGAGCGTCCACGCCGCGGAACTTCTCGAAGGCAAACCGGGGTAGCTTGACCACCACGTAGTCGATGGTGGGCTCAAAGCTCGCCGGCGTCGCCCGGGTGATGTCGTTGGCGATCTCCTCCAGGCGGTAGCCGACGGCCAGGCGCGCGGCGATCTTGGCGATGGGAAAGCCCGTCGCCTTGGAGGCCAGCGCGGAGGAGCGCGACACTCGCGGGTTCATCTCGATGACCAGCACCTGCTCGGTGGCCGGGTCGACCGCAAACTGCACGTTGGATCCCCCGGTGGCGACTCCCACCGCGCGAATCACCGCGATGGCCTGGTCGCGCAGGGTCTGGTAGAGCCGATCGGAGAGCGTCTGCTGCGGGGCCACGGTCACCGAGTCACCGGTGTGCACACCCATGGGATCGATGTTCTCGATCGAGCACACGATGACCACGTTGTCGTTGACGTCGCGCATCACCTCGAGCTCGAACTCACCCCAACCGACCACCGACTGCTCGACGAGCACCTGTCCGATCGGCGAGGCCGCCAATCCTCGCGACACCACCCGCTCGAACTCCGCTTCGTCGGCGGCAAATCCACCGCCCTGCCCGCCGAGCGTGAAGGCCGGTCGCACGATCAGCGGCAGTCCTATCTCCTGCAGGGCGCCCCGCGCCTGCACGAGGCTGGTGGCGATCAGGCTCTCGGGCACCCGCAACCCCGCGCGCTGCATGGTGTCGCGAAACAGGTCGCGGTCCTCGGCTCGGTTGATCGCTTCGTAGTCCGCCCCGATCAGCTCGACCTCCAGGCGCTCCAGGGTGCCGTCCTCGTGCAGCGCCTTGGCCAGGTTGAGCGCCGTCTGGCCGCCGAGGGTGGGCAGCAGCGCATGGGGGCGCTCGCGCTCGATGATGCGCGTGACCGGCCCGGGGAGCATGGGCTCCACGTAGGTCGCGTCCGCGAACTCGGGGTCGGTCATGATCGTGGCCGGATTGGAGTTGACGAGCACGACCTCGTAGCCCTCCTCACGCAGCACCTTGCACGCCTGGACGCCTGAGTAGTCGAACTCCGCGGCCTGGCCGATGACGATCGGCCCGGACCCCAGGATCATGATCCGCTGGATGTCCTCGCGCCTAGGCACCGCGGGCCCGCGCGATCTCGCCCACGAAGCGATCGAACAGGTGCAGGGAGTCGTGCGGCCCCGGCCCGGCCTCGGGGTGGTACTGGGCGGTGGCCCCGGTCACGTCGTGCAGGCGCAGCCCCTCCACCGTGCGGTCATACAGGTTTAGGTGAGACAGCTCGGCCGTACCGAAGTCCGTCTCAAAGCGCACCGGCTCATCGCTGTCCATGGTGTGGGCGCCTCCCGGCCCCACCACCGCGAAGCCGTGGTTCTGGCTGGTGATCTCGATCACGCCGGTGGCCAGCTCCTTGACCGGATGGTTGGCGCCGCGATGACCGAAGGGGAGCTTGAACGTCTGCAGGCCCACCGCGCGGCACAGCAGCTGATGTCCCAGGCAGATGCCGAACACGGGCAGGGAGCCCACCAGCTCGCGCACGGTGGCCACCACGTAGTCCAGCGCCGCGGGGTCACCCGGGCCGTTGGCCAGAAAGAGCGCGTCCGGGCGCTCGGCCATCAGCTCGGCTGCGCTCGCCGTGCACGGGTGCAGGGCCACGCGCGCACCGCGCGCGCGCAGGTTGGCCACGATCGAGTCCTTGACCCCGGTGTCGACTACCGCGATGAGCGGCGGCTCGCCGTCCAGCGCCGCGGGGGTGGGCTCCAGCGTGACCACGCGCTCGGGGGTCACCTCGCGGGCGACGTCGAGGCCGCGCATCGAGGGCTCGGCCTGCACGAGCTCCATGGCCTCGCGCTCGCCCACGGTGGCGGCGAAGATGCCCCCGCGCATCGCGCCGCGGTCGCGGATGTGCTGAACCAGTGCACGCGTGTCGACCTCGCTGATCGCCGGCACGCCACAGTCCTCCAGCCAGTCCAGCCAGCCCCCCTCGGCCCCGGGGGCGTCCTCGTGGTTGGTCGCCGCGCGCATGATCGCGCCCCGCGCGTGCACGCGATCTGACTCCATGGCCCGGGCGCTCACCCCGTAGTTGCCGATGTGCGGGTAGCAGAAGCAGATGAGCTGGCGCGCGTAGCTGGCGTCGGTCATCGACTCCTGATAGCCCGACATCGCGGTGTTGAACACCACCTCGCCGGTCACGTGGCCCCCGGCCGCGCACAGCCGCCCGTCAAAGCGCGCGCCGTCCTCGAGCAGCACGAAGCCCTCCCCGGCGGCGGCCCGCGCGACGGCCCCGTTCACAGCACCAGCCGCTGGATGGCTTTGAACTCATCCGTTCCCGCGCGACCCAGCAGCTCAAAGAGCGCGGTCTCGGTGGATGTCAGAAGGGCGCCCGCGCGGTCCACCCTGTCCAGTCCAACACGACGGTTCTCGGGCGTGCGCGAGGACACCGCGTCGGCGACCACCTGCACCTGCACGCCCCGAGCGAGTAGGTCGAGCACCGTCTGGCTCACGCACACGTGTGCCTCGATGCCGCACACGAGTACCTGATCGCGTCCGTCTAGATCGAAGCCGTCGGCCTGGGCGGCCGAGAAGACGACCTTCTCCACGCGCCTGGCGTCGCCCAGGTGCTCGGCCAACTCGCCGGCGGTGTCGCCCAGGCCGCGCGGGTACTGTTCGCTGACGAGCACCGGCACCCCCAGGCGCCGGGCCCCCTGGACGAGCACGGCGGCGTTGTGCGCAACCTCATCGAACCGGTCGACTGCCTTGCGAAAGCCCTCCTGGATGTCGACCACCAGCAGTACCGCTCGCGCGCGGTCAAGCAGCGCGGGGGCCGTCATGCCGCGCTGAGCGCAAACGCGCGCTCGCGGTAGGCGACCGACCCGCCGGCCAGGGTGAGCAGCACCCGCCCGCGCAGCGCGCGCCCGGCGAACGCGCTGTTGTGCGAGCGGCTCTCATAGCCGCCCTCCCCCACGCGCCACTCCTGTTCCAGGTCGATCAGGCACGCGTTGGCGGGCTCCCCTACCGCCAGGCGTGGTACGGGCAGCTCGAGCAGGCGCGCGCCCGCGCTCATGCGCTCGACCAGCAGCGCCAGAGCGAGCACCCCGGGGCGCACGAGCTCGGTGTACAGCGCCGCGAAGGCGGTCTCCAGCCCGGTCGTGCCGAAGGCGGCCTGTTCGAAGGGCACGTCCTTGTCGTCGCCGGCGTGAGGTGCGTGGTCGGTGGCCACGCACGCGATCACGCCGCTGCGCAGACCGTCGATCAGCGCGCTGCGATCGCCGTCGGCGCGTAGCGGTGGGTTCATCTTGCGGCGCGTGTCCAGCGTGAGCACCTCCTCCTCGCTGAGCAGCAGGTGGTGGGGGGTGACCTCGGCGCTCACGCGCGCGCCCTGCGCCTGGGCGGCGGCCACCGCCTGTACCGACTCCACGCAGGAGAGGTGCTGCATGTGCACGCGCCCCTGCTCATACAGGGCTAGCGCGGCGTCGCGCGCGACCATGGTCGACTCGGAGACCGAGGCAATGCCGGCGATGCCCAGGCGAGCGGACACGGCCCCCTCGTGCAGCGAGCCGCCCGCCGACAGCGACGGGTCCTCCTCGTGCAGGGTGAGGACTCCGCCACACAGTCGCTGGTACTGCAGGGCGCGACGCAGGAGTCCAGCCGAGGTCACGGGCAGGCCGTCGTCGGTGAAGCCGACTACGCCGTCGCGACGCAACTCGGACATGTCGGTGAGTTGCTCGCCGGCCATTGCGCGCGACACACAGGCCATGAAGCCCACGGGTATGCACGCCTCGCGGCGAGCGGCGTCGCGCAGCGCACCCAGGAGGGGCGGCGAGTCCAGCGGCGGCTCGGTGTTGGGCATGGCCACCACGGCGCAGAAGCCGCCGGCGGCCGCGGCCCGCGTGCCGGTCTGCAGGTCCTCCTTGTGCTCCTGCCCGGGAGTGCGCAGGTGCACGTGGGGATCGACAAAGCCGGGGAACAGATGGCGCCCCTCACCGTCTACGCGTTCGGACCCTACCGGTGCCTCGATGCTCCCCGGCTCGCCGATGGCGGCAATCTCCCCGTCGCGTACGAGCACGTCATGCAGACCGTCAAGCTCGCCGCGCGGATCGAGCACATGGGCGCCGCTGATGAGCACGCCGGCCGCGGGCGCGGGCGAAGCGACGAGCGCGCTCACGCCAGCTGGGGCTGTTGGGGAGGCAGCGCAGTCGGGCTCTCGGCCCGGCGACCGGGGGGGTTGGGTGCGCCCGAGCGCACGCCGGCCAGCAGCTCGTAGAGCACGGCCATGCGCACGACGACCCCCGCCTGGACCTGGGCGGTGATCAGCGCCTGAGGGGAATCGACGACCTCGCTGGAGAGCTCCACGCCCCGGTTGACCGGTCCGGGATGCATGAGCACCTGGCGCGCGGACAGACGACGCGCATCGATCTGGTAGTTGGACACGTACTCGCGCAGAGAGGGCACGTAGGCGCTGCGCATGCGCTCGTTCTGCATGCGCAGGCTGTACACCACGTCGGCCTCGCGCAGGTCAGCGAGGTCGTGACGCACCGCACAGCCCAGCGCCTCGATGCCCCGCGGGATCAGGGTCGGAGGGCCGCAGACCGTTACCCGCGCGCCCATCTTGGTGAAGGCCAAGATGTCCGAGCGCGCCACGCGTGAGTGCAGCACGTCGCCCACGATCCAAACGCTGCGACCGTCCAGCGGGCCGATGCGTCGGGTGAGGGTGTACACGTCGAGCAGCGCCTGGGTGGGGTGTTCGTGGGTTCCGTCGCCCGCGTTGATCACCGCGGCCGGGGTCCACCCGGCCACCAGCGCGGCTGCACCCACATGCGGCGAGCGCACCACCAGCGCGTCCGGGCCGTAGGAGGACAGCGTGGCCACCGTGTCCTTCAGCGACTCCCCCTTCTCCACGCTCGAGCCCGAGCTGGAGAAGTTGAGCACGTCGGCCGACAGGCGCTTGGCCGCCAGCTCAAAGCTCGAGCGTGTGCGGGTGGACGCCTCGTAGAACAGGTTGACCACCAGGCGACCGCGCAGCGCCGGCACCTTCTTGATCTCCCGGTCGGAGACCTCGGCGAAGGATGCGGCGCGGGCCACGATCGCCTCGATCGCCCCTCGGTCGAGGTCCTCGACCGACAGCAGATGCCTCATAGGGGTGCCTCCAGATCGGCGGCCGCGCGCCCGTTGGCGGGGGTGCTTCCGTCGGCGGTGCGCGAACCCGCCGGCGTGCCACCGTTGCTGTTCTGACCCGCTCTCGGGCCACCGGGGGAGATGCTCACCTCATCCCAGCCGTCGAGCTCGAACATGCGCACGTTGACGCGCTCGTCGCGCGCGGTGGGCAGGTTCTTGCCGACGTAGTCGGGGCGGATGGGCAGCTCGCGGTGTCCCCGATCGGCGAGCACCGCCAGTTGCAGGCGGCCGGGGCGGCCATAGTCGAACAGCGCCTCGATCGCCGCGCGCACCGTACGCCCGGTGTAGAGGACGTCATCGACAACAACCACGGTGAGTCCGTCGATGGGGAAGTCCAGGTGCGTGGCGTTGACCACCGGAGCCTCCGGACGCGTGGCCACGTCGTCGCGGTAGAAGCCGATGTCGAGGTCTCCCATCAGCACGGGCTGACCGAGCAGGTCGATCAGCAGAGGCTGCAGGCGCCGGGCCAGGAAGGCGCCGCGCCGGTGAATGCCCACCAGGGCAGGGGGCTGGCCCTGCGCGTTGCGCTCGGCGATCTCGTGAGCGACGCGCGTCAGCGCTCGTCGCATGTCCTCGGAACCGAGGACGACCCTTTCGCTGCCCATGTCTTCCTTCCTGGCCTCTCGGGACCGGGTTAAAGGAGCGCCAGGAATGTACCAACGCCGGCGGGCGTTCACCTGAACTCCTGCCCCCAGATGGCGAGATACCGGCGCGCAGGGACGACGCTGGTCGCTCACCGAACCGGAGCCTCGAGCGGGGCGGGCGCCGCGCGGCGATCAGGGCTCCAGCGCACCAGCGCAGGCTCACCTCGCTCGGCGAAGGGCAACTCCACCGTGTCGAAGTCTCGTGGAAGCTCTGAGGCGGGAAACACGGCGCGCGCCTCATCGCGCAGCTCACCGCCCGCGTAGCGAGTGGAGACGTGCGTGAGGGCCAGCAGTCGCACCTCGGCGTCGCGGGCCAACTCGGCCGCCTGGCGTGCGGTGGAGTGCCCGGTCTGGCGCGCGCGGTCGCGCTCGTCGTGAGCGAACGTCGCCTCATGCACGAGCAGGTCGGCGCCGTGGGCGGCGGCGGCCAGCGCCTCGCACGGGGACGTGTCGCCGGATATCACCACCTTGCGCCCCTCGCGCGCGGGACCCATGACGTGCTCGGGACGGACCCCGCCCACGGCCTCCCCCCGCTGCAGGCGCCCCAGGTCCGGTCCGGGCGCAACCCCCAAACTTCGCGCCAGGGCCGGATCCAGGCGCCCCGGCCGATCATCCTCCACCAGCGCGTAGCCGACGGCGCTTCCGCGATGGCGCACGGGCACCGCACACACCCCGTAACCCGGACCGGGGACAGTCTCAGCCGGCTCGAGCTCGACCAGGTGCAGGTCATAGGACAGGCGACCGTAGACCGCCCGCATCACCTTGCCCAGCTCGCCCAGGCCGCGCGGCCCGTAGACGGTCAGCGAACGCTCGCGGTCGCGCAGGTCAAACGACTTGAGCATGCCCGGCAAACCCAGCCAGTGATCGGTGTGAAAGTGGGTGAGAAAGACGCTGTCCAGGTCGGTCAGACCCACCGAGCGCGCAAGCTGACGCTGGGTGCCCTCGCCGCAGTCGAACAGCAGCCGCTCCCCCCCACGGCGCACCAGCACCGCGGGCAGTCCGCGCCGGGCGCTGGGCACCGATCCCGCGGTGCCTGCGAAGAAGACGGACATATCCATCGGTCAACCGTATCGGCGTCGGTGGGCCGTGCGTGCGGCGTGCCCTGGCGCCGGTAAGCTGGCCTGGCCGTTGGGGCCGCCTTGTACGTCGCCGACGATGCGCCCGTAGCTCAGTGGATAGAGCGCTCGCCTCCGGAGCGAGAGGTCGCAGGTTCAAATCCTGCCGGGCGCGCTG
>JAABUQ010001905.1_pt1 | contig 43026 bp, 41 predicted proteins | sample 5560001 | NCBI WGS metagenome assembly JAABUQ01 (sample SAMN10711888, study PRJNA513371) | rock metagenome | isolation source: Antarctica rocks | place: Antarctica: Victoria Land, Finger Mt nord | collected 2015-12-18 | reverse complement strand
CAGCAGGTCGTCGTGACCGCCTTGAAGCTGCGTGACCTCGTGATCATCCCCTCTTTGGCGGGGCTGCTCCCCGCTGCCTGAACTTCTGCGCATTTTGCGATCAACTTCACTTGTAAGGGACTAATGCAGAGCTGATGACTACATTATGGGACAAGTATCTTCCCTATAGCATCTGATTGAGATTGGGTGAATGATTCAATACCTGGGCCAGATTGCGGGAAGAACTGCCCGATCGGATAAGGAGGTCCCGGCCTCTTCACGCCAAATTGGACGGTCACTCCTCGTGGTAATGCTACAGACTGTGGCGCGTTTGGAGAAACGGTGATACCGTGATGCCTCAAATAGTCGATTGTTTCTTCCAAAGCATCGGCAACGTCTTGAGCCGTCGTCCCAGCGGGCCAAAAGGATTGTGTCGCTTTCGCACCAGCGAAGTCATAGTACTCGTATGTATGGCGGATCAAGAAGTGGGGCATGTCCGCACCTCCGAAGGATTGTGCCCCTGTCGTCGCCGGGGGCGGCGTCAGGTTGCGGGGCATGGGCGGCGTGCCGACGGGCGTCTGCTTGAACAACGGCACGGCATCCGCGAGGCGCTCGAACTCGGCAACGGTGCGGCACTCCGGCAGGTTCAGCAGGTCGGCCACGCGGTCGGCTTCTTTGCGCACGGCAAGGTTGATGAGCGTCTCCAACCGCGTCGCCTGCCCCTTCCCGCCGGCCAGCTTCAGGAACTTCTCCAGCTTGACCGCGTCGTCGCTCACCAGAGCAAGCAGCCGCTGCATCTGCGCCACGTCGTCGGTCATCGACAGCAGGCTGTGCAGCAGGGCCTGCATCTGCGCGGGCGCTACTCCGTCCGCGAATAGCCGTTGCACCACGGGCGCGCCCAGCTTGGCGGCGAGGTCGGTGGTGTCGGTTGCGCTCAGGGCTTTGTCCAGCTTTCCGACCTGGCTCGGGCTAAACTTATCGACGACCGTGACCACGTAGTCGCTGATCTGGCGCGGGGTAAGCCCCGCGTCGAAGAGCCGCTTGACGCCGTTACGCCCGAGCTGGCCGGCGATATGCTTGGCTTCCGCGATGGTCAGGCCCTGCAAGAGCGCCGTCGCGTGCCGGGTCGCCATTTGCGCGAAGATAAAGCGCACGTCGGCCACGGCGGCCGGGGTCAACTCGCCCAAGAGGCGGGCGACGAGTGCGGGGCCAAGCCTCGTATTGAGGTAGGCGATGTCGGCGCCCGTGACCTTGGCCGCGACGAGGGCCTTGATGGCGGGGCCACCAAGGTCGTGCATCAGACTGGCGATGGTCGCGCCCGGAACTTTCTGCCCGACGAGGGCCTTGACGGCGACGGGGCCGATGCCGTCGACGAGGGCCTTGATGTCCTGCAAGGCCATCCGCTGCTTGAGCAGGGCGCCGAGCGTGCCCGCGCCCAGCGAGCCGCTCAGGCTGCGCAACGTGAAGGCCTGCCACACCGCCCGGCCCGCCGCCGTCTCCCGCGCTGCCCGCGCCGCCGCCACGAACCCCTGCGCCGCGTCGAGCCCCCGGATAGCGTCGGCCAGCTTGGCGGTGAGGGAGAGGCCCTTGAGCGCCGCCACGAGGCCGTCGCTGAAGAAGGTCAGGGCCAGGAAGGCCACCGCGCCGCCGATGATCGTGCCCCGGAAGAACCACCGCTTGAAGAAGTCCGCGTCGTTCCACTCCTTCTCCAGCGGCCCGAACAGGGTCCCCACCAGCGCCGCGATGCCCCCCTTGGCGGTCAGCTCGTCCCACAGCCCTTGCAAGAGGCCGAAGAGTTGCCCCGAGAACAGCTCCTGGACCAGGCCCACCACCGCCGCCGGCGCCTCGATCAGGCCTGTCAGCGTGTCCCACAGCTCCTTGGCCGCGCCCGCCACGATGCCCGCCCCCAGCACCGGTAGCGCGACGAGGGCGCCCAGGCCGTCCAGCGCCTCGCCCGCCTCCGCCTCCGCCGCGGCCCAGTTGGCACGCATCGCCGCGCTGAAGCGCCCCCAGCCCCCGTGCGTGGACGACCCGCTGCCTACCTTGCCCTTGAGCCTGTCGGCGAAGGTCCGGCTGGGGATCCAGATGTAGTCCTCGCGGATGACCCGCGTGCGCTCCCAGTTGGCGGTGTCCAAGCCGCCGGGGTCCGGGCTGGGCACGCTCAGCGGGTTGAGGTAGGAGAGCACGTTGACGTAGAAGCGCAGGTCGGCGTAGGCGTCGCCGCGCAGGCGGCGCACGTCGTCGGAGATGCGGTAGTGGCGGGCCACGATGCCCAGCGCGCCCTCGCCCGGCGTGGTGCAGTGATACAGCGTGCTGGCGGGGTCGGGCGTGCGGAAGTCCAGGTAGGAGGGGACGGAGGACGCGGAGGGGTCGGACGGGTCGCCCCAGCCGACCACGTAGCCATAGCCCTGCGCGGTTCCAGGCAGCGCGACGCGGTACCAGATGTCGTTGGCGTACGGGGCGCGGGTACGCCCGTCGAGGGCGTGCTGATCCAGATGCTTATTGGTAAGCTTCTGGTCGACGTAGACGACGGAGCAGAGGGCCAGGGTGGTAAAGGCGGGCCCGCCGGGCGCGGCATGGACGTTCAGGGGCCTGCCGGAGCGATCGCCCCGCACGCCGGCGTATAGGGACAGCGACGCAACATCGTAGGCATCCTCGACGGTGTTGTGCGCGGGCCCCAGCCCGTGCCCCTCCACCGCGCGCGCGTTACCGACCAGCGCGTGCGGATGCACGCCCGTCTGGCGCGGGCGCGCGTAGACCTCACTGATGAGGGGCAAGAGGTGCGCCGCCGTGGCTGCTTGCCCGCCCGTCGCCGCCGCGGTCCCAGCAAACAGGGACGCGGCCGCGAGGGGCGGCGTCGCCCCGACGCCTTCCCCATGGCGTCCCCATCCGCCGCCGCCGCCCGTGGCGGTCGTCGCGCGGGACAGCGGAGCGGGCGCGCCGTGGCCGTGGTCCAGCACCGCGGCCAGCCCGTCGGCCAGCAGGCGCTGCCCCTCCGGCGTCTCGGGGCGGTAGCAGCCTCGCCCGAAGATGAGCGCGTCCCCCACGGCGAAGGCCATCCGCCCAGCCTGCTCGCTCAGGATGTCCGCCTCCAGCCCGGTATGCACGCGCACCGCGTCCATGTCGGCCCCCAGATGCCGCTCCACTGCCTCTCGCAAGCGCGCGTCCAGCGCCATCCCCGGCCCCGCCAGGACCGCCGCCAGCAGCTCCCGGTCCACCCCGTGGGTCACTGCCGCGGCGGCCGTCGCGTGCACCGCCTCCTGGCTCCGCGCGTAAGACGCGGGGTGGACGGCGGGCGCGGCATGGTGCGGCTGCGCGGGGACAGGGCGCGCATGGGTAGGAGCATGCTGATGATGCGCTTCGTGTCCCTGGCGGTCGTGCGTCTCGTGCGCGTCATGCGCGTGCTCCACGGGGGCGGGGTGACCGTGCTCCTCTCCGGCGCCCTCAGATTCCAGACGCTCCCGCTCCGCGGCCTCGCGCGCCCGTTGCTGCTCCGCTGCTTGCCGGTAGAACGCCGCCGCGGTCGAGCTCCCCGGCCCCTGCCGCAACCGCGCGGGCATATTCGTCGCCAGGGGAGGAGGCGGCTCCGGTTCCCCCGCCGTGGCCCGCCGGGCGGCGCGCTCCGCCGCGACCTGGCGGTGGATGATCGAGGCGAACTGGCTCCCCGCCCCGTAGTTCGGCGGCGCGACGGCTGCCTCCTGGTTGTAGGCGTCCTGCACGCGCTGCGAGGGAGTACGGCGCGCCGAGGGGGTGGGGCGCTCGTGCTCTGGCTGCTCATGGGGATGATGGTCGCTCATAGACTCGCCTCCGTCACCCGGCACCAGACATGTTGGCCGCCGACGCGACGCGCCATGGTCGAACCCGCACGCCCTCTTTCATCCGAGCGCGGAGCACGAACAGCGCCGCGCTGGTCCTACTGTAGCACATGATGGCATCCGGCGCAACGGCTAAGGAGGGCGAGAGGAGCGGCCATGGGCATCCCCGTCGTGGCCGTCTTCGGCCCCACCGACCCCGCCGTCTACGCCCCCTTCAGCCCGCGCGCCATCGCCCTGCGTGACCCCCACGGCCTCAGTACAAGCGACGTGAGCGTGGAGCAGGTCGTAGCGGCGTGTGAGCAGTGGTGAGTGACGAGTGACGAGTGGGGGCCTGCGACCGCCCGGCTAGACCGGCAGACCCGCGGCTAGGGTCTGGGGGCTAGTCCGCATGTGTCGCATGGCAAACCAACGCCGACCGCGGTCGGGTATGGAGCAAAAAGTGCAAGCCGTCGTCAGTCCGGCGAAACGGACGCGGGCTCGTCATCGGTGACAACCCCTGCCAGAGCAAGAGTATAGAGCATGTAATACGTGTTGCCAGGCTCTTCAGGCAGCAGGCGCAGTCGCTGGTTGTGCAGATCGGGTTCCAAACCCAACACCTCCATCGGGACAAAGCCCAGGAGAGCGTCCATCCCTGCCGGCAACTCCAGGACATCGAAGGTCCCTTCACGTCCCAATAGCGTGAGCGCGGCGTCCTGATAGAGGCGCGCCGTACTTGGTCCTATAGCCGTCAGCGTGGCCACCTCGCGCCGCAGGGCTAAGCCTAGCCGCGCGATGACATCGGCCGGAAGGGACAGCGTGGTCGCCCCCGTGTCCACGATCACGGCGTCAAGGGTCACGGTTCGCACCCTGTCCATGGGAATGTCGCCAGCAGCGGCGCGCACTTGATCGGCACGGTTAGCGACGGTTAACGATGTGACGATCTTACCCACTTCTCTTACCTTCTCGGGAACAGCTACGTTCGACATGATGATACCTCCATGACTCTAAGGGACACGACACTCGCTCTTCAGTTAGGATGATACGGGATTCTATCACCATGTGCTGATGACGACATAGAATCAGCGCGTGATGATCGTCTCGGGTCCCGCAAGGCATGGCCATGATCCGTGCAGACCCTTGTTCTCGTGTTCGTGCGTGAGCATGGGGATAGGTCGTAGCGTCATGGCTGACGAGCATGCGACGATGTGGTAGTATCGCTACACTGGAGGATTGATTATGCACGTCACTCACACCCACCACATAGCCCTGGCAACCGCGCACTTCGAGCGCATGCGCGCTTTCTACGTCGACGTCCTGGGTTTCCCACTGCGCGGCGCCTTCCCGGGGCACAACATCATTTTCGTCGACGCCGGCAGCACCACGATCGAAATCATCGAGGACACGAGCCGAACACCCAACAGTGCGGCCGCGGGCGGGTGGATCCACCTCGCGCTGGAGGCGCCCAATACCGACGCTGCCTACGAGGAATTGTCGGCGCGCGGCGTCCCTTTCCACGTTCAGCCCAAAGACTTTCCCGAGGAGGCCCCGTCGGTGCGCATCGCTTTCTTCAAGGACCCCGACGGCAACGAGCTGGAGCTGGTTCAGCCGCTCGGCGCGCGCTATCCGGGGTCCTGAAAGGAATACTCGGTACTGACGCTATGACGGCGCTATCTCCTGGTCTTCGAGGTCGGAGTCCGACGGCACATCCTTCTCGCCCTGGATATCCGGCTCGTCGGGCAGCTCGATTGTACTGGGGTCGGCCGCGACGCGCGGTAGCGTGTCGTCGCCAAAACTCTCGCCGGGATGCATATCCGGCATATCCTGGTCTTGCAGCGCACCACCGTGGCGCGTGGACTCGTCGTTGGAATCGTGCATCAGCGTCACTCTTCTCCTCATATCCCCATGTCTTCATCGCGCGTCGGCTTAGGCGATGCCCCCTCATATCCCCATGTCTTCATCGGGCGTCGGCTTAGACGATGCCCCCATCACTGGGCGCATGATCTGGAGATAGTGACGCACAAGCCGTGCCATTCTCACCCGCGCGCCGCTCGCTACGAGGTCCGGATCCGGTCGCCAGCGCCATGCCCCGGTTGTGGGCGTGGTGGTCGGTACAGTTGGCGATACGGGCGTGAGCGGCTGATAGCGATAGCGATGAGCGGCGGACCCTGCCATCGTCTATTGCGTCGCCGCGGCGCGGCCGATACTTCTGTTACGGGACGTAGGACAACGCCAGGGGGACGATGGATATGGACACGGCAAGCGTCGTCGACGCCACTGCCCAGGTACATGACGAGCAGCTGTCTCGGCGAAGCGAGCATGAGCAACACCTGCGCGCCGTGGTCTCCCATGCGCCAATTGCCCTGTTTACGGCCGACCGGGACGGCACGCTCACGCGGTCTATCGGCCGAGGGGCAGCACTCGGATTCGGCGACGGCGCCTCTATCGGCCGCTCCGTCTTCGACCTCTACAGGGACGTGCCGGAGATCGTGGAGCATACCCGCCTGGCCCTGGCCGGGCAGCCCTGTCGCACGACGGTACGGATGGCAGGAGAGGTGTTTGAGATAGGTTATCTCCCCACCTATGATGGAGAGGGCAGGCCAGTCGGTTGTGTCGGGGTGGCCACCGACGTCACGACGCGCGTGCGGGCGGAGGATGCGCTGGCCTTGCAGTATGCCGTCGCAACCCTCCTGGGCGAGGCGGACACACTGGCCGAATCCGTGCCGACCCTGCTGCAGGTCATCTGCTGGAGCCAGGGCTGGGAGGCCGGCATATTTTGGGTGGCGGACGAGGCGGCGGGGTTGCTCAGGCCGCACGACCTCTGGCATGCACCGTCGATCGCGTCCCTCGACATCGCGGAGCTCGGTACGCTCTCGCTCTCGGGAGCGGTGTGGCCGAGACAGGGGTGGCCCCACGGGCGATCAGCGGCACAGGCTGACATGGCCGCCGCGTCCGAGGCCGCCCCCCACTATGCGCGGCTACGGGCGCGGGGGCTGCGCGGGGCGGTGGGCTGTCCCGTTGTGACGCAGGGGACGACTTACGCCCTGATGGAGTTCTTTAGCCGCGATCCCGTCGCCGCGGACAACGCACTGACGCGCGCGATGACCACGATCGGGCTGCAGGTCGGCCAGTTCGTGGGGCGCACCCGGGCGGTCGAGGCGGCGAGGCACGAGGCGCTCCACGACGGATTGACCGGACTGCCGAACCGCACCCTGTTCTACGACTGTTTAGAGGCCGCTCTGGACTCGGCCCGTATAAAGCGAACCTCCATGACCCTCCTGATCGTCGACCTGGACGGATTCGGAAGGATCAACGCCGCGCTGGGCTATCAACGCGCCGACACGCTGCTCCGGGAGATCGCGTTGCGGCTGCGGCGGGTGCTGCGCCGCTCGGATACCGTGGCGCGGCTGGGCGGCGACAGGTTCGCCGTTATCCTCCCGGCGACGACCGCGGCCGGGGCGACGCGGGCGCTGCACAAGGTCCTCGCCGCGTTGAGCGTCCCCTGCGTGCTCGATGTCCGGTCCATCGTCGTGGGAGGAAGTGTTGGCGTGGCCGTCTATCCCGACCATGGATCGGACACGACGGCGCTGCTTCGACACGCCGACCGCACCATGGTGGAGGCCAAAGGGTATCGCGGCGGCCATGCCGTCCGCGACACCGCGCGTCACTCGTCCGCCCCGGTCGACGAGGCCGCGCGATCGCCTGAGAGTGGCAAGGAAGCCCACGAGGCGCCCCCTCCGACCGTCCTGCAGTTCTATCGCAAGCGGTCGGGCCGCACGCCGCCGTCCTCACGCTAACCCGCGCTAACCCGCAAACAAACCCGTCTGAGACAACACTGAGCGCGGGCGCTTCCCTACGGCGAGACCACGGCGCAGGCAATACGCCCCTGCCTACCTTGTGATCGGCGAGCATGCAATGCCCCTGGGTCGCGATACCCTTCGTGGGCGAGAGTGCGAGACTGTATGTAAACTGATACAGGCAGAGTTAGGTCAAAGATGGCGGTGGATACGGACCGCGTGGCGCGGCCAGAGGAGGAGAGAAGACGTTGATGAACGGCGAGAGACTGACGCTGCTGGCGGTACACGCGCATCCTGACGACGAGGTGTTCGGCACCGGCGGTGTGCTGGCGCGGGCAGCGGACGAGGGCATCCATACGGTGCTGATCTGCTCCACGCAGGGAGAGGTTGGCGAGATCCACGACCCCGAGCTGGACCCCGAGGAGGCGCGCGCGCGCCTGGCCCAAATCCGCGAACAGGAACTGCGCCGCGCCTGCGCCATCCTGAACGTCGCCGAGTTGCATTTTCTGGGCTACCGCGACTCGGGCATGGTCGGTACCCCTGACAACGCCGACCCGCGCAACTTCCACAATGCCGATCCCACTGAGGCGGCCGGGCGCGTGGCTCGCATCATCCGTCAGGCGCGGCCACAGGTCGTCGTCACCTACAACCCGTACGGCGGCTACGGCCACCCCGACCACATCGCGGCGCACCGCGCCGCCGTCGCCGCCTTCGACATGGCGGCCGACCCCGCGTGCTTCCCCGAGCAACTCGCCGAGGGGCTGGCGCCGTGGCAAGCCCAGAAGCTCTACTACACGGCGATCCCCCGCTCCGGCATACAGGAGATGGGCGAGATCATGCGCGAGCGTGGCATCGAGGGACCCTTCAGCCGCGAGGACGCCGACCTCACGGACATGACCACGCCCGACGAGGAGATCACGACGCGGATCGACGTGGGCGATTACGTGGCCCAGAAGCGCGCGGCGTTGGCAGCGCACCGCACGCAGATCGGCGCCGAGCACTTCATGATGCTGCTGCCCGAGGACATCTCGCGCCGCATCCTGTCGACCGAAATGTTCGTGCTTGCCCGCTCGCTCGTCGAGGCGCCCATCCCCGAAGACGAACTCTTCGCCGGCCTGCGCTAGCATGGCTGCTCACACTGCGGATCATCGAGCCCTTCAACCCGCCCCTTTGCGAACACAATCATGTCCCAAAACTCGTCGGGCGTCACCTGTCCCCCTTGATCGTACAGTTACACCCTATCTCACTTCAGTATATAATGCAGAAAGGATAGGCAGATTCTGCTAGCAGAATAAGAACGGTAGCGACAAGGATCGATAGTGAAAGCGTACAGATCTGTTGCGCGAGAGCGGGGGGTAACGACTATCCCTGCCGCCTTGCGTGAGAAGGCGGCGGTTCGACCGGATACCGAGTTGACATGGATCGAGCTAGAGCCTCAAGTATGGCTGGTCGGGCCGAGGACGCGCCAGATTGAGCGCGCCGCGCCAGCTGTCGCGGCGGCGTTAGCCGAGCCATCACCTTTCCCCAAGCTGATGCGGCGTGTAGCGGTAGGCGAGATTCCACAAAGGCCGGAGGCAACTCCTCGCGCATACGAGCGTATGACAGCTCCTGTATTAACAGAGGAGCAGATGATCGCGCTTGGAGCACCGGCCGAGCCTCCACCACGGTACCGCCGTGGACGGGACTAACCGTGTCTGTCCTGACCGACCCAATTCTCTATTACGACGCTCCACAAAAGGATTGGGCGCTGGGAGACATCGTCATCGTGCCAACGGCAGTGCTGTGGGCGCAGAGCGAAAAACGGGCGGACGATTATCCCCAGCCCGCGCCGCCGGCCGATGGCTCGGCAAGTGTAGCGTACGACCTGTGGCACGGCCTGGCGCAATTTCACGATCCGGTTATCGAATGCTGGCTTACACCCGCGATGATTGTCGTCGATGACTGTGTGATCGATAAGGAGTTTAATGCGTTTATCCAGCGGTTGACTGATAGTGGATATTCCGAGGGCGACGCGGTAGCTGCGGCGCGCGCCGAAACATCGCTTGACCTGCTCACTCCCGTTTGCCCGATTAGACCCTATAAAGACCTACGATACGCCAACGAACAAGCGGTGCGGCAAGCTACCTCCACCGGATACTTTCCGATCGTTGACAGTGACGACATGGACGCCGGATACGTCGATTTTCTGTACACGGTTCCGGTGAGCCGTCGGCTCCTACGAGGTCCCGTTGCGGCGCTGAGCGAACCCGCACGGAGGATTCTGCGCTGGAAGCTTGCGCAATTCTACGGTTTCCGCAATCAGTCGGTCGACGCAGAGATCATGGCTGCAATCGGCAAGACGATAACGGATGTCCATATCGTGACCGACAATAAGAACCGCCTCGTCGTTGACCTCACGCTGGACCATGGGGCTGGCCAGTTACAACTACGCCAGGAGCCGCGACGGACGGACATCCCGGCCGGTTATCAACGGGAACGGTCGGACCAAGGTCTCTAGGATGTCGCATCTAGCAACAAGAATTTGTAGCCCAGTGACCTACGCAGGGGTTCCAAGCGAGAGCGATTGATTTTATGGTATGCTGGCACCGGGCGGCTCAGTGTCCGCGACCGCCGTCCCGACCGCCGCCGCCATGCCGTTCGCCGCATCGGTTGGCGAGGCGCACAATGCAGTGAGAGGGGGCAGACTATCCCATGCCACAGTCCTGGCAGCGCGCGCTCTACATTCCTCTGATCGTGCTGGCCTGGTTGGTCATCGTCCTGATCGGGGGCTGGTTGCTGAGCCATGTCGCCAAAACGGTCCTGACGCTGCTGCTGAGCGGCATCGCGGCCTTCGCGCTCACGCCACTGGTGTCCCTGCTGGCGCGCTGGATGCCGCGGGGCCTGGCCATCGCCGTGGCCTACGTCCTTGGCTTCGTCGTGGTGCTCGGTCTGCTCGCGTTCCTCGTCGTCACCGCGGCCACGCAGGTCACCGCCCTGGTCGGCAACCTTCCCCAGTATGCGCGGCAGGCCCAGCACCTCGAACCGCGGCTCCTGCCCCTTCTGCGGCCATTCGGGGTCACGCAGGCCACGCTCCATACCGCACAGCAACAAGCCATCACCTCGCTCCAAAGTGTGGGTACCACGGCCGCGAAGGAATCGCTGAGCCTCGTCTCGGGAATCCTCACCACCCTCATCGACATTATCCTGATCCTGATCCTGAGCGTGTACCTCACGGCGAATGGTCCCAGGATCGCCCAACGGCTGCGCCGTGAGACGCCCGGTACCCAGCGCTGGCGCACCAGCCTGCTGATCGCGATCGTGAACCAGGTGGTTGGCGGCTACATCCGGGGGACGCTGACGCTGGCGGCGCTGATCGGGACGCTCGTCGGCGCCGGGATGCTCGTCCTGCACGTGCCCTATGCCGTGCTGCTGGGCGTGCTGGCGTTCTTCATGGAGTTCATCCCCATCGTGGGGGTGCTCATCTCCGGGACCGTGTGCGTCCTGATCGCCCTTTTCCAGGGCCCGGTGGTAGCACTGCTGGTGCTGGCCTACTTCGCCTTTGTCCATGTGATAGAGGGCGACGTCGTCGGCCCGCGCATCATGGGCAAGGCGGTGGGCATCCATCCGGCGACGGCGCTCCTCGCGCTGGTCGCCGGAAGCGAGCTGTTCGGCCTGTGGGGGGCACTCTTCGGTGCGCCCCTGGCTGGCGTGCTCCAGGCCATCGGCACGGCGGCCTGGCGGGAGTTGCGCGGCGGCAACGCGCAAGCCGTGGTACAGGCCGTGGTGGCCGCGGACACGCACGCCGCGATGGCCGCGGATACGCACGCCGCGATGGCCGCGGATACGCACGCCGCACTGGCGGCGCAGGGCGGCCAGACAGAGGGAGGGGCGGGGAAAGCGAAGGATGAGCGGCCCGGCGCAACGCCGGTTGCGCCCTGACCTGGATCGGTCGTTAGCGCGCGTCGGCGCTGGAGCGACGGGGAGTACCAACACTGACAAGATTAAGGAGTCTTCACGACCAAAGCCCTCGGCAGACGTTGCTGAACGAAAGGAGAAGGTTTTCGTGGACCTGTGCACCTCATCCTCTCCCGGCCGCCGTTATCCGGTTGAGCCTGTTGCTCGTACCGTCAGCGCCAGCCTCGTCACCCTGAAGGCGATGGTAGCCGTCGCGGCAGTCGGAGCGGCCATGGCACTGGCGGCAACCAACAGGCCGGGCGCCTCGGTGCACGCCGCGACCGGGCCGCGACGCGCCGTCATTGACCCACTGGGCGTCCTGGTTGCAAACGTCCAGGCGACGAGGCAGTATGATGTGGCTCTGGTCGATGGGACGGGCGGCATCGTCGCCGTGACCAGGGTGGCCACGCGGGCGGATATCGAGATCAGCAGCGGCCGGGGCGGCGGCGCCATGTCCATGCCGCTGCCGCCGGTCAGCGCCTCGCGCACGCGCGTCTATTTCCTCGACGGCGATCGTCGAGTGCGCTCCCTCGCCCCCGACGGCACGATTGCCTCCGTGACGACCGTGCCGGGTAACGTCCATGCCCATGCCACCTTCGCCGTCAGCCCCGACGACCGCCGCATCGCGGTCGGGGTGCTGACCTACAGCGACGCCTCTACAAGCGCCAACGGCACGCGCATACGCATCCATAACGGCGCCACGAGCACGCGCATCTACGTCGAGGACCTGCGCGGCGGCCACCGCGTCGAGCTCTTCCGCTCGGACAGCGCCTACGAGTGGCCGGTGGCCTGGCACAACGGCGCGTTGGTGCTGGCCGTAGCGCAATTGCCCGGCGCCCAGAGCGGCTCGCCCAACCCCTATTTCGCCTACGACGGCTACCATGTGGTCGACGCCTCGTCGGGCCGGCGCCTGGCCGCGCTGTGCGCGGGCCGGGACAACGACCAGGTCTTTGCCTATGGCCCGCTCGTTCCGCCCGGCACGCTCTGTATCCGCGGTGCCAATCAGACGCCCTACGTCGACGATTGGACGGGCGGACGGCGGCGCCTACCGGGAGCGCCGACCTCGTACACCGCCATCCTCGCGCCCGACGGCCGCCGCTTCGCCGATGTGAATGGCGGCGGCCACATCGTGATCGAGACCGCCAACGGCGCGCGCACGGTCACGGGATTGAAAGCGGCGCCGTTGGGCTGGATCGACCCGACCCACCTCGTCGTCGATTCCGGAACCGGCAGCGGCCCCGACCGGGTGCTCGACCCGCGCACCGGCGCTGTCTCCACCATCAACCTGCGGCCGCCGCATCCCCTGTTCTTCGGCGTCCTCCCGACGAGTGATTAGTGGCTAGTGGTTAGTGACGAGTGGGGTTGACTCGTCCCTCGTCCCTCAATTGCTGGCGTCGGTAGCGGTATCTAAGATGTAAAGAGGGAGACTGTGTGATCGACCCAGCCACGATCGAGATCGATGCTGGAACGCGCGCCGCGGTGATCGACGGCGTCTTGAGCAGGCTGCGCGCGGCCTATGTGTTCCCCGCCGTGGCCGAACGCATGGAAGAGGAGGTGCGCCGGCGCATGAAGGCGGGAGACTACGACACCGTGACGACGGCCTCCTCCTTGTGCGACATCCTCACGGCCCATCTGTGGGACATCGGTCACGACAAGCATCTACGCGTGTTCTACAGCCGAGAGCCGCGAACGGTGCACCCGGTGCGCGCCGACGCGATCCCCGACCCCGACGAGCGCGAGCGGCTGCGTCGGTCCGCCGCGGCCCGCAACTTCGGCGTCGAGCGCGTCGAGCGCCTGGCGGGCAACATCGGACTCCTCGAACTCCGCGTCTTTGTCTCGCCCGAGCTGCCGGGCGCCGGCGCGACGGCGGTCGCCGCCATGACCGTCCTGGCGCACACGGACGCGCTGATCGTCGATCTACGCCGCAACGAGGGGGGCAGCCCGGCCATGATCGCGCTCATCTCGAGCTACCTCTTCGACCGCCGGACGCACCTGAATGACCTGTATTGGCGCGAGGGCGACCGCACCGAGCAGTTCTGGACGCACCACGTGCCCGGTCTGCAGGGGCCTGGCGACCCGCACAAGCCGGTCTACGTCCTGACCAGCAAGGATACCTTTTCAGGCGGGGAGGAGTTCGCCTACAACCTCAAGGCGCTGCAGCGGGCCACGCTGATCGGCGAGACGACGGCCGGGGGCGCGCATCCCGGCCGTTCGCACATGGTCACCGCGCACGTCGGCGTCGTGATACCCGCCGGGCGCGCCATCAATCCCATCACGGGGACGAACTGGGAGGGCACGGGCGTCGAACCCGATGTCGAGGCCGCCCGGGACGACGCCTTGCGCGTCGCCCATGTCACCGCGTTGCGGACGGTGATTGGGAAGGCCGAGGACGGCTCGGGCGCATCGTCCTCGGGCGTGGTCGCGGAAGCGCGGGTAGCCCTTGCGGAACTGGCTTCATGGCTTCCTTGGGGATGGAGAGATAGCGAGGCGTGAGGTGACGACAGGAACAAGAAGGACGGGTTACAATGACAGGCAGTTGGGTCGTCGTGGCAGTCGGCGTCACGGGATGAGGAAAGGTCATGATGAGAAACCTCGTGCTGAAAAATGAGCCGCGGTTACGCCCGGACTCTGACGGCTTTGCTTTGCTCCGCAGGCGTCTGTGCGAGGCGAACGTCGCCAACGACGAGTTTGACGCTGACTACGCCAGGCTAGCGGACGTGCTCGGGGCGGTCCTGGAGCGTATCCAAACCGAGTTTGGCGACGTTGTCGAGCGGGTGTTGGCGGTTGGCGATTGGGCTCACCATGGCATCGATCTGCGTCATCTTCCCTACGATGAGGTCGTTGTCCATATCGTGCTACGTTCCGATGAGCGACCGTTCGACCTGTACATGCAAATAGCGGATAAGGTGTTTTCCGAGCTCTCAGACAAGGATATCTTCGTTCAATTCGATCTTGAGACATTGCCGGAGTGGCAGCACACCGAGTCCATAGCCCATGATACCGAGCACGAAGATGCCCTCGGCATTCCTCTGCTGAGCCGATAATGACCGGTTCACCTGTGCTACCCGATCCAAAGCGCAAATGGTATGGGCTAGCACAACGACACCTATTGCTGTTTTTCGATGAACTCGCCGACCAGTCCAAGTCCTACGCCGCGACAAACAGGCTCTTAAGTCGTTTCATGACGATCGGAAGCCGCAATGATGCCCTGTATTATGACGCTCGTCGTGACCGCTTGCCGCAACAAAGGTACAGTCGTGCGGAGGCGTCAGCAAGATTACTGGTGGTGAGGCGGTTTGCCAGGGACGTCTGGCAAGAGATTCGGTAGAGGGGGTAGGGTGTTCGGGGCAATTTGGGACCTGGATGGGACGCTGGTCGATACGGAGGCCAACCACTACGCGGGCTGGCAGGGGTTGATGCGGGAGCACGGGCGTGAGCTGACCTACCAGCAGTTCCTGCCCACCTTCGGGCGGCGCAACGAGGACGTGCTGCGCGACTTCCTGGGCTTCGACGAGTCTCCCCAACGTCTGGCCGTCCTCGGCGCGCGCAAGGAGGAGTTGTTCTGCGCCTCATTGGAGCGCGACGGGGTGCGCATGCAGCCGGGAGCGCGCGCGTTGGTGGAGCACTTCCGCGCGTTGGGCGTTCCGCAGGTCATCGCCTCCTCTGCCCCGCCCTCCAACATCGCCCTGATCGTGCGCCTGCTGGGGCTGGGCGACCGCTTCGCCGCACTCGTCTCGGGCGAGGAGGTCGCGCACGGCAAGCCCGCCCCCGACATCGTGCTGCGCGCGGCCGAGCGCCTGTCGCTGCCCGCCGCACGCACGGTGGTGCTGGAGGACGCCCCCGCTGGCGTCGCGGCGGGCAAAGCGGCCGGCAGCCGCGTCGTCGCCCTCGCCGCGGGCTTCCCGGCCGAGAGCCTCGCCGCCGCCGACCTGCTGGTGCGCTCGTTCGACGAGGTGCTGTGGCCGCTCGACCGCTGGGAGTCCTTTGTCGACGCCGATCACTAAGGCCGTTGGGGTCGAGCCCTGTACTCCCCTCTCCCGCGGTCGGGAGAGGGGCTGGGGGTGAGGGTTGCCCGCGTCACACGGGTCGCTTGAGCACGTAGGAATGCGCGCGCATGTCGTCGCGTTGCAGGCGTGTATCGACGGCCACGAGCTCCCAGCCGTCCTCGCCGACGATCCGCAACGCCTCGTGCAGCGGGACGCCAGCCGCGACGAAGCGCGCGTACTCCTCGCGGCTGGCGTCGACGACCACGCCGGAGCGCGCGTCAGGAAGGTAGGCCACCTCCAGGATGAGGTAGAGCCAGAGCGTACGCGTACCCGTAGCGTCACCGCCGGTCTCAGCCGTCGTCTCCCGCGCGCCTGGCTGTCGCCCCAGCCCGCCGAGCACCCCGATCGTCTCCTTGCGCACCTTCTCCAGGTTGACGCCGAGAGACTCCAGCACGCCCGCCGCGATGCCTTCGCCCTCGCGCACCAGCCCCAGCAGCAGGTGCTCCGTGCCGATGTAGTGGTGGCCCAGCCGCCGCGCCTCGTCCACCGCCAGCTCGATCACCTTCTTGGCCCGTGGGGTCAGGCCGATCTCGCCCACGATCATGCGGTCGCCGCGCCCGATAATGAACTCGACCGCGCTGCGCACCCGGTTCAACTCCACGCCCAGGTTGCCCAGAACCTTGGCCGCCACGCCCTCGCCTTCGCGCACCAGACCCAGCAGCAGGTGCTCCGTGCCGATGTAGTTGTGGTTGAAGCGCGTCGCTTCTTCCTGGGCCAGCGTCAGCACCTTCCGTGCCCGCTCCGTAAACTTGTCGAACCGATCGCCCCCGCTCCTGCTCGTTTGCCCCTCGGCGCCGCCGTTGCCTGCCTGCCCCTCGCTACTCCCGCCGTTGCCTGCCTGCCCCTCGCTACTCCCGCCGTTGCTGCCTTGTCGCTCGTTGCTCGCACCACCGTCTCCGTGCCCTTCGTCGGTCGCGCCACTAGCTGCCCGCCCTTCATTGTTCGCGCCGTTACCTGTCTGTTGCTCATCCCCATCGCCGTTCATCTGTCGCCCTCCTCGCGGACGTCCTCGCGGTCTTCGTCATTGCCGGTTGTCTGGCCCTTTGCGGGTGGCCGGGGTGGTGTCCAGCGCGGCCCGACCTCGCCCTCGACCCGCATCACGGCGCCGATGTCCTCGGCCGTCAGCGCCAGGTCGGCCCGCCCGGCCAGCGCCTCCATCACGTAACGCTCGAACTCGGGCAGCGCCGCTTCGACCGTGCGCGGATCCGGCTCGCCCCGTCCGATGACGCTGCGCAGTAGCGCGCGCCAACCGTGAATGGGGCCAAAACGCTGCTCGAAGTACACCGCCTCGGCGTCAAGGATGGAGCGTACCTGCCGCGCGGTCAGGTGCGCGTGCGCGGGAGAGAGGAACAACCGCAAGTACGCGACGTAGTCGTCGACCTCATCCTCGGTCATCGCTTCTCCCATCCCCCTTGCGCACAAGCATAACGCAAAGCAGCGCGAGTTCCACTATACTTCATTCTAATACTTGGAGTTGGCTACACGAGCCAGTGTCAACCGAGTAACAGAATAACCGATGGAGTGATCGTGACAAGACGCCGCGCTTTCGTCGTTCTCCTCCTCGCGCTGCCCGCCCTGCTTGCCACGACCCTTGCCCGCACCACCACAGTCCCCGCCGCTGCTCCCGTCCATTCCACCCCTATGCCCATAAGCCATCCCGGCGCGGCTCGTCCGACCACCGCTCGTCTCGCCGCTGCTGATGCGGCCGCGGCCCAGCCTCACTATGGCATGGCTCCCCGCGCCTCCTCCCACTCGGCGGCCCGCGACGCCGCGGTCACTCTCTACCATCACCCTATCACGACAACCGTGCTACGCGCCCATGGCACGGTACGGCATCAAGCGCGCCACGGTCATAGCGCGTCGCGTCGCAGCGCGCCCTCGACTGGTCGCCGCGGTCACGTCATCGGCCGCCAGCGTGCCGGCACGGACCCGGTGGCCCCCGTCTCGCTTGACCGTACCGTGCCGTCGACGCTGCCCATCCAGACGGGCGACGCCGCGCTCGACGCGGCCGAGGCCACGGCCCTGGCCACCCTGACCGTCGATCAGGCCGGCGCGCCGACGCACCGCGCCGCGCCGTTCTACATCACGCCCTGGATCCGCGATAGCTTCGCCTGGGGCATGATCCCCGACAACCGGGGCACGCTGGCCACCTACGCCACGACGGAGTTGGCCTACTGGCTGGGCCGCCAGCAGCCCTTCGGCGGCTTTGTCTCGGTCCAGTACTCGGGCTGGTACGACGAGACGCCCATCATCATCGCCGCGGTGCTCGACGCCTACCGGCAGACGGGCGACCTGGCCATGGTGCGGCGCGCGCTGCCTCAGCTGGAGCGTGCCTGGGCGTGGATGGACCACTCCTACGCGGTTGCATTGAGGCGGCACGGCAGCAGCTGCCTGATCTGGGTCGATCTGCGCCCGCGCGGAGTACACTTCGCGGCGGACTGGGCCGACCAGGTGGCCCGGCAAGGCTACTCGCCACAGCTGCAGGGGTTGTGGTTACGCGCCACGCGCGCGCTGGCCGCGCTGGAGCTGCTGGTGGGCCAGCCGCGGCAGGCGCACGGCTATATCGCGGCGGGCTCGTGCATCGCGCGCGACATCAACCGCTTGCTCTGGAGCGTTGACGCGCCAGCGCACCTGAACGCCACGCCGCTGGCGGCCTTCGGCCACTACCGCGCCTGGCCCGTCGTGCCCGGCCGCGCCTACTTCGAGGTCGACGGCAACGCCCTGCTGGTCGCGGCGGACGCGGCGGACGCGGCGCGGCGCGACAGCGTGCTCAGCGCGATCATGGACAACCGGCGCTACCTGCTCGGCGGCGACGGCGCGGGGCCCGCGCGCGTCCTCTACGGCGACTACGCGCCGGCCGACTACGCCCCGATCCACAACTGGATCGGACCCGGCCGCTACCAGTCGGCCTACTGGCCCACCGTGGGCGGCCTGCTGGCCATCGCGGCGGCGCGCTACGACCATACCACCACCTCGCTGGCAGTGCTGGACGGCCTGGCGCGACGCGACGCCGACCCCACTATGGGCTTCCATGAGTGGTATGGCGGGGACGGCACGCCGGGCGGCGCCGCCACCTATGGGTGGGGCGCCCGCATGTACCTGCTGGCGCTCTATCGCGCCGCCCTGGGCGTGGACGACTCGACCAGCCTGGCCCATCCGGCCGACCTGACACTACGCGCCTCACCCCTGGAGGCGCGCGGCGAGGTGACGCGCCTGGGACACCACATCACCGTGATCGGCCACGGCAAGGGCCGCGTGCGCTACGTCCGCCTCGACGGCCGCACGCTGCACACCAACATTGTCCCCGCCGCGCTGCTCCACGACGGCAGCGTGCTCGACGTCTACCGCGGATAGCGGTCATCCAAGTTACGGTGCTGGCGTTCGCTCCGCCTCCACGAACGAGGTCGGCCACTGGCCGTCCTCCCAGACGATCGTGCGCCCATCGGAAGCCCTGATGAACCACGCATAGAGGTGATCGGCGACGGCTGAGAAGGCGAGGGACGACGCATGGAGGCGTCCTCGGCGAAAGTGCCCCGACACCGTCATGGCGTACATGGGATGAAAGGGCGGTCCCTCGGTCTGATCAGGGAGTGCCGATGTCACACGCGCATGTGCGTCCCCGTAGGCCGCCCCGATCCGTTGTGCGATCTGGTCGGGCGTGTAGCGGTGGGAGGCGCCGGGCCACAGGGCGGCGCCAACCATTATCGCTATAATCGCAACCCCGACACCCAGCGCGCCAAAGCGCCACGTGCGACGGTCCTTCGGGCTACGTCTTGCCATCGCCGCTCCTTTCAAGTCGAACGATGCCAAGCCGCGTGATCCTTGGATCGTGGTGAAGCGCTTACGCGCTACCATCTCATGGCAACTCGGCGACAAACTCGTCGAGGGTAGCAGCCTGGCCAACACGATCGATCAGTTGGTCGATCGTGTTCATATCAAGCGCGGCCAGCCGCGCCTCCACATCGTCCGGTAGCGCCCCGAAGCGAGCCCGCGCGAAACGTGCGACGACATCCCGCTCTACCTTCAGTCTCTCCTGCTCTCTACCCTCCTGTCGCATTCGGTCCGCCCACGTCAGCTCCGTCGCTTCCGCCGCCCCGCCTCTTTCCGTTCGTGCCCGCCGCATGTACTCCTCCTGCTCTACCGCGTTGAGTGTCAGGTACGTCTGGACACAGTTTATCAGTAAAATAATGGAGTGACATACTGGAAGCGCGGGCGATCCGCCCGCTTTCGTCGCGGCTACGTGGGTCGGTGCTCTCGACCGTCTCGGAGGCCAACCCAGGCGGGCGGGCCGCCTGCGCTCCCAGTGTAGCCAAGCGAGGCGGGCGGGCCGCCTGCGCTCCCAGTGTATCGATGGCGGGTTACGCTTGGGGCTGATCGTCGCTCTTGCGCCCATTCCCTGACGCGTTCGTGACGACGCCGTTGCCGCTTCCACCACTGTGGTATCCGTTCCCCAGCGACAGATGCTCCTGGCCCTCCGACTTCTCCGATACCACAATCGGAACAGCCGCGACCGCCTCTACCTCCGTCAGATGGCGCCCGTTCGCAACGACGCTATCGACGGCTTGTGTGCCGCTCATTGGTACGGACACCGCTGCCAGGTCCGTCTCGACATATGGCTCGCTGTCGTTACCGTTGGGCTGGCCATGCACGTCGCCGTTGCCGTGTCCAAGATTGAGGAGCCGGGCAGCGAGGAGCGAGGGCGCATCCTGGGAGAGCATGGCGCGCTCGGTACTCGCGGACGCTGTCGCCGCAACCAACTCCCCAGGATCAGGTGGGGCTGGCGACATGGCGGCGGGAGCCCTCCCGGCGACCCAGGGCAACCAACCGAGCGAACGACGCTCATCCCAGGGCAACCAGCGGGGCGGGCGGCGGCCTGTCGTTCCGGCCATGGTCGTCGGACCCGGCGGCAGAAAAAACGCCAGCGGCGCGAGGACGGCCAGGTAGCCGAGCGAGGTGTCGACCATGAAGCGGCCGAAATACTCGAGCACGAACAGCAGGGCAACGTAGCCGGCCATCAAGAGCGGGATGCTCGGCGTGCGATAGAGCCGCACGGCTAGCAGGCCCAGCGCCACCAGGCCCAGGCCAGCCGCCAGATAGGGGCCGATGTAGCCGTCCCCGTTGACTCTGGCCCAACCGAAGGTGAGCGCGGCCCGGCCGAAGCCGAGCGTCTGGAAGCCCGGTCCCCACACGACCTGCAGCGGGATGGCGTTGCGCATCAGCCCGAGCGGATAGGCGAAGGCGTCGCTCAGGAAGGCCTGCGCGTCCCAGCGCAGAAAGGGGATCGCCGTGACGACGAGCGGCAACATCAACACCCAACCGCGCAGCGCGATCGGCCCGGCGCGCCGCAGCCCCTCGCCGACCCGTGACCGCGCGCGCCGCCACCTGTCCCCGCCGGCCACGCCCTGATAGTTCTGGTAGCGGTCGCGGTACAGCCCGGCATAGTAGGCCAGCACCAGAGGAACCAGCGGCCACGCCGTGAGCTTGAACGCGACGGCAACGCCGACGGCCAGCGACGCCGCCAGGAGCCGCCGCCGTTGCAGCAGCCACAACGCGGCCAGCAGCGGCACGAGGACCAGCACGTCGTCCTGTCCCTGCATGGCCGCATAGGCGAAGAGCGGGCTGAACAGGATGGCGCAGAGCAACACTATTTGCCGCGCTGGGCGCTGTACCAGCAATGTAACCAGGACCAGCATGACCAGGATGACGGGCAGGTAGACGTAGGACTGGTCGAAGAAGTAGCCGATCCTGCCGAAGAACGCCTGGAACGGTAGGCTGAGCAGCGCGCCCAGCGGCAAGTGCGGGTAGTGCGTGAGGGGAAGGTCCGGCCGCACCGGCGCGTGCACGGCGTAGGGTGGGATATAGATCTGGGGCAGGGCGCTGTTCATGAATGAACTCGTGTAGGGGTTCTGACCGGCCAGCAGATCGCCCGCCCCAATCCACGTCTGCAGGGCCGTGTCGTGGAGGGAAAATGCGGGCGAACTCCAGCGGAGACGGTCCGCCGCGGCCAGGGTCAGCTGCGCGAAGAGCGCGGACTGGGCCAGGCCGGCCAGCACGATGGCCCGCGCGATCACGCCGATACGCCTGCTGGCGCGCCCGCGCCGCATCCCCCAGGGGACCAGGACGGCCACGATCGTGTAGGCCAGCAACAGGCCCATCGGGATAGCCGTGAAGAGGGCATTGGTCAGGTTCGTGGGCGGCCCGATCACCTGTGGGACCAACAGAAACAGCACCACCAGATCGAACGAGAGATAGCTGTCGCGCAGCCCCCGGCGCTCGACCTCCTCGGACCCCACCGAACCCGCGGAACCCATGGCGCTCGCAACCCAGCGCGGCCGGTGCGCGAAGTAGGCCACCGCGACCAGGCTGACCAGGAAGGCAATGTAGCTGGCGTGGAAGAAGCGCGAGAAGTAGAAGACGGGAAACAGCACCGCGGCGTATGCCGCCAGCATCGTCGCCGGCGTGGTATCCCTGCGCATGCGTCGCAGCAGGATCAGCGCCAGTGGCAGCGCCACGGCGCCCTGCATGATCCAGAAGGGGTAGTAGGCGTTGGGACCGGGCACGAGCCCGCCCCACAGCACGAAGCTCGCCGCGCCCCAGCCGTCGAAGCCCTGGATCGGATAGCTGTGCGGGACCGAGCCGTTCACGTAAGCAAAGTTGCCGTTGTAGAAGGCAGTGGGGTCCCAGGCATAGAAGGGGACGATCATCAGCACGCCCGGCACGATCAGCCACGGCGCCAGCAGCGTCAGGCGCTCTAGCCGCTGCCGCCAGGTGTCACCCAGGCGCAGCCAGAGCCACCACAGGTAGAACGGGACCAGCAGCAGCACGGTCTGCTTGGTGGCGCAGCCGATGGCCAGGGCCAGCAGGGCCAGCCGCCAGCGCGCCTGGCCCGAGAAGTAGACCACGGCCAGGATCTCGGCCAGCACCAGAATGTCGTTCTGACCATAGATGAACGTGGGTATCCAGACCGGGTTGAGGGCCACCGCGGCGACCAGCGCCAGGCGCGTCGAGGCGGTAGGCGCCAGCAGCACCAACAACAGGACCGTCAGGGCAAAGGCCGCCATGTAGATGAAACGCTCGTCGAACCAGTGCAGCGTGGCGTTGGAGACGAGCATGAAGGGGACGGTGATCAACTCCTGTCCTGGGAAGGTGTCGGTCAGCCACAGGGCCGGGTTAGGCCCGTAGCCGGAGTGGAGGCGCCAGCCGAACTGGGCCAGGGGGGTATTGAAGTAGGTCTGTGCATAGAAGTCCTTGCCGGCCAGGAGGAACTTGGTCCCCTCCTCGACGTTGATCGAGGTGTCATGCACCGTGTTGAGCACGCCATCGGCGCGGCGCTGGCCGATCAGGTTGACCGTCGGCCACAAGACAAGCAGGGCCACGATGCCCGCCAGGATGGCGCTCTTGCCGCCGAAGAACAGCCGGAGACGACGACGGCCGCCCTCGCGCAGAGGCGCGCCAAGCACGTCGAGCAGCACATAGAGGCCGAGCAGCCCCACGGCGATGGCGTTGAGGCCCGGGGTGATGTAGCGCACACCCTGGAAGCTGTCCTGATGCAGGGTCATCCCCGTCACCAGGATCAGCACAAGGGTGTCAAGCGAGATGCCGCCAGGGCTCGGGCGCTGTTTCTCTGTCGCGTCGTCAGTCATTGCTTGTTAGTCATTGGCCTTACGTCTCCCGGATAGTGGGAGCGCGGATGATGCATGTCACGGCGAGCGTTGTGATGGCGCGTCGCAGGTATTGTAGCGCATAGCTCGGAAATCGGGGTAACGATGTGCCTATCTTCCTATGTGCTTGTCGTACCGGTCGCGCCTGTCCCATGCATAGCCCGAATGTCGGAGTAGTGATGTGCTTACCCAAACGGGTACTGTGCCGCGCAGCGCATCTCTGCCGATGATAAGAGTACGAGGCGGTCGCGGGGTTTGGGCTGTGCCCCGCGACCGCCTCTATTCTTTCCCACGTTCCCCACACGCGGCTCACGTCCCTCACCCTGCTCATGCCAACCCGCCTTGCCCGATCACGACACGCCGCCTGCTCACGCCAAACGACCGCGCTCGATCACAAAACGCCGCTGTCGTACCACCGGCGTCTCCAGGTCCGCTCCGTAGTGCTCCGCCGCCCAGGTCCGTAGGCGCGCGATGGCCTCGGAGTGGATCGCGTCGGGTACCGTCCAGAGGCTGGACCACAGCCGCTCAGAGAATCCTTCGAGTTCTTGCGCCGGGCTGAGCGCCTCCTCCCACTCTGGGCCGACGACCTCGTCGACCGTGGCGCCCAGCCGCTCCCACTCCGGGGCCATGCGCAACCGCGCGGCGCGCACGACCCGCTCTTGCTCCTGCCACCCCAGGTCGGCGAGGATGTCGTCCCATGCCGCGAACATCTCCCGCCGCTCTCCGCCCTCGTCGATGTTGTCGTCGCGGCCGTTGAGCAGCACGCCCGGACGCGCCAGCACCCGCGCGCTCTCCGCTGCCACCCGTGCCCGGTCGGACACCAAGTGGTAGACGTGGACGGTGATGACGGCGTCGAAGCTCTCCGCATCGAAGGGCAGCGCCGTGGCGTCGCCCTCGACCAGCGTGACGCGCTCCCATGCTCCCGGAATCGTGTCCAGGGCCGCGCGCAGGCGCTCCATCATGGCCTGGGAGATATCGACGCCCGTATAGCGGTAGCCGGCCCGCACGATCGGCAGGGCGATGCGCCCCGTCCCCACGCCCAGTTCCAGCAGCCGCGACGCGGGCGTGGCCCCCGCCGCTTCCAGCATCGCCCGCCCGATGCGCTCCTGCACCCCCGGCGGATAGCCGCGCGTGCGATCGTAGTAGTCCGCGGCACGGTCAAAAGAGATGGACATCGGCTTCCTCCTCACCGCCTACTGTCCCGTATACCTCATCAGGGTCAAAGGCGCGCTCCTGCACGGTTTGCCACGCGCTGTCGGGATCCAGGCGGCGGTAGTAGCAGGTAGGATGTCCGGTGTGGCAGGCGGCGGCGCCCTGCTGGTGGACCCGTAGGAGCAGGCTGTTGTCCTCGCAGTTGATGTAGAGCCCTTCCACCACCTGTTCGCGGCCCGACGTCTCGCCCTTGCGCCACAGCTTGCCGCGCGAGCGGCTCCAGAAGTGGGCGCGGCCCGTACGCAGGGTTGCCTGCAGCGCCTCCCGATTCATGTAGGCCAGCAGCAGCACCGCGTCGTCGTCCGCGCTCTGCACTACCACGGGCGCCAGCCCCTGTTCATCGAAGCGGATGCCAAGCTCGCTCACGGCCGCACCGGGACATCATGCGCCGCGAGGTAGTCTTTGGCCTCGCGCACGGTATGCTCGCCGAAGTGGAAGATCGAGGCGGCCAACGCGGCATCGGCCGCGCCCGCGGTCAGTCCCTCATACAGGTGGTGTAGGCTGCCCACGCCGCCGGACGCGATGACGGGGACCGTCACGGCGGCGGCGACGGCGGCGGTGAGCGCGAGGTCGTAGCCGTCGCGCGTTCCATCGCGATCCATCGAGGTCAGCAGGATCTCGCCCGCGCCCAGCCGCGTGCCTTCGGCGGCCCAGGCCACGGCGTCGAGGTCCGTCGGCGTGCGTCCACCATGCGTGTAGACGCGCCAGCCAGAGGGACTGGAGAGGTCGCGCTTGGCGTCGATGGCCAGCACGACGCACTGCCGTCCGAACGCCTCCGCGCCGCGCGCGATCAGGGCCGGGTCCCGCACCGCCGCCGTGTTGAGCGAGGTTTTATCGGCGCCCGCGGCCAGCATGCGGCGCATGTCCTCGACCGAGCGCAGGCCGCCGCCGACGGTGAAAGGGATGTCCAATCCATCGCCGGTCCGCTCGGCCACGTCGAGCATCGCGGCGCGCCCGTCGCTCGACGCCGTGATGTCCAGGAAGACGATCTCGTCGGCGCCCGCGTCGGCATAGAAAGCGGCCAGTTCGACCGGATCGCCGGCGTCGCGCAGGTCGAGAAAGCGCGTGCCCTTGACCACGCGGCCGCCGGTCACGTCGAGGCAGGGAATGATGCGCTTCGTCAGCATGGTTACTCCAATCCTCCTGCACGACCCTCTTGTACCGCCCGGATGGCTATGGCGAGGTTGATCGCGCCGGTGTAGAGCGCCCGCCCGACGATGGCGCCGGCCGCGCCCGCGTCGCGCAGCTGGCGCAAGTGGTCGAGCGTGCCCACTCCGCCCGAGGCGATGACCGCAACTCCCCTCTCCCCCGATCCCGCTCCCACGAGCAGTGTCCGGCCTTCGCCCCCCTCTCCCGCGGCAGGGAGAGCCGGTTGGGCTGTCGGCTCCGCAGAGCCGAGAGACCAATCCGCATGGGGTGGGGGTGAGGGTTGCCGGGGTGAGGGGCGCACGGCGTCGATCAACACCTTCAGGGCCGCGAGGTTGGGGCCGGCCAGCGTGCCGTCGCGGCCGATGTCGGTATAGATGAGCTCGCGCACGCCCAGCGTCACCACCTCGCGCGCGAGGTCCGCCGCGGCCGTCCGTGAGCCCTCGCGCCAGCCCTCCGTGGCCACCAGCCCGTCGCGCGCGTCGATGCCGACGACGATGCGCTCGGGACCCCAGTGCTCCATGAGCATCCGCAGCAACGCGTGGTCTTTGAGCGCGACCGTCCCAAGCACGACGCGCGCGGCGCCGCCTTCCAACATCGTGGCCACGGCTTCCGCGCTGCGCAAGCCGCCACTGACCTCGACCGGAACATCCACGCCACGGCACAGGTTTTTGATCGTCGCGCTATTGAGGGGCCGGCCGGCGCGCGCGCCGTCGAGGTCGACGGCGTGGATCAACCGCGCGCCCGCCGCGGCCCACTCCCGCGCCAGCGCGACGGGATCACCGCGCGTGTCGGTCACCTGATCGTAGTCGCCGTGCAGCAGGCGTACCGCCTGGCCGCCCAGGATGTCCACGGCAGGAATGACGATCAACGGCGGACCTCGGCCTCGATAGCCGTCTTCAGAACTGCGGCGCCCCGGACCGGGTCAGCAGGCGCGACGTGCTCGGTCTCTCCGGCGCAGCGGGCCACGAAGTTGTGCAATACCCGCGCGCCGACCGCGCCGCTCTTCTCGGGATGGAACTGCGTGCCCCACACGTTGTCCCACGCGATGGCCGAGACGAAGCGGCCGCCGTACCCGGTCGTGCCCGCGGCGACGGCCGCGGACGCCGCATCGAGCTCGACGTAGTAGGAGTGGACGAAGTAGGCGTAGGAGCCCGGCTCCAGGCCGGCCAGCGGCCCCTCGTTCCCCCGCACGGGCTCCACCGCGTTCCAGCCCATGTGCGGGACCTTGATGCCGCGCAGGCGCCGCACGTGGCCCTCGATCAGGCCCAGGCCCATGGCGTCGTCTTCCTCCTGCGCGCCAAAGAGCAGTTGCATACCCAGGCACACACCCAGGAACGGCGTGCCAGCCTCGACCGCCAACCGTACCGGCGCGGCCAGCCCGCGCTCGCGCAGCCCGCGCATGGCCATCCCGGCGGCGCCCACACCAGGGATCACCAGCCCCGCCGCGCCATCCAGCCCCGCGGGGCTCTGCGCCACCGTCACCGTGGCCCCGGCGCGCTCCAGGCCGCGCACGATGCTCTTGATGTTGCTGGCCCCGTAGTCGACGACCACGACCTTCGTCATCCGTTCCATCTCCTAGCCAGCTTCTGGCTACTTGACAAGCTTTTCAATGGGTGAGACCAGGATTTCGGAGGCGCCGGCGTCGCGCAGCGCCTCGATCACCTCCCAGAACGTCTCTTCCCGCACCGCCGCGTGCACGGCGAACCAGTCGGGCTCGGACAGGGGGATGACGGTCGGCTCCTTGAGGCCCGGCAGCACCTCGCGGATGCGCGGCAAGGCCTGTCGCGGCGCGTTCATCATCACGTACTTGTAGCGCCGGCCGGAGGCGACGGCCTTGATGCGCAGCACCAGCCGGTCCAGGTCCGCGCGCTTGGCGGGGTCGTCGAGGGCGGCGTGGTTGGCTACCAGCGCCGCCTGCGACTCCAGCACCGTGTCGACGGCGCGCAGGTCGTTGAGTTGCAGGCTGGAGCCGGTCGCGGTGATCTCGACGATGGCGTCGGCCAGGCCCAGGCCCGGCGCGACCTCGACCGAGCCGCTCAGTTGGACCACCTCGACGTCGTGGACGTCGTGCCGGGCAAAGTAGTGGCGCGCGGAGCGCGGGTATGAGGTGGCGACGCGCGCGCCCTTGAGGTCGCGCGGACCCGTGACACGGGCGTCTTTGGGCACGGCCAGCACCAACGTGCAGTAACCGTAGCCGAGAGGCAGCAGCTCGGCCACGTCGACGTCCTCCTCGTGGATCAAGTTCTGGCCCACGATGCCCGCGTCGACGGTCCCGGCCGCCACGTACTCGGGGATATCGTCGTCGCGCGTGTAGAGCAGCGAGAGCGGAAAGTTGCGACAGGGCGAGAAGAGGCGCGGGCTGTAGGTCTCGAACTCCAGCCCGATGGCGTGCAGCAGCGAGACCGTGCTCTCCGTCAGCCGTCCCTGCCGCTGCACCGCCAGACGCAACCCCTCGTGCCCTATGACCGCCATGCGCGTGTCCCCTACCTACTCTCACTCTTCATCTATCATGAATCTGCTTCTTGCACCCTGAAGTATACGGGAGCGGCATGCTCTCAACACAGCGGTGCACATGGGGGTGGGTGCGCCCCGAGATTGTGATCGTGCTGCCGACGGCCTGACCTTGAAAGGTCATGGCAGGGGACGGACCTTAAAAGGTCGGCGTGAGAGTCCGGCGCACGGCAGGTTCGCGCCGGGTGCGTGCCAGGGGAGACCCTTCAGGGTCCGTGCCCTGCCATGACCATTTATGGTCAGGCGGCAACCACAATCTCGGGGTACACCCCATGGGGGTGCGGCCCGCGGTCGAAACCGGGGTCGCCAGCCTGCCGTTGAAGCTGCATGGCAGACATTCATGCCCCGGCGGGCGGCGAGCTTGCCGTCGAGGCGTCGATCCAGATGCCCAACGTCACGGGCGCGGCGGCGCAGGGCTATTGGCCGGCGTTCTGGGTGCTCGGCGCGGCGTTCCGCGGCAACTACAACAACTGGCCGGGCATCGGCGAGGTCGACGCCATGGAGAACGTCAACGGCGTCAACACCGAGTACGGCACGTTGCACTGCGGCGTCGACCCGGGCGGTCCGTGCAACGAGACGAACGGGCGCGGCGGCTCCAAAGTGTGCGCGCCGGCGACCTGCCAGGCCGGGTACCACACGTACCGGATCGAGATCGACCGCAGCGCCTCGCCGGAGCAAATCCGCTGGTACCTGGACGGCGTGCAATTCTGGCAGGTGTCCTCCAACGATGCAGGGATGGACGCGGCCACCTGGGCCCGGGCGGTGGACCACGGATTCTTCATCATCCTCAATGTGGCGATGGGTGGCAGTTGGCCGGGTAATCCAACCGCTTCCACCGCCTCTGGGGTCCCCATGCTCGTCGACGACGTTCGGGTCTACACCTCGGGCGGCGCCACGCCCACGCCTACGGCCCCGGCTGGCGGACCCACCGCCACGCTCATGCCCGCTCCCACCGCCACGCCCATGCCCACCGCCACGCCCATGCCCGCGTCCACCGCCACGCCCACCGCATCCGGGTGCCCGTCGGGCAGCTTCGCGCAGAGCGTGGTCAACTCCGGCGCGAGCACGGCCCTGCCCTGGTTCGAGCCCTGCGGCTGGACAGCGGGCTACGTGATCCTGCACTACATCCAGCCCGGCCTCTCGCAACAGAACGTCAATATGACCTACAACGGCGGCACGGCCCGCTGGGAGTACACCGTCGGCGGCATGAGTTCGGGTCAGGCGCTGCAGTACGCGTTCACATACCAGAAGGGCGGCCTGCAGTACGACACCGGTTGGTACTCCTGGACACATCCGTAACCAACGTGGCCGGACCGTCGAGGGGTGAGGACGCCTACGGCACGTTGAGGTTCGAGGACCCCTTCCCGTTGGCGCCGGACAGGCCGCGGTCGGCGGGCGCGGTGAAGAAGGTGTGCAGGATTTGCCGGGCGAGGGGCGCCGCGACCGCGGCGCCCTCGCCGCCGTGCTCGACCATCACCACCAGCGCGATGGTTGGGTGGTCGGCCGGGGCCAGCGCGACGAACCAGGCGTCGGCGTTCTGCCCGGGGACGGTCTCCGCCGTGCCCGTCTTGCCCGCCACCGGTACGCTGAAGCCGGCGAATTTGTCGGACGCCGTGCCGTACGTCTCGGTCGTCACGCCGAGCATGGCGTCGCGGATGTCCTGCAGGTGTTGCGGGCTGATGGGCAGATGCCGCGAGACGACGGGTCCGTATGAGCGCACCACGGCGCCGCCCGGCGCGGTGATGCTCCCCACCACGTAGGGCCGGTAGATCGTGCCGCCGTTGCCCACGGCGGCCAGCATCTGCGCCACTTGCAGCGGCGTCACCTCGAGGAAGCTCTGCCCGATAGCCAGGTCGACCGGATCGCCAGGCACCCACTGCTGACCGAGAGTAGCCAGGGTCCAGTGCGGGTCGGGGACGATGCCCGCGCCCTCCCGGACGCCGACGATGCCCGTTGGCGCGCCGAAACCCCACGCGCGCGCATAGTCAGGCAGCAGGTAACTATTTATATTGTCGAGTTGCTGCCCGATCTGGTAGAAGCATGTGTCGCAGGACTGCACGAAGGCCTCGTGCAGCGAAACGATACCGTGGCCGTAGGGACTCCAGTCGTGCTTGGGGTTGTTGGCGCCCAGACCGTACCAGACGGCAGGGCCGGGCATCGTCGTCTGCGCCGTGTAGTTGGCCTTTTCCAGCGCCGCGCCCATGGTCACGATCTTGAACACCGAGCCCAGCGGGTACTGCCCCGTCGTGGCGCGATTGATCAGCGGATGGAGCGGGCTAGCGAGGTAGCGCCCCGTGCCCGTACCCTGAGCGAAGAGGTTGGGGTCGAAGCCCGGCGTGCTGGCCATAGCCAGCACGGCGCCATCCGACGGGCGCAGCGCCACTACCGCGCCAGCCTGACCGCCCAGCGCCTGCTCAGCCGCCGCCTGCAGCGTCGTGTCGAGCGTCAGGTGCAGCATGTCGCCGTCGACCTTGGGCCGCTCTTTGAGCGTCGAGGCGATGTAGCCGTAGTCGGGCGCGGTGGCGATGCCCAACTTGGCGCCGTCGCGGCCGCGCAGGTAGCGGTTAGCCCAATGCTCCAGCCCGGTGACACCCAGCGTCGTGCCGTCGGACGTCGTCTGTACGTAGCCGATCAACGGCGAGGCCAGGCCCAGGCGCGGGTAGATGCGCAAGGTTGAGCCGTTGCTGTACTCGAGGCCATTGCTCAGTTGCGGAGCGGCTTGCCCCTGCACGGCGGCCCACTGCACCGATGTCACCTGCGCAATAGGCACCAATTCGTCGGGATGCGCCACGGCCCAGGACACGTGGTACATGGCCTGGATATCGGCCGGCGCCATGTGCAGCCAGCCGCTGAGGAAGGAGAGCAGGCTCTTTTCGTTCGAGATTTGCTGCGGGACCACGCCGATCTGCACCTCATCGCCCTGCGTGGCCAAGATCTGCCCGCCGCGGTCCACGATGCTGCCGCGCGTGGCAGGCTCGTCGAACATGTGCACGCGGTAGGCAGGGCCTAGGCCGGGGAAGATAGCGTCGGGCGTCCAGTCCACGCCCCAGCGCCCATGGACGTTGACGAGGGGCAGGTGGACCGTGTAGTTGATGGGGCCGAGTGCGGTTGTGGACAGGGCCACGGCCGTCTCCACGGTGGCGCGGTCGCCGTTCTGACGGATAGCCGTGATGGAAGGATGGACGCTACTGATGGTGGCCTCGGTCGCAATACCCTTATAGCGTGCGGTGAAGGCCGTGCCGGAGATGTTCTGCTGGGCGGACGGCGCCAGATCGCGATACATCACGTCGTAGCGTCCCGCCGCCCACGCCGAGAGGAAGTCCTGCGCGCGGTAGGCGATGGCGCTGTTCCCGTCGGTCACCGCGATGGCGGTCGGCGTGGGCAGCACGGCGGTGGGTGTGGCGGGCGCGGTCACGGCGGCCTCCGGCACCTGCAGCGCCGGCCGCAAAACGTATGTCCAGGCGGCCCATCCGCCGAGAATGAGAATGATGACGCCGAGAAGTCGAGCTGCCATGGTACGATCTACGCGCGAGGACGGTCGTCGGGCGATAATAACGGACGAGCGGACGCGCGTCTCTCCTTTCTAAACGGATCACATCGTGCCGGTGGGCTGCTGGCTGCGATCGACCGGCCTCCGCTACGCGCCGGGCCTGCCTCCGCTACGATCCGGTACGCTTTATGAGGCGCAACCCGCCCGCTCACGCCGGCAGGTGGTGACAGCAGCAGGATACCCCTTTTAGGGGTTAGAGAAAATAGGGCGTAAACCCCACCTGCTTTAGCGATGGGATATAAGTCCTTTACCCGTTTTAGCGGCTTCAGACGGTGGCTACGCCCAGTACATCTACTTTTTGTAGTATGCTAGGGCATGCGAATTGAGGAAGCGCCGAAGCCATACCATACCGATCACAGCACCGTCTACAACTGCCAGTATCACATCATCTCCCGCCCGAAGTATCGGCGTCCAATTTTGGTAGATGTCGTCGCGACACGACTCAAGGAGTTGATTTTGGAGAAGCAAGTGGAGCATGGCTGGGCGGTCATGGGCCTGGAGGCGATGCCCGACCACGTGCATCTGCTGCTTGACGTGGACCCGCGTCTATCGCCGCGGGGGGTGGCGAAGATCAAGGGGTACACGTCCCCTGCCTTACGCGAGCAGTACCCGTGGCTCAAGAAGCGCTTGCCGACGCTCTGAACACGCTCCAAGTTCATCTCCAGTATGGGCGCGGTGACGCTAGAAACGGTCCAGCGGTACATTGCATCGCGGAAGGATGTGTAGCGGTGAAGGTCAGGAGGGCGTTCAAGTACCGTATCTACCCAACGACGGCGCAAGCCGAGACGCTGACGTGGACGCTTGACCGGTGCCGCGAACTCTACAATGCGTGCCTGGAGGAGCGGCGCGAGGCCTACCGCATGTGTGGCGTCTCCGTCTCGTACTATGACCAGACGCGCCAATTGCCCGAGATGAAGGATGTACGCCCCGAGTACAAGCAGATCGGCAGCCAAGTATTGCAGGACGTGACACGTCGCCTTGATAGGGCATTCGGCGCATTTTTCCGCCGTGTGGAAGAGGGTGTTGCGGGTAAGAAGGTCGGCTATCCTCGTTTTAAGAGCAGGTATCGCTACAACAGTTTCACCCTTTCACAGGCGGGATGGTCCCTGGACAAGCGCCTGCACGTCGCGGGCATCGGCGCGTTCAAGGTCAAGTGGTCACGGCCCATTGAAGGCGCCATCAAAACCGTGACCATCAAGCGTGACACCGACCAATGGTACGTCATCTTCTCATGTGCGGTCGAGATAGAACCCGCGCCCGTTCAGGATAAGCCCGCGATTGGCATCGACATGGGCCTAGAGTACTACGCGACACTGAGCGACGGCACGCACATTGAGAATCCACGCTACTATCGCAAGGCCCAGGAGACGATAGCCCATCGCCAGCGCGTCATGGAGCGCCGGAAGAAGGGCGGCAAGAACCGGGGCAAGGCGGGGGTGCTCGTGCGGAAGGCCCATCGCACGGTTGCCAATCAGCGCCGCGACATGCAACACAAGACCGCACGTCGTATCGTGGATACCTACGGGGCGGTGGCCGTGGAGGACCTGAACATCGCGGGCATGGTGCGGAACCATTGCCTTGCCAAGAGCATCAGTGACGCCGCGTGGGGTCAATTCATCGCGATCCTCACCAGCAAGGCTGCGAGTGCCGGCTGTGTGGTGGTGGCGGTCAATCCGCGCGGCACGAGTGAAACCTGTAGCGGATGCGGGGCCAAAGCGGATATTCCCAAGACGCTCGGGGACAGGCGGCACACATGCGCGGCGTGCGGACTCTCCATCCAGAGGGACCACAATGCCGCCATCAACATCCTAGACCGGGCTGGACTAGCCCGTTACGCCGCCGGGGCGTAAGAATCCCACGCGCTTTAGCCGTGGGAGTGTCAAGATATAGGGGTATCGACCAAGTGATGGAGAACGCCGATGTCGCTTCTTAGTACCGTGTTCCGCAGCCGCGTCCTGAACCTGCGCACCCTGTCCCCTCTCGCCCGCGTGCAGCTGCTGATGCGGCTGCCCAGTCTCTCGCGCCTCTCGTTGCGCCTGTTCCGTGATCCCCGCGTACCCCTGGCGGCCAAGGCGAGCGCGCTCGGCGTGATCGCCCTGGTCGTCTCGCCGATCGACGTCCCCGGCTGGATCCCGGTGATCGGGCAGGTCGGCGACGCGGTGGTGATCGTCAACGTGCTGGACATCTTCATCAAGGCCGCGCCCCGCCACGTGGTCCAGGAGCATATCCGCGACCTTGGCCTGGAGAAAAAGTTCAAGGTGTAGCCCGGGGCAACCCTCACCCCCGACCCCTCTCCCGTCCGCGGGAGAGGGGAGCAAAGGATTGCTGTTGACCGACGATGAGGCAATGCTGCTGGTCGAGGGCGCACGGACGCTGGGACTCGACCTCAGCGCGGAGCAGCTGGATCTGTTCGACCGCTACCGCGCGCTGCTGCTGGACTGGAACTCGCGCGTCAACCTGACCGCGATCACCGATCCCGCGCAGGTGCTGACGCGGCACGTCCTGGACAGCCTCACCGTCGTGCTGGCGCTCCCCAGGGCGGATCGCGCGCGCCCGCTGCGTGTGATGGACGTTGGCGCGGGGGCCGGGCTGCCCGGCCTGGCCCTACGTATCGCCCTGCCGGCCTGGCGCGTCACCCTGCTCGACTCGGTCGGTAAGAAGACGCGCTTCGTGGAGCACGCGGCCACAACGCTGGGACTGGACGGCGTGACCGTGCTGACCGCGCGGGCCGAGGACGCCGCTCACGACCGCGCCCATCGCGAGCGCTACGATCTGTGCCTGGCGCGCGCCGTGGCGCCCCTGCGCGTGCTGGCCGAGTATACGCTGCCGTTCTGCGCGGTTGGCGGCCTGATGGTGGCCATGAAGAAAGGCGACCTCGATACCGAGCTGACCGAGGGGCGGCGCGCCGTGGGCCAGGTGGGCGGGCGCATCGAGCCGGGCGTGCGCGTGCCCGCGCTGGCCGACCTCGGCGACGACCGCCTCCTCATCCCCTGCCGCAAGGTCGCGCCCACGCGCCGCGACCTGCCGCGCCAGGCTGGAACGCCAGCAAAACGCCCATTGTAGACGACGTCTACTGGACGGCCTATCATCACGTCAGTTGACGCCGATCAGGAAGGGGACCTGCTATGTTCATCGCTTGAGAACGTTATCGTCACCATGCTCTGCTCGCTGATAAAACCCGCTTTCTCAATGGCTCGCTTTGACGCACGGTTGTCCGCGGCACATGAACAGATCGGCGTCCAGCCCGCTTCATAACAGTGCTCCTTTAGATGGATGAGCACGGAGTTACCCAGCCCTCTTCCGCGATACGATTGCGCCACCACCATGCCCAGATCGGCATAGGGCGGTTGTGTCTGACTGGGAATGCATTCCCCTGTTGCGACCACTACCTGCCGATCGTACAAGCAGAATAATTCTTCGCGAGCGAGACGTTCGCGAAGGAACGCCTCGATCCACTCCCCCGATCCTTCGGTATTCGCGCGATAGAAGCGCGTCAGGTCGGCCAACTCTCCTTTTTCTGCCTTCTTGAAGATGCTATCGCCAGAACCGGACGACAGCTCGACGCGCTTATTGTCTCGGAAAAGATAACTATGAAGCGCGCTGTTCTTCCCAATATCAAGACATAGGGAGAAATACAGAGGTTCTATGGTGCTTGCAATGGCATGCTTGATGTCGTACGCCGAGACAATCCAACGAAAGATGTCCTGGGCCCGAGTCCGATAGTCTTCTACGATGTGGAAGCGCAGCAACTGATTGTCCGAGCCCAGGCAGAAATATCCCGCGTGCCGCTCTCGGTCCTGTATGTCCCAAAAAGCCGCCTGAGCAATGACCGCGCTCTCCCACATCCCATCCATCGGAGCGACAAGAGTGTGCAGATAGTCATCCCTCAACCGTTGTATCAGATCGGGACGCTCAAGCTGAATATAGGTCATCATTGAAAGCCTGTTCATCCTGGCTCTTTATCCCAAACGCTGTAGCGGCTGGTTCAATCCAACGGCGCTCGGTCTATCTTCCCCAATTTGACAGTATCGTACAGTGTTTACCCTGTGTTGAACAGCGTGCGATAGGTCATGCTGGAGTTGACCTGTAGTCACGGGGCGCGAGACGACCCCATCTGTAAGAGGAGATTGGCACATGAACCATGACGTTGAGCGCAAAGGCACACGTCGTATCGCATTCATTCTTGGTATCGGGCTTGTCGCCGCGCTTGTCCTGCCATTGTGGGGCTACGGCGCTGTCGCTGCCCTACCCTCGGAAGACCTAGGCGACATAGTTCTCTGGGCAACCATTGCCGCCGTGTACAAAGGAATCGCAATCCTCGTCGCCATTCTCGCCGCACTTTCCAACGAACGGCGCCGCACCCTCTGTCTGAGGATTGCGGCCGGTCTTACCCTTGTTGCCGGCGTCCTCGGATTGCTGGCCACGCCGCTACGCTATCTGCGCGCCTCTATGCAAGAGACCAGCGCCGGTTTTTGCTGCGGATGGAGCGGCTTTACCACGACCGTAGACCCAAAGATAGTAGGGGACGCGTTTACCCGCTATACGCATCTGAGCCTGGTAGACGACCTTGTGATGTGCGGGGTTGCCGTTTATGTCATGATCGCTCTCGGATCACGGCGTGATCGCGAAGACCGCCGGGCAGGGCAGCGGCGTCACGTCACAATCACGCATACGTTTAATAGCGCGGCCGAGGAATAGCATACAACCAGGGTGCAGGTTGCTCCATCTACAATAGCGGCCGCAGCTCAATGGCGGCGTCGCGATGCGGGCCCACGGTGACCAGGGCCACGGGCACGCCCGCCAACTCCTCGACGCGCTTGACGTAGGCGCGGGCCGCGAGCGGCAGGTCGTCGAGGGTGCGCGCATCGGCAGTGGACTGCAGCCACCCCGGCAGCTCTTCCCAGACCGGCTCGCAGGCGGCGAGGTCGGTCGCCAGCGACGGCACGCGGTCCAGTGAGGCGCCGCGCAGGCGGTAGCCCGTACACACGCGGATAGCCGGCAGCGTGTCGAAGACGTCCAGGTGGGTCAGGGCCACGGCGGAGTAGCCGTTGAGGCGCGCGCTGTAGCGCGCCGTCACCGCGTCGAACCAGCCGCAACGGCGCGGCCGGCCGGTGGTCGCGCCGTACTCGTGGCCGATCTCGCGCACCTCGGACGCCGTGGCCGCGTCCATCTCGCTGGGGAAGGGGCCCGAGCCCACGCGCGTGGGATAGGCCTTGTAGACGCCGATGCAGCCGGTCAGCGCCGCCGGCGGGATGCCCGCGCCTGCCAGCACCCCGGCGACGAGCGTGCAGGAGGAGGTGACGAAGGGGTAGGTGCCCGTGTCGAGGTCGAGCAGGGCCGCCTGGGCGCCCTCCAGCAACACCGTGTCGCCGCGCTCCAAGGCCTCGTGGACGACGGTGAGGGCGTCGCCGACGTGGGGGCGCAGGCGCTCGAGGGCCGCCATGTACGTGTCGGCCGCCTCGTCGGGGTTGCAGGGCTCGCCATCGAAGGCTCGCACCAGCCGCGCGCCGCGCCGCGCTGCCGCGAGCAACTTGTGGTGGCCGCCGGTGGTGAGCGCGTCGCACACGCGCAGGCCCGCCCGCGAGGCTTTGTCGGCGTAGGCGGGTCCGATGCCGCGCCCCGTCGTGCCGATCATGCCCTCGCCGCGCGCCCGCTCCTCCAGCAAGTCGAGCTGGCGGTGGTAGGGCATGATGAGGTGGGCGCGCTCGCTCAGCAGCACCGTGGACGGATCGACGCCGGCCGCGGCCAGCGTGTCCAGCTCCTCCAGCAGGCCGATGGGGTCGACGACCACGCCATGGCCGATGACCGAGCGCACGCCCGGATGCAGGGCGCCGCAGGGAACCATGTGCAGGCGGTACGTCCCCCCATCGGTCACCACGGTATGGCCGGCGTTGGGACCGCCCTGACAGCGCACCACCAGCGCGGCGCGCCCGGCAAGCAAATCGATGACATGGCCCTTGGCTTCATCGCCCCACTGGGCGCCCACGACGGCAACGGCAGGCATAGTGCTCCTTGCGTGAGACAATGGACGGTAAAATGACGGTAGACAACGGCGATCAAGGTTCAAGGCAACCGCCAACGCGAACAATCCCCATAGAGGATCGCATGGGCGCGCTCATTCGGCAAGCGGGCTATGATGGGGAGGGTGCGCCCCGAGATTGTGATCGTGGATGCCGACGGCCTGACCTTGAAAGGTCATGGCAGGGGACGGACCTTAAAAGGTCGGCGTGAGAGCCCGCGCACGCTGGGGTCGCGCAAGATGACGGGCCAAGGGCGACCCTTCAGGGTCCGTGCTCTGCCATGACCATTTATGGTCAGGCGGCAACCACAATCGCAGGGTGCACCCTGATGGGGAGGGGAGGGAATGATGCTTGTCATCTTCTGCGCCGACCCGCTCGATCCCCGTCAGCCGGACGCGATGTACGCCGCTGAGGCGGCCGCGGCGCGGGCCGTCGGCTTCGAGCGCGCGCTGATGGGCTACGAGGCTCTCGTCGTCGACGACGATCCGGCGCGAGCCATTCGCGGCGTGGCCCCGCGGCCCGAGGAGACCGTGGCCCTCTACCGCGGCTGGATGCTCCGGCCCTCCCACTATGAGCGATTGTACGCCGCCCTGGCCGCGCGCAACGTGCGCCTGCTCAATGATCCCGCGGCCTACCGGCACGCACACTACCTGCCCGCGTCGTACGACGTCATCGCGGACCACACGCCGGCCACAATCTGGCTCGAGACCACTGCGGACGTGTCGATGGACCGGGTGATGGACGCGCTGCGGCCGTTCGGGGATCGGGCCGTGATCGTGAAGGACTTCGTCAAGTCGCAGAAGCACCAGTGGGCAGAGGCCTGCTACATCCCGTCGGCGTCGGATCGACAGGCCGTCGAACGCGTGGTGCGCCACTTCCTGGAGTTGCAGGGCCCCGACTTGAACGAGGGGCTGGTCTTTCGCCTATTCGTCGACCTCGATCCCCTCACCACGCACTCCAGGAGCGGGATGCCCTTGGCGCACGAACACCGCATCTTCTACCTCGATGGGCGGCCGCTCTACACGGTGCGCTATTGGGATGAGGGAGACTATGCTGGGGTGGAACCGCCCCCAGACCTCTTCGGAGACGCCGCCGCCGCCGTCCGCAGCCGCTTTTTCACCATGGACGTGGCCCGCCAACGCGACGGCCATTGGATCATCGTCGAACTGGGGGACGGCCAGGTAGCCGGGCTGCCGGATAGCGCCAATCTCACGGAATTCTACGCGCTGCTCAAGGAGCGGTGGCCCGACCACTCTTCTTATTAATCTCGATCTCCTGCACCGCCACGGCATGCTTGCAGGGGACGTCCCACTGCGCGGCAGGGCAGGTGCAGGCCACCGTGCCGTCCGTATCGATGTGTACCAGGTAGCCCTGGCCGGGGCGGGAGCTGCTCGCCACCACGTACTGGCCCCGCGCCTGTTGGCCCTGGGTGATGCGGATCGGGCGCACCTGCTCCTCGCGTACCCGCCGCGTCGCGTTCTCGATCCGCTGCTCAACCGTCATCGTCGCCGCCTTCACCCCGTCCCTCACCTGGAACGCATGATCTAACAACTACTTGTATTCTACCACAAAATGGTGTATTTAGGCGTGCAGCAGGGTACGCACGGCCAGCACGACGCCGACGCCGCAGGCCACGAGGTCGGATCGGCCCCTCCAGAACCCGCGCAACAACGCGATGGCCACGGCCGTGAAGGCGAAATCCAGGCCCTAGCGGGCAGGGTCGGGCGCCACGTTGCCCAGCAGGCACCCGCACAGCGTCGCGCCCAGCCACGTCAGGTACAGGAGCAAGCCGCTGCCGAGCAACAGCGCCGCGTTGCGCCGCCCGCGGGCATAGGCGCCCAAGCCCAGCGCCCAGCCCTCATCGGTCAGGAAGAGCAGCGCGCCGTAGGCCTTGAATGGCAGCGGCTGCCGGCGTGGCCCGTGTGCATCTCGCCGGGCTCGACCACCACGATGCTGCCAACCGGCGCCAGATGCGTCGCGCCGCGGTAGTAGAATGCCTCCCCTCCGCGCCGCGCTCGACGACGGCGACGACGAAGCCGTCGTGGGTGTGCGCGCGAAGGTGTGCGTCAGGTAGGTGGCGTGCAAGACCTCGAGGCCGTGCAGGTCCGGGAGGCGCCAGAAGCGGGCGCGCTCCCGCCCATCCTCCTGCTCCAACCCCCGCAATCCAACGCCATCCGCCAGGCGCATCCCATCCGCGCGTCCGATGTTATCCGGCATCTACGCCCCTCCCAACGGCCCAATGCTATCCGACATGCGTCCGCGCCTCCGCGGGCGTGGCTGTAGGAGCGGTCGGTGGGGTTGCCGCGCGGCGCTGCCGGTCGATTTCATACAGCATGATCGAGGTGGCGCTGGCCACGTTAAGCGAGGTGGCGGAGCCGACGATGGGGATGCGCACCAGGACGTCGCACAACTCTTTGTAGCCGGCGCTGAGCCCCCACGTCTCGTTGCCGACCACCAGGACCGTCGGCGCGGTGAAGTCGTGCTCCGCCAACTCGACCGTGCCCCTGGCGCTGCTGCCGACAACGACGAACGGGCCAACCGCTGCTCTGATGGCGTCAAACCAGGGCAGCAACTCCCTGGAGGAGGGCAGGCGTACGGCGGGCACGGCGAAAAACGAGCCGGTGCTGGCGCTGACCGTCTCGGGGTCGTACAGGTCGACGGAGTGGCCGGTGATGACCAGCCCATCGGCGCCGAGCGCGTCACACGAGCGGATGATCGTGCCCAGGTTGCCGGGGCTGGCCGGGCGGTCGAAGACGACCACGCGCAGGCCAGGCGTGAGAGGGATGCGCGCCAGGTCGTCCGCGGGCATGGCCAGCAGGGCGATCAACTCTGAGGGCTCATCCTTGTTGCTCAGCCGCTCCATCAGGTGCGCCGGCATCTCATAATGCGTCGCGGCGCGCGACGAGGCCAGGATGTCTTTGGCCCAGTCCGACAGCCGCGCGTCATGAGCGTAGAGAAAGGCGTTGACCGTCCAGCCATACTGTAGCGCCTGATTGATGGGGCGCACGCCCTCCACGAAGAACTCGCGGCTCTTATGGCGCTTCTCGCGCCGTCGCCGCAGCGTCTCCACGTACTGGAAGTCGTTGTTCTCGGAGTAGATGCGGGTTATCTTGAGCATTCTTCCACTCTGCGACTGCGCCAATGGGAAGGCAGCTTTAGCATAGCATAAGGGTGGCCGCCGCTTGATATGTGCCGCCTCGGCGGCGCGTCAACTCGGCGGTGAGACGCAGGGTGCGGTCGACGGACGCAGCGAGCGGCGTGGGCTCGGCAGCGGCGCCGGGTACCCAATCACCGGGCATGGCGTCGGTGACGCCCGCGCCACTGGAACGCCCAATCGCTGTCCCGTCCTTCTTGGTCGATTCCATATCCCTCTCTCCCTCATTTGGAGACTGCGCGCGGTGGCGTGACGGTCGCCCAACGCTCGGCGATCTTGTTGCCCTCAAAACGCCACTCCACGAAGCCGTGAAACTCCATCGGCGCACTGCTCTTGGCATCTTTCCAGTGCCAGGTGTTGCGGCAGACGACGCGGTCGCCCTCCGCGATCATCTCGTCGATCGTGACCTGGATACCCGGCATGAGATCGTACATCCCCCGCATCATGTTCTCGTCGTCTTCGACGCCCGCAGGCTGACCGCCAGGCCCGTCGTGATCGTAGAAGTCGGAGGTCATGTTGTGGCGGATCACCTCCGCCCGTTTGTTGTTGACGAAATCCTCGAAGTGCTGGCGCACGAACGCTTTCATGTCGTCCGTGGTCAAGTGCGTGGCCATCGCTAGTGCTCCTTTTCTCTTTGCGGTGCGTCTGAGTTCCATGCCTCAGCGCACGACCCGGATGTTGAAGTGGCCGGCGCCGAGCGTCGCCCACAGCCGCAGCCACAGCGGCAGGTACATCTCCGTGCCGCGCGCGGCGCCTATGTCCCCCAGGTCGAGGATACTTTCCTGCGGCCAGCCGAAGCTCCTCAGCAACTCGATGGCGCTGGCCTTGGCTGCGGCGTCGTCGCCGCTGACAAAGACGGTGTGGGGGCCGGGCACGAGGCCGGGATCGACCATGACCTCGGCGTTCATGGTGTTGAGCGTCTTGACCACGCGGGCATCCGGGAAGGCGCGCTGGATCTGCTCACCCAGGCTGTCGGTGTTGCACACGCTCAAGCTCGGCGGCATCCCGCGCGAGGTGTCGAGAGGGTTAGCCACGTCGATCAGGACCTTGCCGGCCACGTTCTCCGCGCCCGCCGCCGCCAGGGCGTCGAGCGTGGCGGCGCCGTTGGTGGCGTTGACGATCAGCTCGCCGAAGCGCGCGGCGTCGGCAAACGACCCCTGGCTGGCCAGCGCTCCCGCCCCATCGGCCCAGGCCACGGCCGTCTCGTTGCCGGCCTGGCGCGCGCCCATCATGACCTCGTGGCCGAGGCCGACCAGCTTGCCGGCGAGCGCCCGGCCCACCATGCCTGTACCCAGTACTGCGATCCGCATCGTTCCTGCCTTTGTCTCTATGCGCTGGCTAGCGCCCCTGCTGGCGCCCGCAACGTCATCTGGGCCGCCGTGACGCCCATCGCCGGCGCCGCGGGCCGGCGCAGGGGCTCAGCGAACCGCGCGGCGACAGGGGCTCTCACCCGACAGCATACGATGAGCGCGGCGTCACAAGCAACAGTCGGATGGGCGGGTGTCACACCTGGACAATGGAGGGGGGTAAGCAGCGCTTTGGCAGCGGTGTCGGCGTGATGATGCCATTGTGATAGCGCCTATTACGACGCGGAAGATCGGAAAAGGGGACATGGGCAAGACATGTCGCGTCGGCGTCAGCTGCCCGTTGGAGGATGTCGGGGAGCAAGGCGTAGCCGGCCCTGGGAGATGGCGACGCCGAGGATGACGATGACAGCGCCGGCGGGCTCGTACCAGGTCAGGGGTTCGCCGAGCAGGATGACGCCCTCCAGCGTCGAGAAGAGGGGGATCACGTAGGTAACCGTGGAGGAGATGGTGGCGCCGGCGTCGCGGATCAGCCCGTAGTTGAGGATGTAGGCGACCCCCGTGCCGAGCACGCCGAGGGCCGCGACGCTGGCGACGACGTGCGCCGGCGGCAGGGCCGGGACGCCGGCGACGATCGGCGTCACCAGGATAAGCCAGAGCGTGCCGCACAGCACTTGCCCCGCCGCCAGCACGACGGTCGACTCGGGCCGGCCGGCGAGATACTTGCGGGTGTAGGGAAAGCCAATCCCGTAGCTGATGGCGCCGCCGAGGCAGGCGAGGTTGCCGGGCAGATCATGGCCGCCGAAGCCCTGCCATACACCGAGCACGACCAGCACCCCTAGGAAACCGACGGCGAGGCCCATGGCGCGTCCGGCCCCTGGCCGCTCCGTGCGCAGCATGACCATGGCGATGGGCAGAG
>JAABUQ010001903.1_pt1 | contig 43073 bp, 37 predicted proteins | sample 5560001 | NCBI WGS metagenome assembly JAABUQ01 (sample SAMN10711888, study PRJNA513371) | rock metagenome | isolation source: Antarctica rocks | place: Antarctica: Victoria Land, Finger Mt nord | collected 2015-12-18 | reverse complement strand
GGAGGGGGGTTGAGGGCGGTCTAGGGGGAGGGGGTGGGGGGAGGTGAGGAGGGGGAGGAGGATGCGTTGGAGAAGGGGGAGGGGGAGGGTTTGGAGGGTTTGGGGGGGGCGGGTCCTGTGTTTTTTGGAGGCGAAGGGTTGGGTCCAGTGTTGTGCGGGGGTGGGGATCTGTGGCGCCGGGGGGCGGAGGAAGGCGTCCAGGAGGTGGGCGGACTCGGTGGTGGGAGAAGGTTTTGTGTTGAGGTTGCTGGTTAAGTTTGGAGATTCGGTCTGAGAGGGCGGTTGACGGGAGAAGTGTTGTAGTGGCATTGTGTGGGAAGACATGACGCTCTTGTGTTTGAGGAAAAGGCTCTGGTCGTGCGAAGGAAATGATTGAATGGAGGATAGCAACAAGGCTCCAAGATGGGGGTTCAAAGAGGTGGAGAAAGGAACCTCCAGGATGAAAAGATGGAGACATGAGGTCGCGATATCTTGAATGATCAGACCGCTCTTGCCTACTCACTATCATATCGTCTGACTTGGAGAATCGTCCTGCACGCATGACTTGAGAAGCAGTTGGGTTGTAAAGAGCTTACCGCCTTCTTCACAACTATACTATCGATTTGGAAGGTGCGTTTCGCTTTTGTCCGATGTCGAGAAATCCTCTTGAAACGCCAGATGCTCTTGCGTACATTTTCTGTAATCGTGTCTTCTTCATTTGTGGGTGTTAGTGCAAGTGCAATGGTCGAGGCCACTGTGGAGGGCCTGATCATGCATCATGATGCTATTGAATGCAGTTTGATGGCTCGAGGTCTTTCGATACTCGTTGAAGCTTCTCTTGTATGAGAAGTAAACTTTCAATCTTGCGTAGGCATATTCGTCCCCGCCTTTCCACCAACGACTGCATCCTCCGCCTTCCAAAGGGAGGTCACAGTCTTCGTCTGCGTATAAAAGTTGATTCCGCTCTTCCCGTAGAAGTTTGCCACACCGCCCCCAGCCACACTCTTCTTGTTACCAGTAAATGAGAACATAGGCAGTGGTACTGGAATCGGCACGTTGATACCTACTTGGCCTGCCTCGACATCCTTTTGGAAACGAGCGGCCGAGGACCCAGATTTAGTGAAGAGAGCAACACCATTACCGTACTCATTAGCATTGATGATGTCAATAGCGGATTGAAGGTCAGAAGATTTGAGACAGACAAGTACGGGGCCGAAGATCTCGGTTCTATAGCAATTCATCTCAGGGGTGACATTGGTTATTATGGTTGGGCCGATCTGTGAGCATGATGGTTTAGTGACAAGACGAGGAGAGTAGTAGGGGGGAAAGACATACCCAATTGCCATTTGGGTATTTCTCGGGCTTTTGACCTCGCCCATCCAATAAGATCGTGGCACCTTCCTTCTCCGCGCTGCCAATCACACTTTCGATCCTTTCCCTGGCTTGAGGACTTATTAGAGGGCCTAGATCGGCGCCTTCCTCGAAGCCACCATTGACATTCAAGCCTTTTGCCCGCTTTGCGAGCTCAGGAAGCCATTCCTTTGTTTCGCCCACCATGACAACCGCGCTCAGGGCCATACATCGCTGGCCCGCAGCCCCAAACGCAGCGCCCACAATTGCATTCAACGCCTGGTGCTTATTAGCATCCGGAAGTACGGCAGCATGGTTCTTCGCCCCCAGATTCGCCTGAACGCGTTTGCCATTGACTGATCCACGAGCATAAATGTATTCGCCCGCTTTGTTGCTACCGACAAAGCTAATGGCTTTGATGGCCGGCTCGTCGATTATGTAATCAACTGTCTTAGCAGAGCCGTGGACGATGTTAATAACGCCGTCAGGGTACCCAGCTTCGCGGGCTAATTCAGCGAGGATCATAGCTGCACCGGGATCGCGTTCGGAGGGTTTGAGAATCAGAGTGTTGCCGGTTATGGTGGCGATAGGGATGGACCAGAGGGGGATCATTGCTGGAAAATCTAGGAGGATGATGAGCCCATATTTGGGAGGGACGGAGACAGTTGAAGGGACATACTGAATGGACATATAGCAGCCACAACGCCCAATGGCTCTCTGTAATTCCTAGTCTCCATGTCTTTCGCTACCTCGAGAACCTCCCCAGTCAATTGCGTTGTAATCCCGCATGCAGTCTCAGCGACCTGCAGCCCTCTGAGCACATCACCCTTGGCGTCTGCAAATGTTTTGCCCTGTTCTAGCGTGATACTTGCGGCCAATCTGTCCCAATGCTGGCGTATCAATGCGACAAACTTGAACATGATTTGTTGCTTGTGCAGCAAGCTCGTAGCTTTCCATGCTGGAAACGCTTTCTCCGCACTGGCGACAGCTGCCTGGAGCTCTGCATTCGTGTTTTGGGGGACGCGAGTGACAAGGTTGTTGGTCGCTGGATCGTGGAGATCGATCCATGACGTGGCCTTCGAATCCACAAACTTGTTGTCGCGGAAATTCTGGGTATTGGCTGGAGAAGAGATACGGCTGTGACTGGTCGGGTAGCTGTCTGGCGATCCCACCGTCGCTGCTGCAACGGAAGTCTGATGGCGCCGGTGTGACGAATGCAGCAGCCTCGTTGCGAAAAAAGGCTGCGCTGTGTTTGGATGAGAGTGACGAGGGCTCCTCAGTGCTGCGGCCGAATTGCGAACGACTCGCTGGGATTTCATAGTGCTGATTGGTTTACTGGCGCTTCTTTACATGTAGAGAATAAGGTAAGCATACTCAATATTTGTTTTCATTCTGCACAGCTGTTGACTTGAGAAATGTAACAATTCCAGCTGACGTCGGGCTTTTTTGGGGCTGGGCGGGGGAGTTTTGAGGGGAAAAAGCACCGCCCGAGGCATTGCAAATCCGCACCAAGCTAAAAACAACCCCGTACCAGCATTTTCCCCACCATATCCAATTTGCCAACCATTTATAGGGGAGCCTTATATCCTCGTATAGTAATTAATAAATAATAGTGTATTAATTCCTTAAAAATATTTTGCGCTTAGTACTTTATATACTATTTATCTGTAATTATAACTATATTTACCTTCTTTTTTATACTTTTAACTAATAATATTAATAATTTTTTGAGGAATAATACCTAAGTTCGTTTTAATGTTTCTTTTATAATCCTTTAGACCTCCTTATTACCGCTTCTTATTTATTCGATATTTAGCAGTATTTTGTAAATTTTTAAGCTTCCTTTAAAAGTATTTAATAAAGTTAAAATTGAAAAATTAAAAAGGCTATTTTAATACTTTAATATTATATTTTCGAAATTACGCTTTTATTTTATATATAATATATATAGAAATATTATCTTATATAAAGAGAAAAGCGGATTCGTAAATTATTGATATTACTTTTTCTAAAATTTTAATATAATTGTGAAGCTATATGCAGGTCTTGGTATTGTATATACGTTCCGTATATACTCCGGTATATAACTAGAAGCTATATTAATACTAAGCTTATTAAAGCAACCCTATATCTACCTTGCTCAAAAACTTTACTTTATTATTTTAAAAGTCCTTTATTTTTTTAATAGTAACTGTTAATTTTTTTATTCTTTTAAAAAATAAAATTAATAATTATTATTTATTTATTAAGTTTAGCTTACGTTTTATTATTATAATAACTATATTTAGTTATTATATTCTATATTATTATTTATTATATAACTTAATAATTCTAACGGTTCTCCCTATTAATATTATTTAAAATAAAATAATTAAATATAATATACGATTTTTATAACCGAATTATAATAAAAGTAGCTTAAATATTAATATAACTAATCCAGGAATATTCTTAAAAGAAATTAAAAATAAAGTATATTAAACTAAATTCGAAAATACTTATTTTAAGTTATAATTTATAAATATAAAAGTTAATATCTTAAGAAAGCGATAACGGAATTTGAATATAAATATATAATTTATATAAAATAATAATATTTTATATATAATAATTATAATATTAAAAGAACTTTATATTAAAGATCTTTTATAATATAAAGGCAAATTATTTAAGAACTTTAATAATTAATTTTAAAATAAGCCTTTCGAATATATCTTTAAGGCTTTTAAGAAAATATTAATAAATTTAATTTTATATTTAATTAATAAGTTAATTAAGGTTATATTATATTATAAGAATATAAAATAAAGGGAATATTAATTAATATATAATTTCAATATTTATTTTTTTAATATTAAAATATAAATAGATCTTGAATATAAAAAGTAAATTATTAAAAAGTAAATTTTTAATAAAAAGTTATTATCTTATATTTATAATTTAATAATTATAATAGGAAAAGAGTTAAATATTTATATCGACTTTATAATAGAAACGTCTTACTTAAAGTAATATAATAAAACTAAATAAAAGTCTTTAAAAGATATAATAGAATAATATATATATATTTTTAAAGATAAAATAATTTGCTCCTTAAAGGACCGAATTATTAAGCCGAATTAATATCGGAAATTATTTAATAATAAATATTAAAGGAATAAGTTAAGGAAGATTTAATCTTAATTTAATTATAAAATAAAAAATAATTATAAAAAACTTAATAATTTAAATCAAATATTAATTAACTTTAAATATTTATATTCCCTTAAGAAAAACGATAATTATTATAATTATAAATAAATAAATTATTAAATTAAGGATTATTTATTCAAAAACCTTATTAGTTTTATTATAAAAATAAAAAATAATAAAATTTTATAAATACTTTATAAATAAAATAATAAGAAAAAATAAAAGCAGAATCTTTATTAAATATAAATAATATTAAAATATTTATTTTATAAAAGTTAAAACTTATTAAAATCCTCTTAAATAATAAATTAATATTTAACTTAATTAATTAATATATAATTATATTATATAATTTTCTATATAAGGATTATAGCTTGCTTATACTTAAATTAATTAATAAATCGAATATATATTATTATAGGACTTATTATATCCGCTTTATTATAAAGGATAATTAAAATTGTTAAAAAAAATATAAATAGCTTTTTTATATTATAAATTAAGTTAGGCTTTAATTAATTATTAAAATATTGAGTTTTAAAGATCTTTATATATAAACCGATTTCGGAGTAATAATATAAAGATTTCCCTTTATTATTAATAAATTTTAAATCGAAAATATAAAATATTTCGATAAAAGTCTTTTTAAATTAATAAAAATAATTAAGATAATATATATAATATTATAGCCGATTTATATTTAAAGCGAAAAGGTAACTTTGCTTAAAAAGCTTAAAGCTTATAAAAATATATTCTTTAAAAATAGAATATTTTAATTATTAGCCTTTAAAAAAGGCGATTATATAATAAAATTAGAAGATAAAGATTTTCTTTACCGATTTACTTATAATTTTTCTAAATTAAAGCTTAAAAAACTCTGTTAATATATCGATAAATTAATTATATAAAAAATAATCTGCCCTCTAATATTATTAATAAGAATATTTATTATTTTTATATTTAAAAAGGACGGTACTTTATAATTATATATTAATTATAAAAGTCTAAATATAATAATCAAAAAAAAATATTTATTCCCTTTAATTATAAAAATATTAAATTATTTAAATAAAATTAAAAAGTTTATTAAATTAGATTTAATAAAAGTATATTATCGAATCCGTATATAAAAGGGTAATAAATAAAAAACTATATTTTGTATATAATATAAATATTTTAAATATTTAATAATATTATTTAATTTAACTAATACCTTAATAACCTTCTAAGTATATATTAATAAAGCTTTAAAAAATTTAATTAATATAATATATATAATATATTTAAATAATATATTAATTTATTCTGAAGACTTATTATAATATTAATAATATATATATAAAATATTAAAAAAATTAAAATAATATTTCCTATTTATAAAATTATTTAAATATAAATTCAATTAAATAATAATTAAATTTTTCGGCTTTATAATATTTATATAAAATATATTTATATTTTTAGAAAAAATTATAATAATTATATAATAACCGATTTTAATATAATTTTATTAATTTTAATAGTTTTTAAGGTTTATAAACTATTTCTATTTATTTATTTTAAATTATTCTAAAAAAGCGAGTCCTTTAATTAACTTATTAAAAAATAATAAAAGAGGTAAGAAATTTAGCAAATTTAAATAATTAGAAAATATTATATAAATATTTTATATTTTATATAAAGCCTTTATATAAATACTTTTGCTAATATATTTCGATTTCGAAAAAAAAATTTATTTAAAAACGAATATTTTTAAGTTTATTATTATTATAATATTATTATAATTATAAAATAATAAACAATAACATTTAATAAATTTTTAATCTAGAAAAATAATATTTATAAAATAAAATTATAAAATTTATAATTAAGAATTATTAATTATTATTAATATATTTATATATTAACGCTATTATTTTAATAATAATACTTATATTATAAAAGTTTTAATAAATTATAATAACTTAAAAAATTTTATAAATATTAAAAAGTTAAGCCTTAAGCAAATTAAATAGGCTTTAAATTTAGTTATTTATAATTTTGAAATTAATTATAAACTTAAGAAAACAAACCTAGCTAATATATTATTATAATGCTTTAATTATAAAAATACTTTTAATAATTTAAAACAATTATTATTAATATTTTAAATTAAATTAGCCTTATAAAATAAAGGTCTATAAATAAAGTATTTATATAATATATTTATTATAAAGATATTTTAAGAAGTTAATTATATAATATTTATATTAAAATAAAAAATTAATATAATTATAAAAATAATTTATAAAGATTATATTATCGAAATTGCAAACCTAATTAAAACTTTATAATAAAATAATAATTTTATTAAAAATATATAATTAACTAACGAAGAACTTATAAGGAATAAATAAAAATATTATTATAATATATAAGATTTTATTAATAAGATTTTAATTATTTAAAGATATTATTATATATTAAGAGATAAAATATTAAAATAAGAACTTTTTAAATAATATTATAATAATTTTTTAATTAAATATTTCGGAATAAAGAAAATATTTGAATTATTATAATAAAAATATTAATAAAAAGATATTATTATATATATAAAATATTATATTAAAATATATAATATTTATTAATATATTAAAATATAATAATATAAGTTATATAAAAAGCTTTATAATCTATTATAACCTAAGGGGCTATAAGTAGAAATTATTATAAATTTTATTATTAATTTACCGCTAAGTAAACAAAAAGGCTATATTTATAATATAATATTAATTATTATTAATTAATATAATAAAATAATATATTATATATTAATTAATAAAATTATAATAGCTATAAAGCTTACCGATTTCTTTTTAAATATAATTATTAAATATAATTTTTTAGAAAATATAATATTTAATAAAGGATTTTTATTTATAAATATTTTCTAATCTGAATTATATTATTATTTTAAAATTAAAAGATATTTATTAATTATATTTTACTCCTAAATTAATAATATAACGAAGCAATAAAATTAAAATTTAAAATAATATTTATATAATTATTATAATTATAAATAGAATAATTAAGCTATATTATTATTAATAACAGAATTTGCTTATAATAATAATTATTATAAAAATATTATAATTATAATCTTATTATTTATTTTGAAAACAAAATACTTAAAAATAAATAAATATTAATAATAAAAGAAAAAATAAAAAAATTATAATTTATTTATATTAAACTTAAAGAAAGTTATCAGAAAATAATAAAATATTAATAGAAATATTATAATAAGAAATATAAGCTATAAACGTTTTTTATAAATAGTTTAGTATTATTATTTATTAAAAATTTAAAATAGAAATACTTTAATAAGAAACTATTTTATAAATTTATTAATTTTTTTTTAAATATTCGATATAATTAGAATATAAACTTATTATTTAATATTATTTAATATTTATCAAATTTTTTTAGTTTTTTATATTTTATTATTAAAATTTTATTATAATTTATAAAAGAATAATTAGGAATATATATTACTTTTTAAATTAATAAATAATTAGCAGAAATAGGAAATAAAAAAAATATTAAAAAAGTATTATTAAAAAGGTATTATATAATATTAAATTAAATAGAAAGGCTAAGACCTAAAGTATAATAAATAAATTAATAAAGAAAATATAAGAAATATTATAAAAAGTATCCGGAACTTTAAAAGCAAAAAAAAAAAAAAAATTTTATTAAATATAAATATATTTATTATAAATATTTTAAAAAGCTCAAAAATAACAAAAAAAATATATTATTTAATAATTAAATTTATATATTAAAAATATAATAATTACCTGACTTTAATACTAAATAGGCTTAGAAATATTACCTTTTTAAAATTAGGCCTAATAATCGTTTTTATATTAAGCTTATATCAAAATAATAATAGCGTAATATTAATTATAATATTTATATTTATATTATTTCTTTATAACCTTAATAATTATAAGTTTAATAGCCCCGGAATCTTTTTCCCTTTTTTTTTTATTCCTTTTTCTTTTTTCTTTTTAATACCTTTTATTTCTATATCCTTTTATATAAAAATTAATGAAATTATATAAAATTTAATATAGAAATAGAATTTATATTTCCCTCCTCTTTTTTAAATATTATAAATATTATTAGGGAGGCTATAAATATACCCTTAGGCTTTATAAAATAATAATATTTTTTTTTTCCCCCGGTAATAAGTCTCCCTTATAAAAGTTAATAAAAATTATATAAGATTATTAAATATAATAATTAAAGAAAATAAATTAATAACTTTTTTAAATAAATAGCAAAGGAGTCAAAGGTATCTTATAAGGTAGCAAATTTATAATAATTATTACGAACTTCCGTCTTTAAGCCCTTTAATAATTCTCTTATATAAGCTATAACCTTAATAATTAAAAGCTTATATATAGAATCTTTTAGCCTTATAGCTTATAAGGAATTATAATAACTTTTAATAAAAACTACCTTAATAGCCTTCTTAATAAGGTTAAAGGTACCGGCCTTAATATATAAAAATAAAATATAAATATAAATATAAAGAGTATATAAAAAGATTATATATTTATTAAAGTTATAATACCCTTTATAATACCGAATATAAGTATAACTAAAGGCGGAGCTAAAATAAAGCGAAACAATTTTGCTTATAAAAATAATAATTATATAATATAAATAAAGAAAAAATATATTATATATATATTAATTATAACTATATAATAATTATAGAATAAATATATAGTAATAATATATAATAAAGCAAAATAAATAGAATATTATAAAAATAAGAAAAATATAATAAAGTTTATATTTATAAAAAGTATAAATATATATATAATATATTTTTTATAATTATATAAATATATATATATTATATTAATAATTCGATTTAATTATATTTATAAGCTTTAAATATATTATAATATTCAAAATAATTATATATAAAATATTAGAAATAGAATAGCTTTGGTAATTTATATAATAATAAAATAAATAATTATTATTATTATTATATCTTATTAATAATACTTATTTATTAGGGTATATACGAGTATTTATTTATAATAATAATTATAAAAATAAAAATATTATATATAATTAATATTTATTATAATACTGCTAGAACGTATATAGCTATATATTATATTTATAAAAAGTAAATTATAAAAGAAAAACAAATATAAGAGAATTTTTTAATATTATAATTTTCTATATATTAAATTATATTATTAATATAATAATACCAATATAATACCGGAAAAAGGAATTATATATAATAATAAATAATAAATTAATAAATATTTATATTATAATTATTATATTTATTAAATAATATTTAAAATATTATAATATTATATACTCTTTTCCTTTATATCTCTTATAAGTCTAAAAGGTTTTTGAAATATTATATTTATAAATATATATATAATAAAAATATTATATATATAGAAATTGTATAAAATACGTTAAGACTCTTTTTCCCTTATAACGTTTATAATAAAGGGTTTTTAATAAGCTTATAAAAATACTATTTTATTATTTAAAATATTAGAGACTAGTACTTTAAAAAGGGGATAATTATAAAATTATATATAAATTTTAATATTATATATATATTCTATATATACTCCGATATATAATTAAAAATTATATTAATATTAAATTTATTAAAATAATCTTATATTTATTTTGTTTAAAAGCTTTATTTTATTACTTTAAAGATCCTTTATTCTTTTAACAGTAACCATTAATTCTTCTATCTTCCTAGAGGATAGGGTTAATAGTAATTACCTATTTATTGAGTTTAGCTTACGCTCTATTATTATAGTAGCTGTATTTAATTATCATACTTTATATTGCTATTTACTATATACCTTAACAATAATTATTTATTAAATACCCTTTCCTTTTTATTATTTTAAATTATAAAACCCCTTTTATATTGTTATAAATATATCTTTTTCTTTTAGAATTAATTATATTATTTCTTTTTTAAAATATTTATTTATATTTTTTACTTTTCCTTTACTTTATAGAATATTTATTAAATTGAATTATTTTTTGCTATTATTTAAGGGTCTATTTTTTATATATTTTATATTAAACTAGTTATTTAATTATTATAGTTTTTAAAAATAATAATCTTTTTTAAACGAATTAATTAACAAAATTATATTTTTTAAAAATATAATAAATAATAAATTTCGAATATTTAAATTTATATTATAATATAAGTTCTTTATATTCGATTACCGACTCTCTTTTAATAATATATATAATAAATCTTTTATTTTAATTAAATAATTTAAAGGAATATTTAGATCTAGTTTTTAAGACCCCTTTACGCCGAATAAGATAATAACAAATAATAAATATAATAGAAGATATTTTGAAGTTTTTGTATTATATAATAATAATAAGTTTATCTTTAGAATAAAAGACTTTATAAATAATAGTTTTTTTTATATAAATAGAACTCCTTAAAAGTCCTATTACCAGAAATTGGAGCCAACGGAGTACGGGGTATAATATAGATATAATAAAGGATGGTAGAATTAGTAAAGTAGAAACGCAAAATGTGCATTTTTTGCGTTTTGGTGCAGACTTTTAACGCGGTACTGTATCATAATACCTCCATATTAAAACTGGACAACTCGCTGCATTGATGGTAAAACAAGCTGTGGCGCAAAAGTGATACTGATGAGCATGAATGCTTCAATTTCCCCGGACTTGCACTGTATCATACACTTTTATGCTTGAAAAACAACACGAGGCCAAATATGCATATGCTCTTATCTGATCCCTATTCTCCCGCTCCTGCAGCCGCTTTGTGAGCCCACCGAAACATCGCTCTCACTATCGCTGCAGCCCAGGGCTGTGTTTGAATTTACCTTACTCAGCTGGGCCCGATGATCGGGTGGTCCTCTTATTGATCTCAGCCTGTATTTTCTCCGTGCCAGTGCTGGTGGCATCCACCGCCTGATCCTTCACATCCGTGGCGCTCTGCTTAGCCTTCTCCGCAGTCTTCTTGACTTGCGCAGATGAGCTTCCGCCGCTCATTCCGATGATGCCAGCAATCAATGCGATAACAGTGACTGCGAGTGCACCAATGCCGCCAGCAACCTCAGGTAGCATCTTGACAGCTTGAACGGGGTCGTTCTGGGCAATGGACCAGAAAAGATCGACCTTTTGGCGGATATATGTGACAGGGTCTTCCATAAAGGTAATGTCCTCAGCCGACTCGGGTGGCTCTGGTGCCTTTGGTTTCGAGGCGGTCTCTTCTTCGACTTCAATGGGGTGCTTGATATCAAAAGTCTCGGCCTTGAGTTTCTCTGCGTCTTCCACAGAGTGGCCAATGTAGATGTTGTCAAACATGATATCGCTTTGCATGGTCCAGATTTCGAAACCAATCTACACAACATTAGTCGCCTGCTCTCAAACCTGCGAGAACATGGAACATGACTTACGGCTCCCATAGGCTCGAACTTAGCTGGGGTTTTGTCTTCGAAGTAGTTGGGGTTGGGAATCTTCCTCGGTGCCCAGACACCCTTGTACGCTGGGTTGTCAATGTACTCTGGTGTCCACTTGCCCTTATAGTCTGGGTTGCGCTTCGTGGGTCGCTCCCATTTGCCACAGCCGGATGCCTCCTCACACTTGGGGTTGGGTACAGTTGGAGGAATCCAATCGCCATCCTCCTCGTCATCCCAGTCTTCGGGCTTCTCGGCCTCAGGGTCTGGGATCATGGCGGGCTCGTTATCAAGCCAGTCATCTGGCTTGGTAGCTTCCTCGTCGGGAACTTCGAAAGGGGCGTCTTCATCCCAATCTTCGGGCTTCTTAGCCTCTGGATCTGGGATTCTGGCCTCATCAACCCAGTCTTCTGGCTTGGTGTCCTTGGCATCATCAATCTCCTTCTCAGGGTTGACCGATGGTGTGAAGTCGTCAAGAAGGTTTCCTTTCTTTGAAGATTCACCGTCAATCTTGATCTCAAACTCGTTGTCAGGATGAACGATGAGAGTGTAAAGAGTAGTGGTCTTGACGATCCTGGCCGCTGGTGCACTCTTGAGGTGCTTCTCCTCGTACTCACCGGTCTTTGGGTTCTTGTGCTTGAAGATGAAGTGGACCTTGTTCGTGGCACCGCACTTGTCGGGCCCGAACATGATGACATAGGGCGATGCGTTCGAGAATTCCTCAGCGTGTAGCTTCTTGTTGTCCTGGAGAAGCTTCATGTAAGCTCCGCCACACTCGAGGCCGTCTGAGAAAAGTGTAAGCTCTCAACATTAACTCTTTGAATTCGCAAATTGGGATCTCACTTTGAAGCTTGACTTCGTATTGAACGACCAGAGTCTTTCCCCTGTTGTCGATCTTCTTTGGAAACTTGGCTGAAATGGCATGATGGGCTGCCGGGTTCTTGACAACAAGACCCTTGTCCCCTTCAATACCCTTGAAGATATGGGGCTCCTCGACGGCCCATTCGCCAACGTAAGCCCATTCTTCATCAGTCTTCGAGTCCTCTTTCTTAGCGTGAGAAGGTGACCATCTGGAGCTCCAGTCATCCGTGAATTGCTCCAAGAAGTCTGCTTTGATGTCGGATGGCTAAGTGCGGGGGTGAGTACTTGTTCCGAGCAACACGGGGCAGTGGTTTTGCCGCTGGCCTATTTACTTACTGTGAACGTGGGCTTCTCAATGACTGAGGTCGTGCTGGACTCAGCTACTGTGGTAGAGGATGACTCGGCTTCCTCAACATCTTCAGCTCGAACGCTGCCGAGTAGAAGAGCCGAGCTATAGAGAGTCGTAGCGAGTGCTACATTCAGACGCATCTTGAAGGGCTGCTCACCAGAGCGTAGGTATGGAAAGAAAAAGGCTCAAGTAAAACGAAGTAGTTCTAAGAGGAAGGCAGATTGAGTGGAAAGAGAGAGAAAGAAGGAGGTTCAGCGATCTGTTAATCTTTGATGCCAACCCTGAAGAGGCCACATTGCCATCGCATAATCTAAACACTTGCTGTATTAGGTTAGAAGGTTCTAGTGCGGCTCAACCGCGGAACTCCTTTCGCTCCAAACTGTTGAGAATAAGATTCTAAAAATGTGACCACACCCTAGAATTACTTATTCAATTATATAATCCAACACAAACAAAGTTGAGTCTCCCACCTGCTGAAACACACCCATTGTGCTGGTGAACGCCATTGGCAACAGTCCGAAGAATATGCAAATCGGACTGACATTTGCCAACTGAGAGCTTTCGGGGTTTCAAGTCTGGACAAAATTATACAGGACCTCGAGTGAGTCGAGCGACGAAGCTGACCTAAAGCAAATGGAACCCTCAAAGGTTCCTCTCGCGGGCGACGCTGACCATCTCATTGACTCAACTGATCCTCACCACCCAGCAAACCACATATGTACCCTTTGCCGCAATTTCTACAATCTAGGCTGGGTCACGGGCACGGGCGGTGGAACATCCATTCGTCGTGGCCCACACATCTTCATTGCCCCTTCTGGCGTCCAGAAAGAGCTTCTGCAGCCTTCAGATATTTTTGTTCTTGACTATGCTTCACGTTCATATCTTCGGAAGCGTCCAGACCTGAAGCCATCTGCGTGTACGCCACTTTTCCTTGCAGCGTTCGACCGGGGCGCTGGCTGCTGTATCCACACGCATTCGCAGTGGGCAGTCCTAGTGACTCTGTTGGTTGAGAGGGACGCGTCTAAGTCTGGGGCCAAGATCGACGATAAGTATTTTGAGATTGAGAAGATTGAGCAAATCAAAGGAATACCGAAAGGTCGAGGCAATGCAGGCATGATGGGATACTATGACAAGCTCCGAGTGCCCATCATCGAGAACACAGCTCATGAGGAAGACCTCACATCAAGCCTGGAGGCCGCAATGGGGCGATATCCAGACACCTTTGCAGTCTTGGTCAGAAGGCATGGAGTCTATGTATGGGGAGATGATGTGCAAAAAGCAAAAACGCAAGCTGAAAGGTCTATCTCTCCTTCCATTCCTCCAGACTGACTACTGATCTTTGACAGCTTGGACTATATTTTTCGACTCGCTGTCGAGATGAAGGGGCTCGGGCTGCCGTGGACGGATTGAACTACGACTATCGACACTGTCCGACCACAAAAACCAAAATCCTGCCTGCAGCTGTTTGCAGAATGGGTGCCAAAGGCTATTCAGGTTGACATTCAGCAATGAGGCTCGCAATATGATCTCTTGGAGATGACCAACAAAGCATGAGCTTGTAACCCAAACCACACTCGATACTATCGAAGGTTTGGCAATCGTGGAGGAATCAAGAGCTGGTGTCGAGACAGACAATAATAGGTTCGACGGTTGCTAGCAAAGGTGTCAATCGAGCAAAGACGTTGACTGCTTGCTCTTCTCAAAGAGCAGTTTAGAAACATAAAAGCTAGTGGCGAAGCTTCAATGATGTTAAGGGGGGGAATTGTTCTGGAAATTGTACACGTCCATACGATAGACATTTAAGAAAATTGTTACCATAAAGCAGTGCAACTTTACACTCACCGGACTCAATTGATTTCCTCGTGAGCTGTCACGAGACTTGGCATATGTCACTAGTGCTTACATCCCTGCGTCGATCATTCTAATCGGCTCGAGATACCTTATCTATTCTGCGCGACTCTTCGACGCGTGAGCATCCGATAACAGAAACACCCCGTGGTATTTCATACCCTTGTTTGTCTCCAGGCCGCTGTGGGAGGAGAGGGTGAGGTGGGTCGTGCACGGCCATGCCTGGCTCGGAAGATGGGGTTTCAGATGTTGATGGGAGCTCTCTGCCGGATCTTCCAGGAGGTCGGCCAGCGAAAAGACGCCGACTGAATGACCCACAATCAGGTTCTGAGAGCGACGATTCGTGCGACGACGGTGACGAAGCTACGTCCTCTGCCGCCTTTGATGATGACGAACGACGGTCTAGGACTTCAGAGAAAGAAAACGAAAAACCTAAATCCAAATACAAAATCCATATTCCGAAAAATCCAGAGTTGCCTCGAGACTCTTTCTTCACTCAGCCACCTGAAAGATCGTCAAGTCCCTATCGAATTGACCACTTCCATTGGCAGAAGCCGAAGAGACCGAGCCCCCCACCGCCTTCAAAGCCGCCAATCTCTGCTCAGCCAACTTCTCGAAACTCACATGTGAGCACGACATCAGCTCCGGCATTGGAACCTCGACAGAGCTCTAGCACAACAGGAATAGTGCCTGCTGATTTCCATCGCTCTGGAGATGATTATGACTTTGATGAAGGTTACGATGAGATGCTTGCGGACTTACCTGCGGACGCTTTTGCTACTCCCATGTCGATACCCAATGTCACGTCGAAGGATCCAATCCCCATCTCATCTCAGGAAGACTGTGGCTCACAACCTGAAACTCAACGCATGATCGCACCCCTTAATAACCTTCGACAGACCACCCTATTTGGGACTCAGGCCCCTGACAGTAGCTCTCAAACGCAATCGAAACGAAAGCATGCCTGGCCTCTTGCGAATCGAGAGGAACCTCCTACGCATCACAAATTGAACCGCGAAGCAATGAAGACATGGGTATACCCCACCAATCTTGGTACAGTCCGCCAATATCAATTCAGCATTGCTGCAAAAGCATTGTATCACAACATGCTCGTCGCCTTACCAACTGGCTTAGGAAAGACATTCATTGCAGCTACGGTCATGCTGAATTGGTTTCGATGGACAGCTGATGCTCAAATCGTCTTTGTAGCTCCCACTAGGCCTTTGGTCTCGCAACAAGTGAAAGCGTGTTTTGAGATTGTTGGTATACCACGACTGACTACATCAATGCTCACGGGAGACACTTCACCTGGCCTTCGAGCTGAAGAGTGGCAGAGCAAAAGAGTCTTCTTCATGACGCCCCAAACCATAATCAACGATCTTAAGACCGGCATTTGCGATCCAAAACGGCTGGTCCTTCTTGTAGTGGATGAGGCTCATCGAGCTACTGGAGGCTACGCATATGTTGAAGTTGTGAAGTTCTTGAGACGATTCAACACGAGTTTCAGAGTACTGGCATTGACGGCAACCCCTGGCTCTTCCATTGAGAGCGTACAAGAGGTCATTGACGGTTTGGGAATATCGAGAATTGAAATTCGCACAGAAGAATCACTTGACATACGTCAATACGTTCACGCACGGAAGATCGAGACGGTACTGTTCGATAACTCGGAAGAAATGGCTATGGTTATGGGCTTATTTTCTAAGGCTCTACAGCCTCTCGTGGATAAGCTGTCTGGGATGAATGCATACTGGGGCAAGGATCCAATGACGCTAACGCCTTACGGCTGTACCCAGGCTCGGCAGAGATGGATGTTGGATGCAGGCAAAAGGGCGGACCACTCTATAAAGAGTATGGTAATCACAATATTCTCCCTACTGGCCAGCTTATCCCACGGGATAGAGCTCTTAAAGTTTCATGGCATTGGTCCATTCTACCACAAGGTCCTCGCTTTCCGCAACGAGATGCATGCCAACGGCAAGAAAGGCGGCAAGTATGCCAATCAGATCAACACTGGCGAACATTTTCAAACGATGATGTCCAGAGTCCAAGTCTGGATCAACTCGCCTGACTTCATAGGACATCCCAAGCTAGAGTACCTCAGAAGGGTGGTTCTGAATCATTTCCTGGACGCTGGCGAGGGAAGGGGGGCTTCCGATCCTTCCGCCACACGAATCATGGTTTTTGCCCATTATCGAGATAGTGCCGAGGAAATCGCAAGAGTTCTCAAGCGGGATGAACCTATGATTCGGCCACATGTATTTGTGGGACAAGCAAACTCCAAAGGGTCTGAGGGAATGGATCAGAAGAAACAGTTGGCCACAGTCGAAAAATTCAAGAGCGGCACATATAACGTACTCGTCGCAACCTGCGTTGGTGAAGAGGGCCTGGACATTGGTGAGGTCGACCTTATCGTTTGCTACGACGCATCAGCCTCCCCTATCCGAATGTTGCAGCGCATGGGTCGTACAGGCAGGAAGCGAGCTGGGAACATTGTGGTCACGCTGATGAGAGGAAAAGAGGAAAACAACTTTGTCAAGGCGAAGGACAGCTACGAAAAGATGCAAGTGGAGATCGCCTCCGGAGCTAAATTCTGTTTCCATGATGAAGAGTCCCGCCGAATTGTTCCCAAAGACGTGCAGCCGGTGGTTGACCAACGAGTCATCGAGATTCCACCAGAGAACACTCAAGCAGACCTCCCAGAGCCTAAGAGACGAGGTAGACCGCCCAAGCGACCGCCCAAGAAATTTCACATGCCGGATGGAGTACGTAAAGGCTTTGTCAAAGCCTCTCGGCTTGGCGGTGATGAAGATAGTGATGATACGGATAGCTCCCTAGATCTACCTACCAAGAAGGCCCCTCGGAAGAAAACTCGCCCCTCATCCCCTGTACTGGTACCATCTCTTGATGAAGTCCTTTTGACATCGGCCGAGGAAGGAATCTTTGAAAGAAAGTACCTCGATATCAAAGGCGACAACTCACAAATCGTCGAGTTCCCTCGCCTGGACGCATTTCCCGCTCTGCAAAGAAGGTTGAGGCCAACAAAGTACATCGGCCACAGCCGCCTTACAAAGTCTGCCGTAAGAGCCTTTGCTTCAATGCATACTATGGATGAACGTAAACTCCAACAATACGAAGGCGACCTCGATCCTCAAGATAAAGATGAAGGACAAGCGCAAGCAGATAAAAGAGCAGACTTCTTCAGTTCACTACTACAACAATCAAAGCCCTCACGAACCTCTTTAGGAGACCCTTCACCAAAGCCACTCAGCTCCCCATCCGCCCTAATCTCCAAGGGAAACCAACGACGATCCAAGAAATCCTATGTTATCGAGCCTGCCTTAGACGAAGAGCTCGAGGAAGAGCTCGACGCAAACGACAGCCTAAACGACTTTTTCGACGACGAGCCCCAGCCTGCCGTGTCCTCCAAATCTTCGCCGCCCCCTCGACGGAAATCCAATGAGCCCTTCTACCGTGAGAATCCGAAAGCATTGGAAAATGCTTCAGATTCAGATGATGAGTTGCCGGATATTAATACGCTCCTTGGGGATGAGAAGGATGAAATGGTGGGAAAGGAGAGGAAGAGAGGGAGGAGGGTCGTGGATGATAGTGACGAGGAATGAAGATCGCTGGGGATTGTGTTCGCTATATGGGAGGGGCTGAGGGTGTGATGGCTGTGCTGGCTTCCCTGGCTTGGCCAGCTATGATTGCTTCAATGGCGAGCGAGATATCTGGTAAAGTTCATGAGCTATGAGAGATACCCTTCAGAACGAAAAAAGTTGGACTTGCAGAGTCGAGATTGCTCGTAGCTCCGGAGTGGGCGTTGAATGTTTATCTGATCAGAAATTTTTGCTGTCAAGACTTCTTCTCGCTGTATGGAGTAGCATCCCATTTCACTAATCTAAAACTGAGCGGGGTATATGAAACCAATTTCTCCACCATCAAGAACTGAGTGAAGTAACCCCACGCCTCCCAGGCCAAAGCCTTCCTGTGCCATCTCCCCAGCGCAGCCCTCGTAAATATGCACACCCACGCCCCATCAACCACTAACAACCCACCTCCTGCCCTACCTCACATTCCAAACCCCGTCCTCCCGCCATCATCCGACCTCGCATCACCGTGCACGCTATTCCTCCCCGCATCCTCGACGCTCTTCTTACTATCCCGAATCTCCCTTCTCAGCACCTCGATCTGCCTTTTCAGAGCGTGCCATACCCGATCCCCTCCCACCGCAGCATGCCCATCCCCATCCCCAGCCCCATCCTTCGAGAACCCACTCATCCCTAAATTCTCACCCGCGCGTCCAGCATCAGCCCCCCCCTCCCGCTGCGTTTGCAAAATAGAGAGTAATGCGGTGACAAATGCCTCCTGGAGGTAGGCGAAGCTGAATCCCTCTGTCAGGTTGGCGATGGCTGTGGAGATTTGCGGGGAGAGATTGAGGGAGGGGTTGCGGGCGAGCTTGGAGCGCCAGAAGTCGGTGTATTGGATCCGTTCGGTGTGGGTGGGGAGGGGGAAGTGGTATTTGCGGTCGAAGCGGGAGGGGCGTTTGGAGATGCCTGGGTCGAGGCGGTCGACTTGGGGGATGGGTTAGGGATTGGGCGACGGGGGATGTGTGTTTGTGGGGGAGGGGGGGGAAGGGGTGTGGGGAGTTGACGTACGGTAATTTGTGCTTCCGATCATTAGGATCCCGTCGTTGGCTTCCAAGCCGTCGACTTCGTTTAGGAAGAAGGACTTGACGTTGTCGGAGACGAGGCTGTCGACATCTTCGAGGACGAGCAGGCAGGGGCTTGTTTCCCGGGCTTTTTCGAAGATTGACCGTATGTCGTCGTGGTCGCCGGATTTGCCGAGGGATTTGACGTAGAGGGTTGGGATTGGTGTGGGGCGGTGAGAGAGGGATTGCATCAGGGCTTTGATGGAGATGGTCTAGATGTCAGTTAGGGTTGGTCTCTGACCGTTGGTTTGGGCATTGAGATGGGTTCGACCTCTCGTTCAAATGAGAGCGCCTGGAGACTTACCTTTCCGTTGCCGGGTAGCCCGTGAAAGATCAACCCTCTCTAAGACAATTATCTTAGCAGCTCTCGATAGTCATCATTCACCCTTGCCGGTATCAAATGTGAATTCAAAGATCCCCGTTTCGGCATCTCTTAGAGAATACCAAGTTGTACAAAACGGAACGAATTGATGAAAATAACAATGATAGTAGAGTCAGAAAGGAGCACATCGGCCGAATTGTGGTAAGAACTGTAACGATATGGCACGCTGGACACCAATCGAACTTACCTTCCATGGAACCGCAAAATATGCGTAATCCTCCTTGCGATCGAAGAATCCTTCGATGTCGCCGATGAGCTGGGATTTGAGGTCCTGATTGAGAATCACATCTTCCCACTTGCAACTCTGCACGTTCTTCCAAAGCTCGTGACTCCTGCCCCAGTATCCTCGATCATACACCCATGTCTCCTCATCAACTTCGGATAGACGTTGAGCAGCTGCCGTGATAAGTTTGTCCACTGTTTGAGACCGGCCTTCTATGACGTCCCCCTGCTTTCGAGGATAGAGTATGTAGTGGTTGTTTACAAGCAAATTGTTTTCCCAATAACTGGCGACATAGATCTGGAAGTCCTGATTTTCCCAGCGGTAGTCATATTTTCCAAACTCCACTCTGTATTTCAGGCGCCCCATACCCTTTGCATGACTGAGGTCCGGCTTGTAGATCCGCGAAGCATAGAAGTTAACATTAGTATCTAGTGTTGCTTGAGCCTGGCCAGCTTTTGCCAATTTCAGAACTCCTGTTGATTTTGGTGTCTGCGTCACAGTATGATTGGGGTGCCATCTTTTCAGAATCTCAACAATCCCAATAGTGGTCAATATGGTCGAATCTGAGAAGTGGCTTCGAAGATCTTTCATTGCGTTGACGTGCGGCTCGCCATTGCGCAGTCTTTGTGCTTCCCCCGACGAGTCACAGCTGTAGTATTTTGCAACGCAGATCTGGAAAGGCTGACTTTGCTGGCAAGGCACTAGGTACGGTGGTTTCCATAGTAGTCGATGAGTAACAGCTCGGCGGTGAGCCATGATAATGCTAGCTGGCTAGCTATGTAGTGTAGGCGCTGCTGTATATGCAACTGAATTTGTCAGAAGCGCCTGTAAACTCCTTACTCGATGAAAAGCCCCGTTGGGTTGCAGGTTAATGGTCTATACCATGTTTTGTGGCTTAAGAATAGCGAGTGTAGAATACAGCGTGAATGGGGGCAATCGTCCGAGACCAATTGGCCTTAGGACACCAGATCTTCTGACCGTTCATTATCCCAAGACAAACCTGGCCCTATGAAATTGCATACACATGCTTGTCGGCGCCCGTACGTTCTGATCTACGAAGGAGTGTAAGTAAGGTAGGTAGGGAGAATGGTAAGGCGACGCAGAATGTTTATAACCTCAAACAATTCCACCCAGTACAGTCCCTGACATCCACCACCGAAATCTTGCTCCACTCTACACCGAAAACCCTCAATAATAATGGCAACAGATCAATTCGACAGCGCCCTGTACCTCCCCCTCGCCCGTCCCTGTCCCAATCCCAACCCCACTAATATACCCCCCGCAGCGACCTCCTCCGCCGCCTTCCCCCTTCTTCCACCACCTCCTCCCTCAACAAGATTTGCGCCCTAGCACCTCATCTAACAGAAGATCTGCTCTCCTCCGTCGACCAGCCTCTCGAAGTTCGCCGCTGCCGAAAGACAGGCAGGGATTATTTGCTATGTGACTATAATCGCGACGGCGACGCTTGGAGGAGTCCTTGGAGCAATGAATTTGAGGATACCGAGGGCGGGACCGTGGTGGATGAGGAGGGTGTGAAACCTAGTGAGCGCGTCAGGAAGATGGAGGTGGGCATGGGAGAGGCTATCGAGGTTTATAGGGAATTGTGAGTGTTCGGTCCTTTCACATCAGTCTTTTCCAACTATGGATCTATACGCGATTTCAAATTATGCGCTGCCGACCCTTAGAACAGGAACGTCGTCAATGGTCCAATTAATATATTTGTACTGATTCCTTCCTTTGTGGGTTACAGATACTACGAAGGCGGTGTGAGTAGCGTGTACTTTTGGGATCTGGACGACGGGTTTGCTGGGGTGGTTTTGTTGAAAAAAAGTAGGAATTTCTCTTCACTTCTCTATGTTTGGCGATTTCGAAAAGAGATCATACTGACGCGGCAATTTCGCAGCTGCGCCCAAAGGCAAAAGTGAAGGGGGGTGGGACTCAATACACGTCTTCGAGGCCATTGACAGAGCACGCACCGCGCACTACAAGCTTACAAGCACGGTGATATTGCGACTAAGCACCGAAAATGAGGCACTTGGGGACATGGATCTGAGTGGGAATATGACGCGGCAAATTGAGCAGGACATGCCTGTGCAAGACGACACAAGTCATGTGGTCAATGTGGGGAAATTGGTGGAGGATATGGAGTTGAAGATGAGGAACTTATTGCGTATGTGTCATTGGACGGTTCTTGAAAGGGTCTGCTGACTGTAGGTAGAGGAGGTGTACTTTGGCAAGGCGAAGGATGTGGTGGGAGATCTTCGGAGTAGGTCATCTTCATTTCAGGTCAATACTAAGTCACTAATTGGATTACAATATAGGTATTCCACCATTGACAGAAACACATAGGGAAAAGGTCACCCATCAAGAGATGATCAATTCAATGAAACGATGAACCACATCTGTCCTTAGAGGACACCGGGAAGGAGGGAAGTGTGGGGTACTATAGCATGTATTGTGGGCACCAAGGCTCTCGAAAAGCATTACATATTCCACCAAATTCAGTTCACGGGTAGTTGCTCGATGTTCATATGAGGCTTGCTCCTCGTAACAGTAGAGCAGCAAGATAGCACGATCTTCAAGTTGAGTACCCGAATGGCTCATGTAGGCTTTCTGAATTGGTTTCAGATGGTACAGATACAGCGAAGGCGTATTGTAGCGGATCTGACTCGATATATCCAAATGCGTTCCGTGGGCCGTGCTTATCAGCGCAGGCTTCGTAACCTCTCGGTGACGGATTTTACAAGAGGAATTGTGGCAAGGATACATTGCGTGCTTATTGAAGGCGTAGCATCTACACTGTTAGCATTCATATCGCAATACACAAACAGGTTGAGTGAAATGTTGCCCAGGACAAGTGGCGGGCCATGGGCGCGGAAAGGGCTTTGTATCCATTGGTATGGCGGATGACCACGGTGGGTCTTGCTCTTGCAAATTTGTACACCAAAAAAGCGGTCATCGACAGAACACGGACTGCTTGATGGCTCGATATCTAAGGATGATGATGTTGACGAGATGAGGTGTCGTTAAGATTGTGGGAAGCGAGACTAGTGGGAATGGTGGCAGGGAAGAAGGAAGGAGAGGCAAGCAAACCATAAATATCCATACCTCATGCCTCATCATTAGGACAACACTTCACTGGTCTATATCCCTACACGCTTTCTGGCCACTATCTCATTTATGCCTCTGTTCAAGCAAGAATGCCTAGAGATCGATATTCAGAGTGCCGGACTTATGTGCTGACACGTCGGGCTTCCCTGTAAGATATCTCGGGTTTCATCCCATGTGGTGGAGATATTCAACGACTAACACTTTTGCATAGCACTATTATTCATCACTATCTATGAACAATACCAAAGAGAGAGGGCTGTGAGGCATCCAGGATTCTCCCGCATCATACGGCATTGGTTCCGGTATGCCGGCCACGGCCTCCTATACAAAGGATGTTGGTTCCAAAGATCAATTGGTATTCGATCGAAACTTCGAATTTCTACATTCTCGAAGTATTGCTGGTAATTTTGCCAACTTGATTGCTCAAAACGCTCCAAAATCCTCCAAATCTTCCAAATCGAGCAAACATGGAGGCCGCCGGGATTCTCAGCCAAAGAACGAAGTCCAAAACGTCCAGGCTGATATCCCAGAAAATGTCCCGTCTCTGTTGCCAGAATTGGGTCGAACAGAAAGTTTCCAGCAATGGAACGTTCCCCAATATGGGCCTCCACCAGAACAGTATATGACTGATGTAGATCCCTGGCGAATGCATCCCATACATGGGCAAGCAGAGGGCAATGGGTCTAATTTTCTGCCTAATTATGATACTCCGCCAGAACAGTATGGAAACGCCGGCGATTCATGGCGAGTCCAGCAAATACCCAGGCAGGCAGAAGGCATAAGATCGAACTTTCGGCCCCAATTTGAGCTCCCACGAGTCCAGTCTAGAATTGATGAAGATCTATGGCGAGCACAGCATCGAAGGTTGGGGCAAGCAGCAAGCGCTGGGTCAAACTTAGAGCCCAAAATTGAGACCGAGCCAGATAGCGCTGAAACCAACGGGAATCCTTGGCAAGTGCAATGGGAAGGAGCGAAAGGAGTGCCAGAGACCGAGGTCGCCTCCATGGAAGATGATTACTCGGAGAACATGGAGCTGAGCTCTGGTCCTGAAGCCGATGAAATAGCAGCAGATATATCTCCAGTACGAGATGTAGGGGACAATCATTTGCTTCCACAGCGGCTATCACCCAACGCTGCAAGTCATTCGATCAGCGACTTCTCCGATAACATGGATCTTAGCTCTGGACCCGAGGCTGAAAGTGAATATGAAGAAGAATCCGATGACCTATCTGAGAGCCAAAGATTAAGCACTACTCCTTCCAAAGGAACAGGACGGTCGTCACATACGTCCACGGGGCTTTCAAATGATGTGAAGATTCCGATGGAGAAAGGGACTGCAACGCATTACATCTCGAAGCTTCCATCGCCTTCTTCAGACCTCTCATCACAACTGTCTCCTGCCAAGTCCCCAACTCCAGCAGCTTTGAGTCTACCGAGCGATCCGCCAAAAATGAAACGACGACGCAAAATGGGGCGGGTGAAAAGGATTGACTTTGCAGATCAGCGTCCGAGAACATCAATACCTGTCGATTTACTACCTGCAACTGTAGCGCAACAGGGCATACATGCAGCTTATGCGTCCAGGCTGAGTCCTTTTGCGCTACATCCTGATGAGTACCAGTTACTCAAGTCACACATCTGCAATCTTCATGTGACAGCATATTTGAACATACGAAATCGCATATTGCGTTTGTGGGTCAGGAATCCATTGGTGAGCGTCACTGCCGAAGAAGCCGCTGGGTGTGCGTTGGCTTCAAGATGGCTCGGTCTAGCCGAGGTCGCATACGAATGGCTCATCAGGAAGGGCTACATCAACTTTGGCTGTCTTGAAATACCAGAAGCACAAGAGATGAAGGTAAGGAACAGCAAACCCAAGCGCGCGAAAAATAAAACTATCATAGTCATTGGAGCTGGTGTGGCTGGTTTAGGCTGCGCGAGACAGCTAGAAGGCCTCGTACGACACTACAGCGAGAGGTGGAGTAATAATGGAGAAGAGCCTCCCAACATCATACTTCTTGAAGGCCGCAACAGAATCGGGGGACGAGTCTATTCGCATCAACTCAAGGATCAGAGATCGAGCGGCATACCCGAAGGAAAGAGATGTACGGCAGAAATGGGGGCCCATATCATCATCGGATTCGACCATGGAAATCCACTGAGCATGATAGTCCGGGGTCAACTAGCCTTGCATTACCACACGCTGAAAGACAATTCCATCTTACATGATGTAGATGGAAGTTTAGTAGACCAAGGAGAAGACGAGAGGTGCGAGCTACTGTACAACGATGTTCTTGATCGAGCCAGCGTCTACCGTGACAGAGTCCCCGGTAAACCCACAGCCGAAGGTGATCACCAACTAATTGAAGCAGGACGGGATCCTCAGCGGGAAGGAGGCGCTTCACTCAGTGTTTTAGAAGCTGAGACTACGGATCCTCCCCAGAACGATGACGTTGAAGTCGAAAATGTCCCAGGAGGGATAGACAAGCTGACCGGTAAGGCGCATATGGTCTCCGGTCGACGCAAGAAGGACCCGCCTGCCGTATCAGCCAAGGCCATGGGTTGGAAGCTACCTTCAAACGTACTCACATATCGTGAAATGAACCTGGACGTGGTTGTAAAAGGATCGCAGCACCCGACGCTAGGCGCTGCGATGGATGAAGCTGTCAAGCAGTATCATTTCCTTCTCGACCTTTCGCCGCTGCACATGCGACTCCTGAATTGGCATTATGCAAATCTTGAATATGCGAATGCGGCAAATGTGGGAAAGCTTAGCCTGGGAAGTTGGGATCAAGACGCAGGGAATGAGTTCGAAGGATACCATGCTCAAGTAGTCGGTGGCTATCAGCAGGTTCCCAGAGCAATCCTCAATTCCCCCTCAAAACTAGACCTTCGTACAAGGAAAATAGTGAAGCGGATCACATACAACATATGGAGTGGGAATTCGAAGACTGCTGGTGCGAAGGTTACCTGCGAGGACGGTGAGACGATTGAGGCCGACCATGTCGTCTTGACCACCCCATTAGGAGTACTCAAAAACGACGCGATTGCCTTCGATCCACCTTTGCCAGATTGGAAGACGGAGCCAATCAATCGCCTTGGCTTCGGGACGTTGAACAAAGTCATTCTTGTCTACGAGAAGCCATTCTGGGACGTTAATCAGAACATGTTTGGGTTACTTCGAAAACCAGAAGTAGAGGACAGCTTGGACCAAGAAGACTATGTGGCTAACAGAGGACGATTCTATTTCTTCTGGAATTGCATCAAGACTAGCGGAAGGCCTGTACTCATCTCTTTAATGGCTGGGGATGCTGCCCATCAAGCAGAAGCCGCCACTGATGAGGAACTCGTATTGGAAGTCACTCAGGAACTCACCAAGATATTCAAAAACACTGCGGTACCGATGCCGTCAGAGACCATTGTCACACGATGGCGGCAAGACAAATTTGCCCGGGGGTCCTATTCCTTCGTAGGCGCTGAAGCAAAACCGGGTGACTATGAGCGAATGGCTCTGCCTGTTGGCAACCTTCATTTCGCAGGCGAGGCCACCTGCGCCACTCACCCAGCGACCGTTCACGGCGCCTACATCTCCGGTCTCCGCGCCGCCTCAGAAGTAATCGATGACCTCCTAGGTGGCCCCATCGAAGTTCCCACCCCCTTAGTCCTCTGGCCCACATCAACAGAAACACACACTCACCCTATTCCACCCAAACGCCCAAAACCCTCCCTCCAAAGTTCGAACATCAAGTCCAACACCAAAATTGCTGAGCCATTAGATGTCAAACAAGCCCGCCTCGAAGCCTTCGAATCTGACATTCTCCAAGCGATCTACAGCGAACTAGGCCTCCGGCCCTCACCTCCCACAAATCCCCGCTCTAATCCCTACCTTCTTTACACAACTGAACACTGGCAAGAAGTCAAGGCCGCCCTCGACGCCGCCCGCCTCGCCGCGACTGGTAGCACCAACACTAAAGGCTCGGGCGCAAAGAATGAAATCCGCTCGCGCCTCGCTGCAATGTGGAAAGCGGCCCCAGAAGAAGTGAAACGACCGTATATCAAGCGCACAACAAGTAACAAGCTGGCGAACCAGGAAAGTGCAAAGACATTCGATGAAAGGCTTGCAGCGTGGGATGTGCGAGCCATGGAGGTTCGGAGGAAGTATGTCGGGGAGCATCCTGGAGTGTTGACGAGTGCGGAGGAGCATGAGATGTGGAGGGCGCTGGGTGTCTATGGGGATTTTGTTAGCGAGGAGAGGAAGGCCAAGAGAGCGAGTGGGTACGCTGATGAGAAAGGGGAGTGAGATGGGCTTGGGTGATGTTGGGTAATGTAGTGGGCCTTGAGATGGCGTTTGGTTGCATACAGGACAGGCCTGAGATGGGCCGAGTTTCGTTCTTTACTTTAGCAGCATGTTATTGGGGTTCGAGGGTAAATGGAAGGTGACGTGTGTACGTTAATCATCCGAGCTTGGGCGTTTCTTGCTTTTGTACACCCCGTACACCTTTCGAGGACCTTTTGCCTTGCGCATTAAGGTCCTCTCTGCATGAAACGAAGTGATTCTGACCTTTTATCTCCATATATCCAACACCGCTACTCTCGGACTTGTGCATGTATACTTTGACGATGAAATCACAAAAGGAGAGACTAGACTTGTATAAGAAATATCAACATGGAGGAATTCCAATAGGGTGGAGCGCCGAGTGTGGCGTTCGAAGATGTACAAACACAAATAAATTCTCACTCCCCCAATGTAATCTGACTGACTCCGTACACCACATATAATTATTGCCTCTCATCAGCCTCCGGTCCAAAGTTGCCTTAATTGATCTTGAGGCCTTGCAATATCTCTAGGCTCCCATCGTAGACGCAACTTTGCAACACATCCATCCATCGCTCCCCTCGTCCATCCCCACCAACGGGCAACGGGCAACGGGCAACGGCTGATCGACTTCGGCCCCGGCTGACAACTCCCCCGACCCCACGCTGTAACCCTTCGTCCAAAGAATCATTTGAAATACGACTCTACCTATGTTTTCATCACTCCATATAGGAATCAAAGACCTGCGACAAGCACATAATCTAGCTGCAGGCAGCAGTCCAAACGAGTCTCAGCCCCGATGAGATCAATCCCGAGAGACACAGGCCTTTCCTCCTCACCCTGATGCCGCCATGAGTAGCTGACATCCTTCCTCAACCCTGTGAATTCAATTTGCCGTACTGAAGGGTCATTCCTCTGACAACATGACCTCTTTCTTCAATCGCATGCGCTCGAGCGCTGGCACTTCGAGTCCGTCAGCTGGATCCTCCCCTTCAAAAAAAGATGCCAATGCAAGTCAAATAACAACCCTCGAACGACACCTGTTGGACGCAGGTCCTCTTCGAGATGATGGGAGTGATAAATTTTGGGGCTTGGAAAACTTTGGCAATACCTGTTATTGCAATTCAATTCTACAATGTCTATATTACTCGGTACCCTTTCGAGAACAGGTTATCAGCTATCCCAGACATACGCCCACAGAATCCGTAATACACAATCCCGACGGACAAATACGATTGAACACCGACGCGACCATCCTCCCGGCGAACCATCCATCGCTCACCTACTCCAAGCTCATGAATAGGCAAACAACCCCGAACCCCTCTGCTCGTAACCCAGGAGGCCCACAGCCAACCCCGAAATCCGAAGACAAGGAGCATCCCGACTTTAAGAAACGAGTAGCGCAAGCAAGGGGGCCCACAATTGCAATGAATTATGATAATGCATCAGCTTACGAAATGCCCGAATCGCTATTCACATCTTTGAAAGACATTTTTGAAGCGCTCTACGTACATCAGTCTAGGATTGGAGTTGTTAGCCCAGCGAGGTTTCTGGAAGTTTTGAGGAGAGAAAACGAGATGTTCCGAAGTGCGATGCATCAGGATGCACATGAATTCTTGAATATTCTACTGAACGAGGTCGTGGCGAACGTTGAGGTCCATTCGAAAAAGCTGGAAGATGAGAAAAAAACCAAATATACAAATGACCCATTGGAAAAGAGTGGATTCGAACAGGCGCTCGCTAGTGCGATGCCGAAAGCCGGATCTAGCAGTACTGGTTGGGTACATGAGCTTTTTGAGGGGACGCTGACTTCAGAAACGAAGTGTCTGACATGTGAGAACGTCTCTCAGCGAGACGAGGCGTTTCTTGATCTTTCAGTGGACCTAGACGAACACACCTCGGTCACGTCTTGTTTGAGAAAGTTTTCCGAAGAGGAGATGTTATGCGAGCGAAACAAGTTTCACTGCGATGGATGCGGAGGTCTTCAAGAAGCAGAGAAACGAATGAAGATTAAGAGATTGCCCAAAATACTTGCTCTACATCTCAAAAGGTTCAAGTATACGGAGGACCTTCAGCGTCTACAGAAGCTCTTCCACAGAGTTGTCTACCCCTATCACTTACGCCTTTTCAACACAACCGATGATGCCGAGGACCCGGATCGATTATATGAGCTGTATGCTGTGGTCGTACACATAGGAGGTGGGCCATACCATGGACACTATGTATCTATCATCAAAACCGAGGATCGAGGGTGGCTATTGTTTGATGACGAAATGGTTGAACCCGTCGACAAAAGCTACGTGCAGAACTTTTTTGGAGACCGCCCGGGTCTGGCCTGCGCGTATGTCCTCTTCTATCAAGAAACTACTCTCGAAGCTGTGAAGCGGGAACAGGATGCTGAAATCCAGGCTGCTGCGGCCCAGGCGGTTGTGGAAGTGCCCAAAGAGTCTGTTGGTCTTGGTTTAAAAACCAATGGTTTCATGAACGGCACTCTAGCACATGTGAAGAGCGCAGTCTCGCCCGTAAGCCCAGACGAATGGTATGAGAGCCTAGACAAAGCAGTCACAGAACCGCAGCCAGTAGCTCACCAAGCTCAAGCACCTGGGGAGGTCACAGCCTTACCCCAGATGCCAACGTCAGCCGCTCCAAGCGATGATCTGAAGTCGAAGAAGGAGCGCGCCAAAGGAGAGAAGGAGCGCAGAGCCGCCGCCCGGGAAGCTGCAAAAGAAGAAGAAAAAGCGGAACGAGATCGGCGAAAGACTCTGGAGATCAAACGACGAGAGATGGTGAAAAAACAGGACGCCGAGACCAAAGCTGCCATCGCGGCCAGTAAAGCCTCGAAAGTGGAGGAGGATCATAAACTAACGTCCGAGAATGCAAATGGAGCCGGTGGATTGTCCTCTGGCGGTTTGAGTCGGTTTAAGTCAACGAGCAAAAGCTTCAAGAAACCAAAATTCTTTGGGGGCTCGAGAGAGCCCAGCAAGGAAGAGCCTATCATCGATGATGGTGAACAGGGACCAGTTCCTTCGGTGTCGCAGTCCGTGGAGGCAATAGAAAGGACCCCGGAGAGATCGAAGCACAGATTTAGCGCTCTGAGGAAGAAAACGTCGCATATGATGCTACAACATTGATGTCCATACAGAGCGAAGGAGGCCATGTGGCTCAAAGAGTCGGCACACATACTACAGTGGAGGAGTAATGATGCTGGATCGCTGCATTACAAAATCATATTAGATAAGTGGCGTTTGGTATCATTCATGGCCACTAGGATATGGCTTGATGACAGATGCCCATTGGGAGGTTAATGTAAGGAATCGCCGTGATTGGATGGAAAAGCCAGTCGGCGAAATCTGGTCTCGTGTCTGGATACACACGCCAGTCGGAGGAATTGGATCGAACCCTCTGATTGTACAATATTCAATCTCGATATTGACACCTTGTGAGCCTATTCATCCGAGTGAACTGAGCCTTCTAGACAGGGCTATTTCTTACGCCGTAGTAGGTCCAACTGCACAGGAAGCATGGTAGGAGCCAATTGCTCCCAACTTGTAATCCAGGGGGTATCTTATGTTCATCTCCGCCAAAACTCAGCTTTACCTCCACCAACAGCTCAGCCAAGTACCAGCTCGTAGACTATGACCAGCGTGTTGATCACGATAAGCGGTACTGCAATCGACGCACAGCCATTAGCTTCAAGTCCCCTCCGTTGTAAAAGTACCCCAGCGATGTAGCCCCTTTCCTCAGACGACTAACAAAGATGATGCGAGGACGCAAAGGACCCCAACACATTCCCAAAAGCAAAATCAAAAGATTCACTTACTCCTCATCAAAGTCCTCACACTGGATATCAAATTCACCAGCTTCCCCTTCACACTCGCATCATTGCCCGAGTTACCAAAGCTTGGTTCCGCAGGGGTGTTGCCCCATCCGACTAGTATAGTTCAGTACTCATTCCCTCTCACAACCCGTACATAAGCATCCAGGGTATCACATACTGCGGGCAAGAAATCGATCTTCTGAAAGCACGGCGACGGCGTTGACGAGGAGGATTGACACTGCGGGATATCAGCATGGTAGATGTTATTCGGCACTGCGGGGGAGTACCGTAGAAGAGATTGCCCAGGCCGAAAAACATCATTCTGTGCGATGTGGATTGGCAAAGGGAGATGTGAGAGAGCTCGCGTGGTCTCTTGAAACTCGATGCCTGCCTTGCGAGAAGGACAGACTTGGCGCGGTCCTTTCACAAAGTCTGCCATCAATGCCACGAAGGGCTTAGTGCCTCCAAGAACAAAGGCTCGCGATTGACTTGGCCGCGACTCGAAGGAGCTCTCAGAACAGCGCAGCACCATGCTGTATCAACAGTTGATACAGGCTGGTCGAAATGCAGCGCCTGATTGGTATGTTCTCACAGCACATGAAATGTCTTCCATAAATTCCGTTGCTAAATGGTTACAGACATCTGCCTCACGCTACTTATTCCCTTTCTCGTCCTTGTTTATCTCTACTTTGCGCCATTCACCAAGGTCGAGGAGTCTTTCAATATACAAGCGGTTCATGATGTTCTGAAATATGGTGTGCCGTGGGACCGCGTCTTGTCGTTAGACCTGGATCATGGACTGAATCCACTCTACGACCATGTTACCTTTACCGGACCGGTACCCAGGACTTTCACAGGCGCATTGGCACTTGCAGGTGCTAGCAGGCCGTTGACATGGCTAAATGAAGCATTCGAGCTGGGCGTGAATAGTCAAACAACTGTCAGAGCCGTGCTGGGTCTCTTCAACGCATGCTGCTTGATATACTTCCGCAATGGAGTTGCCAAAGCATTTGGCAAAAATGCCGCTAGGTGGTATGCATTGTTCCAGGCAAGCCAATTCCATGTCATGTACTACGCCTCGCGGACGTTGCCCAACTTCTTTGCTTTTGGCCTCACTACAATTGCCCTGCGCAATCTCCTCCCTTTGGCAGGCCGAAGTCCGGCCTCTCGGTCGAGCAGGAGTCGCCAGAAGTTCGCCTTGACAGTCCTTACCTTCACAGGAACAGTCTTTCGCTCCGAGATAGCAATCCTCCTAGGCTTCCACACCATCTACCTCTACCTCCGGCCTCATATCCACCTGTCCCTCCTTTCTATTATCCCCGCCGGTCTTGTCGGCGTAGCCATCGGCCTCCTCATCACAGTACCAATTGATACCTTCTTCTGGCAATCCAGCACCCCTCTCTGGCCAGAATTTGCCTCCTTCACCTACAACATCCTCCACGGGCGCTCTTCCGATTGGGGCACACAGCCCTGGCACTTCTACGTTACCTCCGCCCTTCCCCGCCTTCTCTTCAACCCTATCATCTACCAAGTCTGCATCCCCTTCGCCCTCTTGATCCCCATCCTCCGCCCCCAAGCTCTCGACATCCTCATCCCAAACATGCTCTTCGTGGTACTTTACAGCTTCCAGCCCCACAAGGAATGGCGCTTTATAGTCTATACCATCCCACCTCTCCTCGCCGTTGCCAGCGCAGGCGCAAGCTGGATCTGGACTCGGCGAGCAAAAAGCTTCTTCTACCGGGTACTTTCTCTCTCTCTTCTCGCATCAACGATTGCATCGTTCGCGGCAAGTGGCGGCATGCTTATTGTCTCCCGCCTCAATTATCCCGGTGCTGTAGCCTTAAGTCGCTTACATTCTATGGCGGGATGGAGGCCGGGGTTGGTACGGGTGCATATGGATACTTTGGCTTGCATTACTGGCGTGACTAGATTTATGGAGCTTCCGCCGCCTGCAATGGAGGAAGATGGCCCGTTTTGGGTTTACGACAAGACTGAGGATAAGCAGAAATTACTAGATCCGTTATTTTGGGCTAGATTTGAGTACGCGATTGTCGAGAGACCGGAGCGGGTTATTGGAAAGTGGGAAGTCTTGGATGATGTGGAGGGTTTCGCTGGCATTGGACTATTGAAGCCAGGGGAGGAAGAGATAGAAGCGCAGAACTATGGATTTGGCGAGCAAGAAGCTCTCGAGCTGATCAGGAGGGTTATAAGAGATAGGGGACTGACAAAGAACGACGCCCTCGTCTCGGAGATTTATCTCGAGTCTCTCGTTACCCGTGCTGAGAGATTTTTGAGGAGACGTATTACGAAGGGATGGTGGTTGAAGATGAAGATGGAACCACGATTGCGGATTTTGAAGAGACAGGTCGGAGACAACGAAATTCCAGATGGGTGACAAGCGCATTGTGGGTCCAATTGTGAAGTGGACCAGATGGCTGTAGCGTGGGAATCTGGAAGCTTCTTCCGTCTGCTTTTTGGTACGTTCCAGCTTCGACTTGCGTCTAATGTTGCTGAAAGGTACGAGACAGGTACGGCAAGAGCTATACTATACAAAACGTCCGAAAAGTTTCCGATTTTCATCGATGAGCCAGCTTCGTGTGCAGAAAGTTCAACCACAAATTGTCCATTTCATTCTCGATTCTTCGCAGAGTTTTTTGTTCCATCGAATTATCGGACTCGAATTTGCTCCTCGTGACCCAATAATACTCCCGATAGAGATATGCTTTTGAGGCTATCTCTTTTGAGGTTTATCAGTGTCCATTATGCTTTCTTGGACGCCATAGGTAAATATATCCATCACCAAAACCCTTTCCCACACTGTTCGCGCTCTCCTGTTTTTACTGATAAACCAGTCTTTTCTTTGCAATTACCAACTGTGTCTGCATATTTCTGACACTGGCGAAAGGACGTCGAATCGAACACCCTGGTAGTTCAAACCATCAACGAAACCCACGTTTCATTGACCTGTATAACACTCTCTTGTTGCATATCTGCTCATTCTCCTAGCCTGATGGGTCAGATGAGGTATCGATTGCCAGACTTTCTTGATGATGAATTTGACGATGCTGTGTTACCCAACGACACACCTTCTCCAACAGCCGACAAGATGGTATCAAGACCATCAAATACCGGTGGTGGCCTTGCGACAGTGGCAGGCATGGCGCAGCTCCAGCACTGTTTAGACCTTCATCCGCGCAGCACAGAGGGATTGGATCCGAAAGCGCCTCGATCAGTTCAAGACGTCCTGTTCCTTGCCATTTATTTCGAGGGCTCCAAGTCGTCTAAAGAAGGGATTGATCAGATCGGGGTGTCCGTTCTAGATACGCGAAACCTTCGATGCGCTTCGGACGAAAGACAGGATCTGGTAACGACTCGACTCTACGGTGTCTCCAAGCCTAATAAATCGAGACTTTGGGACAGAAAGCCTCTAAAGTCAGGAATTGTTTATTGCGTTAACAGGAACCAATTTGTCAGCACGCTCGAAGAAACCTTTCAGGAGATCAGCAGCCTATCTCACCTCTCCAGTCCTACTTCAAGCGAGAATGATGCAGCAGCAGTTATGAACCCAGCGCACCGAAAAGTTGTCCTCGTAGGCCATGGCCTTGAAAATGAGTGCAATGAAATGAAGCTGCTCGGTTTCCATCCAGAATTGCATGCCAATATTATAGGACTACTGGATACTCGAGATCTTGCCTTTGAAGTCTATGATGGCAAGGACTTCTTCAAGCCGGACCTCCTTGCGTCTAGGCTTGGGTTACGAGATAAAGATCTCTTGCGCGCTGGTGCGAGACCGGTCAATGGTCATTCCGACAACGCTGGCACTCATTCCTCCTGCACGATGGATGCTTTTTTGTATCTGGCAGTTGAGCAATATGCAGATGCCGCCGACTTTACGTATGCTGGCTGGATAGGACTTACTAGACTATGCGCCGGGGACTTGGTCAAGTTGTTTTTCGCGGATTCTCCAAACACAAGCCAGAAAAGGACACAAAACGTCTCGGCGAAATGGAGCAATTCGCAATCTTCGCTAGCCCAGAGTTTCAGCAGCCAGTCGCGGAGGATACGATCGACGTCAAGCCGAGTGATCTGGATTTTGCTTCAGCCTTCCTGCTTGGGGCCGCCCGACGGCAGGTATTCAAGGAGGGAGATGCCGGGAGGCTCGTCCCGATGGCTTTGAGCTTCTTGGACGACCTCGCGCACCGTCGGTCTTGAAGCCTACGTCGAAGCAGTCTCAGCGGTGACCGTATATTTCGCGTTGGCTCATCGCTGTCGCATGGCGTCCATCAGATTGGTGGATATGTAAGTCTGAAATTTTGGGCTCGGTCGAGGACCTCGGAAAAGATGCAGAGCTCGGAAACAAGGCTTATGTCAGTCTCCTTTCATCCATCGTGCAAGGCCCGTCCCCGCAATTCACGGCGCGGGGCAATGTCCGGGGACTATCTTCGAAACTGCCTTAATTACATGGCAATGGCTTCTGCTCGCAAAGAGATTATCTATCTTGGCTGTGTTACTATTCAAGCAGAGAAACACCTTCATCATGGCCGACCAGGAAATCACACCAAAACCGCATCCCTCCCTCAACCTCCCCGCCGCAGAATCCACTGTCGAGGTCTCCATCGTCAACACCACCACAGATCTCGTTGTTCCCGCCTGGGCTTTTGTGCACCCAGTACAGAAAGGCCATGAAACCATGAATATGCCGACGTTCGCATTCCTCGTCAAGAACAAGAAGTTGGGCAAGACTATAATGTTCGATCTCGGCTGCAGAAAAGACTGGTGGAATCATGCTCCAGCTGTAAAAAGTGCCATCACAAATGGACTCCCCGCAATGAAAATCCCCAAGACCATGAACGAAGTTCTACGAGAAGGCGGCCAGGATGACACGAAAATTGACGCCGTGGTATGGAGTCATTGGCACTTCGATCACACAGGCGACATCTCCCTCTTCCCCACATCCACGGACCTCTATGTTGGCCCCGGCTTCAAAGAAGCATTTATGCCCGGCTACCCTGCGAAACAGGACAGCCCAATGCTAGAAACTGACTTCATGTAGCTCCCCCTCTGACCCCCTACCTGATTTCAGTACCAATAATGTTTCGCACAGAGGCCGCAACGTCCACGAAATCTCTTTTAAGTCTTCAGACAAGATCGGTCAATACCCTTCTTACGATCTCTTCGGCGACGGCAGCTTTTACCTTCTAGATGTTCCTGGCCACGCCATCGGCCACATCAGCGCCCTCGCCCGCACCACTCCCTCCACGTTCGTCTTCATGGGGGGCGACGTTTGCCACTACGGTGGTACATACCGCCCCACAGCCTACCAGCCTATGCCCTCGCACATCCCAAGTAACGTTCCCATGGACTCCAGATTCCGGATGCCATGCCCATGCTCACTCTTCACGACCTGCCACCGCGACCCCAAGAATGCGCGGACAACGCCGTTCTATGTAGTGACGCAGGATCCGAAGGGATGGTATGTGGATAATAAGGTGGCGCAGGAGAGCGTGGATCGCTTGCAGGAGTTTGATGCCGATGAGAATGTATTTGTTTGTGTGGCGCATGATGGGGGGTTAATTCCAGTGGTGGATTGGTTTCCCAAGGGAACGTTGAACGATTGGAAAGCTAAGGGATGGAAGGAACGCAGTCTATGGGGCTTTTTGAATGAACTTCCTCAGGATGGGAAACCGGGGAGGCCCTGGATCGCTCCGGGATTGGTCAAGGATGGGGCTATTATCAGTAAGGAGGAGGTTTGAGATATGGCGATGCAATTGTTCTTGTACGTATTGTATTTGAACAATTCCATTATGTATATACACCTAAAGGACGCAATGAAATGCTCCGCTACCTCCGCAATATCTCTCCATCTCCAACACTAAATACGCTAAACATTCTGCGCGTCTCCCTAATTATGCAAGCAGTAAACTTGCGACATAGAGACCGAATTCTGCCCTTACAACCGCGTTACTCGAAATGTCAGCTGTTCGCAAGTATGCTGGTCTCCCAGATCTTGTAGGTCTTGGCCAGATTGCAGTTTCGTGCGACAATTAACAGTTGCGTCTGCACAGGATGAAGCCCCGGATATTTTTGAAACTCCTGATCTGACAGACGATACATCCACATATCCTGTGAGCGTCCATAAACCCGCATACTCTGTCATCTGCTGATAGCTCTACAAGACCTCTACTACTGTCCGCTCAGAGTCTCCCATTTATGATCCAACAGACGAAGGAACAAATGGCATAGACAGGCATCGCATCAACCCAGACGAAGCTCGGACACACTTCCTACCTAATGGCGAGCGAGATCCAGCACCCTCAGGTCGAATATCGAGCAAACAGAAGTCCTACCGATCTTCGAGTCGAAGGAGGCGGAAAGACAGCCAGGATATTATCAACGGCATTGAGTTCTCCAGTGATGGGGAGGAAGAGAGTCTCGAGAGGAAGCTGGCAAGATTGCGCAAGGAGGTAGCTGAGGTGAAGGGAGAGTTCGAGCGAAGAAAGGCAGAGAAAACAAAGGAAGCAACCCAACAAGAGCTCGATTCTTTAGACACCTTGAGCAAAGTCCTGGAGACGGTTGACTCATCCACGGCGGATGGCGAACGTAGCGCCGCTACTCGGTTCACCAATCAACTATCTCGGGTATCGATTCTACCCGTTCCTAAAGACGAAAGGGATATTCAGACCAACGCGAATGGCACCCTCCTTCCGACCTCTACAGCAGATGACCAAACCATCTCCACCCTAAGCACAATCGCAGACTTTGATGCACGCCTCAATCTCCTAGAAACAGCGTTGGGAATCGACACACTACCACTCTCGACCCAAGACCGCGCCCTTCCAAAGGCCGTCCTTCCCACATTAGACACACTAGACAAACAACTCGCGACCTTGACTACGACTACTCCGGAATCCCTAGACACACTTACGACCCAAGTCCGAAAACTATCGCAAGAAGCCGAAACCCTCGAGCAAAAAAGAAAAGATGCCAAACGAGCTCTGGACGCTTTGAGCCCCCGTCCCAGCTCCCTTGAGCCAGCATCCAATGCCGGCCCGGTCCCAAAGCCAGACTTAGATCTTTCCACCGAGGCGGAAGCTATTTACAAGATCAACGCACTTTACGGCACCTTATCTACAATCGAATCACTTGCCCCTCTTCTCCCGTCTGTACTCGATCGGCTAAGATCTCTGCGTGTTCTACATGCTGATGCTGCTACCGCCAGCCAGAGTCTCACGGAAGTGGAGAGGAGGCAAGAGGAGATGAAGGAAGAGTTGAGGGGGTGGAGAGAGGGTCTTGAGATGGTGGAGCGGGCTGTGGGGGAGGGGGAGGGCAGGATGAAGGGGAATACGGCTGTTGTGGAGGGGTGGGTTCAGGAGCTGGAGGGAAGGGTCGAGAAGTTGGTGTAGGAAATTTGGAGGACGAGGAGCGGAGTAAGGACTAGTGGTAAGGGGGTGATGAGGTATATCAGGTCTCCTATTGACGGGAATACTTGAGAAGCCGAACATCGTTCTGACTTTCTATCAATCCAACATCTCGCTACCGTTTCCCCTGGTCCAAGGCTGAGAGACGCGATACTCAACTAAACCACCAGTCAGCATCGAGCGTGTTGTTCTTCAGAGTCCTCATGGCCACATCGTGTATGGAGTCTGGGGAAGCTCGAAGGGACCAATGACCCCTCGGACCTTGCCTTTGACGCTAGCCGATCTAGAATGGGCCGGCCCGCCCAAGCTTTTAGTGCGGGGAAGCTGGGGTCCCTTCGGTCTCAGCTGTCAGCTCTTGGGTGACCATCCGGCAATATCCAATGGACATTCCAGAGAAGAGATCACCATCTATCTGACAGCATATCAGTCGAAATAACACCGTACTGTCATCCCTCTTGATCAGTGCCACCTAATGAAGGTCTCTGCTGATACTGTTCCCACCACCATGGAGTCTCCCGAGGCACCCGACTACATGAACGAGCGAGTCTTCCAGCGTAACCGGCTTCAGCCTCGTGCATATTTCTTACCAGCCCAGACTCTAAGCCTGTCCGGGCGATGGAAGTTCAGGTTCATGAACAGCCCTCTGGAATCAGAACCCTGTTCTAATGAAAAGAGTGCCTGGGCGATGATTGACGTTCCGGGTCACTGGCAGCTCCAAGGCTATGGAATCCCCCAGTACACCAATTTCGACTACCCGTTCCCCTGCCAGCCACCCCTGGTTCCGTCGGAGAATCCTACAGGGCTCTATGAGACCACCTTTGCAGTGCCTGACGAATGGGGAGGTGTCGATGGTGGTTTGGATTATCGACTGCGGTTTGAAGGGGTGGACTCCGCATTTCATCTATGGGTGAATGGGGTCGAGATTGGATATAATCAGGGATCTCGGAATGCGTCCGAGTTTGATGTCAGCCATGTTGTGGAATACGGTGAAGGGAAGATGAATAATTTGAAAGTCAAGGTGTACCAGTGGTCTGATGGGAGCTATATCGAGGATCAGGATATGTGGTGGTTGTCCGGTATCTACCGTGATGTGTCGCTGCTCGCTTTCCCGAAGAAGGGGCATGTGGAGGATTTCTTTGTTCGTACGACGCTCGACACGCATTACAAGGACGCTACGTTGGATGTTGACTTCACTTACCAAGCCCAATCGGCGGTGACGCTGGAATTGGCCCTGCATGACACGGAGGGTCGCATGGTGCAACCTGGAAAATCGCTCAAGCTTGACCCAGAAAGTACTACAAAGAATTTCAAGATGAATGTCTCAAACCCCTCGAAATGGACGGCTGAGCATCCCTATCTGTACGAACTTCAGGTCTCGTTGTCTTGCGGTGGCCGAATTTTGCAGAACATCAGCCAGCAAGTTGGCTTCAGAAATGTTGAGATATCCAAAGGGCTTCTGCGAGTCAACGGAGTGCCCATCTCCATTCGAGGCGTCAACCGTCACGATCACCATCCTCGGTTTGGCCGCGCTGTGCCTCTCGACTTCATCAGACATGATTTGAAGTTGATGAAAACGCATAATGTCAACGCTCTTCGCTGCTCACACTACCCAAATGACCCGAGACTAGTTCAAATCGCCAATGAAATCGGTCTGTATGTGATGGACGAAGCCGACTTGGAGTGTCACGGGAGTGGTGTAGATTTCGAGCATCTACCGTCCGATAATCCATCTTGGAAAGAAGCTTATCTGGATCGCATGCAGCAGCTCGTCCATAGGGATAAGAATAGTCCCAGTGTCATCATGTGGAGCTTGGGCAATGAATCATTCTATGGTCAGAACCACCAGACAATGTACGAATGGTCGAAGTCGTTTGACCCCACAAGACCGGTCCATTATGAAGGTGATCATGAGTTCCGAGCATCTGACATTTGCAGCTATATGTACACAGGAGTTGCCGACCTTGCCAAGCTGGCCACTCAGGATGGAGACGAATACGAGAAACCAATCTTCCTCCAAGAGTATGGCCACGCCATGGGAAATGGCCCGGGAGCATTGAAGGAATATCAAGAGACGTTCTGCAAGTATCGACGACTTCAAGGCGGCTTCATATGGGAATGGTCGAATCATGGCTTGCTGAAAAGCCTCAACGATGGAAGTGGAAGAATGTTCTATGCGTACGGAGGCGATTTCGGTGATCAGCCGAATGACGAAAACTTTGTTATGGACGGACTCTGTGACTCGGAGCATCGACCTAACCCTGGACTACTTCAACTAAAGGAAGCTTACCAACCTCTGGTAATAAGTATGAAGGACAGTACCATTCAAGTGGAGAATCGATACGATTTTGATTCGTTGGATGATCTCGAGGTTTCATGGAACATCATTTGTTATCACCCCGAGTAAGTATCAGAGTGCCTCGACAGTATCAAGGTATTGAGTGATTCGCTAATATTGACCTAGTGGGGACAAACGGTACCTCCAATCAGGGAAGAGCTCCGTCCGACATTTCAGCTCAGATACCGGCCCTGGCTGTCAATTTGCTCTTGGAACCTTTGACCAAGCAAGCTTGACATGCGACATCAGTCGACCGCCAACGTGGATCAAGGTCTCCTTTAAGCATATGGCGCGTCTACTGTGGGCTGATTCAGGTCACGATATCGCCCGAGCCGAGTTCCGTCTTGACAATGGGCCAATCCTTTTGCCCATGCCTGTCACTAGAAGTCTTCAGAGCCCTAAGATAGAATCGGAGCCCGGACTGCTGCGGGTCACTGGCCCAACATTCGAACTAAACTTTGATACGATACAGGGCATGATCTCCAAATGGAAATATAAGAGCGTCCATATGCTCCAGTGTTCTCCAGACTTGACTTTCTACCGAGCTCTGACCGACAATGACAAGCCCGGCCAATCTGGAGATTGGAAAGGACATCGCTTAGACGCGATGACCCATTCGATCCGCCAATTTTCTCACCACATGAACAATGAAACAGGGATCTTGGAGGTCAAGGTTGAGACCTGGATCGCGCCACCAGTACTACCTTGGGGCTTTGCAACAACGACAACATACAAGATCCATAGCGATGGCAAGCTACTCATCCATGTCCGCGCTTCTCCAAAGGGTCCTGCTCCTGGAACCGTCGCTCGAGCGGGACTTGAGATGACTCTTCCTGAGGATCGCATTCATGCCCAGTGGTTTGGCCGAGGACCTGGCCAGAGCTACAGGGATATGAAAGACGCGGAGAAGATTGGTGTCTGGAAGCGGTCTGTTGACCAGATGATGCACATCTACGAGATGCCTCAAGAGAACGGGAATCGTACTGACACGAGGTGGGTGAAGATCACTGACGAAAGGGGTATCGGCTTGAAGGCCGTCTTGCAAAGAGGCTCCGTGGCAGATACCACTAAGCCTGAAAGCCCAGACAACAAGAATTCGACAAAACAATCGTCAGAGATACCATCTTCGCCGCTTGATAACTGGACAATGGAACCTCCACCGTACGAGCAAGACTCCAATCGGGAAGGCTTCGACTTCTGTCTCTCACGGTTCACCACGGCAGAGCTCGAGGAAGCCGAGCATCCACATGAGCTCAAGACTGGCAAATACATACTCTTCCGCATCGATGACGATCATCATGGTCTCGGCAGCGCCTCGTGTGGGCCGGACACGCTGGAGCAGCACCAGCTGAAGATGAGGGAGTTTGATTTTACGGTAAGCTTGGAGCCCACGGGGATCTAATGGTGTGAAACCAAGAGTGCGAGTGACGAGGGTGCGGCGTTTGGTGGGATTTAAAAGAACTGTAATGATTGGATAGCACGGAAGGGAATAGAAAAGCTTCTTCAAGGAAAATTTGAATCTGATATTATGTTCCTTCATCATCAAAGCTGCTCCAATCTCGCCCAATCTATATGAACAACCACACCCCGCCAACTATCATGCACACAATCAATCTTGCCCACTCATCTCCAACCACCCTCACAACCCTTTACTCAGCGTATCCCCCACCCCCT
>JAABUQ010001902.1_pt1 | contig 43076 bp, 45 predicted proteins | sample 5560001 | NCBI WGS metagenome assembly JAABUQ01 (sample SAMN10711888, study PRJNA513371) | rock metagenome | isolation source: Antarctica rocks | place: Antarctica: Victoria Land, Finger Mt nord | collected 2015-12-18 | reverse complement strand
ACCATTTGTGCAAATCATTTGGTGTGGTTAAGTATCTATTTAAGTTTGTAACTCATCATCAAGTCTTTAATTTTCCCAAGCTTTTTACCTATGGCTCTTTCTCATAAATCATTTAGGATTGCTATACATTGTTAATTGCGATTAGGTCGCCTTCTATAAATCCACGATAAGTATCCTCAGATGCACGAACTAGCGAGATTGCGAGACCCATCTCTTGAATAACCTGAACGCAGTTTTCTAATTATAAGCTACGTTCACCTCCAAGCATCCTTTGCAGTTTATGCGACTTTTATTTCATCATTTGTCACCCAGATGTGTTGACTTTAATTAAATCCCAACTAACTCTCGCGATTCAAAATCAGTAAGTTGTCGGGCGATCGCACTTCTTGCCTCTAATTTGGCCACACTAAACTGATTGCGTAGATATTCCAAGTGTGCCAAGGCATTTGCTTTTTCACCAGTTAATCGGATTGATGTATCTACTGCCTTTTGATATTCCTGATTAGTTAGCAGCAGTTCAAAGCGACGTGCCTTGCGTTGATTGTCATTTTTTAGTTCCAGTTCAAATGCTGCTACTCGCTCGGCATTGCCTTCGACTCAATGAATTACTTGTTGCACTGCCAGCAATTGGGAATCAATTTCATTTGCCCGTTGAGCCGCCTGAGCGATTGCGGTAGGATAATGGCTAAGTTGCATCATAATAAAATCTGCCAATAGCAGTGATTAGGATGAGATAGAAATTACGAACGAACAGACAAGCCGCAATAGTGCCATTGATACTGCTTCTTGTCTCTAAGCAACCAGTTCCTGAAGTTTGAGGGTAGCAGGAAAATCGGTTGCACCAAGAGGCAACTGCTCCATCTGGGGCATGGGAGCTTGCTCTAAGACTTTGATTTCAATATTCACAGAGACTAGGTAAGTACCTGGTTCGGCTCCAACTGTCTCAGCAATCAATTTTGCTAGTTCTGGACGCTTGCTGGTAAGTGGATCTCGTAGAATAGTCCGATCCCAGTCATACTTAGCAGTTGGATTGATGCTGAGAATATAATGCTTCGTCATAGGGCTTAAGTCTATCCTTGATAAAAGCGCCATAAAGCCATTCAGTAATGTGACTAGCTCAATGACCTTACCTTCTTATTATAGTATTTTTGTACTATTAATGGTGATAAAACATTCATTACCAGCCAAGAAAAGACAGTACTCTTGATGTGCGAGCAAAAACCAGAGATAATTCTAAAATTCACTCCAAATGTTAATATTTTCTTTCGATCAACTGCTTAGTAAGGCTTCAATGAATTCGTAGCTGGAAAAGGGGCGTAGATCTTCAATTCCTTCGCCAGCACCAATAAAGCGGATCGGTAAGCCCAGTTGTTGTACTACAGCCAGAGCAACGCCACCTTTAGCAGTGCCATCAAGCTTGGTTAAAACGACACCGCTTAACTGCACAGCTTCAGCAAAGACTTCGGCTTGCCGCAGTCCATTCTGACCTAAAGTGGCATCTAGAACTAGAAGAGATTCAACTTTGGCATCGGGAGCTTTTTTGTTGATAATCCGACGAACTTTACTCAGTTCATCCATTAAGTTTTTCTTGTTTTGGAGCCGACCGGCTGTATCTACCAAGAGTAATTCTGTCCCCCGCGATCGCGCAGCAACAATTGCATCAAACACTACAGCCGCAGGATCGGTATTCTGCCCTGGATTGGCAATCACGTCAATGCCACTGCGCTGTCCCCAAATTTTCACCTGTTCCACTGCCGCCGCTCGGAAGGTATCAGCCGCACCGATCAAGCATTTGTACCCAGATTTTTGAGCAATGTGGGCAATTTTGCCGATCGTGGTAGTTTTACCAGCGCCGTTTACTCCTGTCATCAACCAGATGTTTAAAGTATCTTTTTCCGGAGCAAAAGTGGGATTGTGGGTTTGGAGCAGAGGCCGATCTAGCATTTCCCGCAGGAGATCTTTGAGGTAAGCGATCGCCGCATCAGGCGGTAACACCTCCGAGCGCAGTTTATTTTGGAGATTATTGATAATTGTGTCTGTTGCCTCAACTCCCACATCTGCTTGTAAGAGTAAAGCTTCAATCTCGCTTACTGCTGCTTGATTTAGTGGTCCTTGACCGACAATAGCCTTTAGTTGATTAACAAGGCTGCGTCTGGTTTTGTCTAGACCTTGCCGTAGTTTCTTTAGCCAGGTAATTTCTTCAAGCGAAACATCTTCAGGACGGCGACCTTGAGCTGCTAAAATTTCTGCTGACCATAAAAACCCTTCATCAAAAGCTAATTCAGGTGCTGGCGGGGATTCTGGCTCAATTTCTGTAGTGGTAGCGACTGGTGTTACCTCAATGGCATTTTCTTTGAGCCGTTCCAGCCGTTCCAGCCTGTCTGCCTCAGCTTTTGCCCAAAAAGGCAATGGTGAAGTCGCTGCATCCGATGCAGTTTCATCTGTGATAGACGGCTCATTTGGTTCGGGTTCTATCTCTGTAACAGTAGTAGACGGCTCAGTTACTTCAAGTTCTACCTCTGCAACAGATGTATCTGCCGTTTCAATTAAAGTTTCTTCTACTGCTATGCCTGCTTTTTGTTGCTGGACATTCTTGAAAGCTGCCTTAGCCCACTTGAGTCTTTCTGCTGCCGCGTCTTGAGGCGACTCCTCATTTGGGACGGCTGTGGTTGGTTCTGCTACAGGCAATGAAACCTCTGTGGAATCTTCCTGCTGAGGCTCGGTAGAGGACTGATTACGTTGACGAGTAAACCAATTAAAAACCATTGCACTATTTTACTGCCAGCAACAAATTTGTTAAGCGATTGTATGTAATCGTCTTCTATTTAGGAAAAGCTGTCTCCTTCATCTGTTCTGTGACTCGGCGGAGAACACCGTTAATAAATCGATGTCCTTCCTCTTCGCTGTAGCGTTTGGCTAATTCTACTGCCTCATTGATAGCTACGCCCTCTGAAATTCCTAAAAATACCATGTCTGCTACAGCAATCCGTAAAATATCCCGATCGATCTGAGCTAGGCGAGTCACTTGCCAATCTATTAGGGCTAAGGTGAGCCGTTCATCGATCTCGGAGCGCTTTGAGTTTACTATAGTAACAATTTCTAGAGCATAGCGACGGACTTCTGATTGATTCGCCAGTTGAATGAACTCAGGCAGTTCCATCGCTATACCCAAGCGATTAATTGCAGTTTGGGTAAGTTCGATTGCCTCTTTCACCATAGTTCTCGAAGTTTCTACATCGGCAGAGCGGGTTTGGCTATTAAGGAGGCGATCGTTAGAGCGTTGCAATTCGGCGGCAGCGTTGACTAGAGCATCTTGCACTTCTGCTGTTAAGGTGCGCACTGCTGCTAACACTAAATTGGATAACTGCTGTGTTTCCAGTTTTTCTGATGATTGCGGCAACTGACTGAGGCTCAAAAGAGCCAGTTCACGGGCAATTCGACGGGGTAGTTGCATGGCTTGTATGTTTAATGCTGTGCAGGTATTTTTAAGGGAGTGCGAACGTTGAAGTGGCTCTTGACAAATTAACGACTGAACCACAATGAACTCAGACTTCTTAATCCTGTCCATCCCAAGACAATATAGCCAATCGCGAGTAGTAGATTACTGCTACCAATTCGCAGTCCTGATTTGAGTGCCTCTTGTTTCGCCTGTTCCTCGGCTTGAGTCTGAGTATCTTGAATTTTCTTTAGTGCTTGAGTGCGGATAGCTTCGGGGTTAAGGCGCTGCTGCACTAGCTGATCTACTCCTTTTGGATTAGCTTTAGCCTGTTGGAGTAAATCTTTTAACTGTTGTGGAAATTGATTACTAGCAAGTACTTGGTTGTACTGTTGCTCGTTTTTCAGCAGGGTGTTGATCTGTGTCTTGAGTTGAGTCTGCTGCTGTTCTAGTTGAGCTTGGACTTGAGGATTACTCAGTTGGTTTTGCACATTGGCTACCTCACCAGATGCTTTTTGATCGATTTGTGCGACAGCTTGAGCGCTAGCTTGACTGACATTACTGAGATGAAGAGGAAAAAGTACTAAGAACAAGAGTCCAAAGAGACTGGAGAATACAAGTGCCCAGAATCTTAAGTCAAACCAAGCTTTGCGGCTAGCTGGTGAGCTACTATCAGTGCGATCGAGCGCATAACCAGCAAAAATTAAAGCTAAACCCACCATTGGAATAATTCCTGACTCAACTAACTGAGTTGTAAGCGTTATTTGCCAGGATTGCTCTAGTGGTTTAAAGGGAAACAGTAACGTCAAAAAATTCAGCAAAAAAGACAGAATTAATATTACTCCAACCAGCTTTAGTGTCCAAGCTGCCAGAGGAGGAAACTCATCATTACTAATTTTCATATTGGCGCAATTGGTTCTTTTTATTAAGCTAGACTAGCGTAACATTTCCTCTGCTACCTCAACCCATTTCTTAATACCGACGATACCAGAGCGCAATTTGTTCTGGTGAAACACCTAGTAAGTAAGTAACAATTGCCCCACAGTTGATTAAGGTCGTTTTTAGGACTCCTAGCCTTTGCCAGCGTCGTCCTGAGGTGAGAACTGGCACCGGGATGATGATAATGCGTCCGAGGCGTTTTAACTGATGTATGAGTTCAAAATCCTCCATGATGGGCAGTGCTGGAAAACCGCCGATGGCGTGAAATAATTCTGCTGGTAAAAAAATGGCTTGGTCACCATACGGTAACTGTAACCAATGCGATCGCCAATTTACTCCCCGCTCAATCAACGGCAAATTCAAGGAACCGCCAATCTGCAATTCAAACGCACCTGCAACGACACCAGGCGGTTTGAGGGCTTGACGCACTAGGGTATCAAATCCACTTGGTAAGAGAGTATCGCCATGAAGAAATAGCAAGATGTCACCATTAGCTACCATAGCACCAGCATTCATTTGATCAGCACGACCTGTCAGCGCCGATAAAACTTTTACACCGAAAGACTGCGATAACTCAATTGTGCCATCTTGACTGCCGCCATCTACCACAATCACTTCTACATCAGTACCCAGCAAAGCGTTAGTCAGCGTTGCCGATAAATTTTCTGCCTCATTCAGTACTGGGATAATAATAGAAATTCTGTTGGCGATATGGCTCCTGACGATGGAAAAATTTCTTAGGTCTTTAAAAGAAGCTCAGCTTTTTTCTACTTCCCGCTCCCACACTAGCAAATCCTCTGGGCGATCGACATCTGCAAGCGGAGTCAGAGCGGCAATTGATAAGTTGAGGTTTTGGGCAATTTCCACAGTCTGTTGAAAGACTTCGGCAGTTCCCCAACTTGGCAGAGCAAATAATTCTGGAATGCAACGACGTAGCCCTATTAGATAATACCCGCCATCAATCGCCGGACCAAGAACTAAGTCATGAGCTAGTAAACGATCGAATGCCTCTGCCATTAACTGAGCCTTCAAACCAGGACAATCTGTACCGATGATAATTGCACTATCAAAACTAGAGGCAAAGGCTGTAGAGTGCGATCGCGCCATCCGCATACCAAGATCGCCTTCTCCCTGAATTTGGTATACCAGATCGTTTCCCAACCATTCTTGCATCAACTGTCGATCGCCGCCTGCATATCGAACTTCGATAGAAATAGAGCGCCAAGTTTGGAGTTTCCTTACCTGGTTTAATGTATATTCAGTCATCTGGCGCTGCAAATCTGCTGCTCCTTGTGTGCCCAAAGCTGGAATTAATCTAGTTTTCGTCTTTCCTGGCTCTGGATAACGGGTAAAAACAATCAAGCGTTCCTTTGCCATAAACTTTAGTTGGTGATTAATTAGAATCGTTACAATAGATGAAGAAAAGATGTCACTGAAATATTAAAACCAATGGTGCTATTTAGATTTGGCAAGAAGCTAACAATTCCTACCGCCGAAGAAGCATTGCCAGGGCGAACAGAGTCTATGCCAGTACCCTCCAAACACTACGTTAATGGCAATTCACTCGTACCACCCTATCCTGCTGGGATGCAAACAGCGATGTTCGGCTTGGGGTGTTTTTGGGGAGCAGAACGTGTATTTTGGCAGCAAGACGGAGTTTTCTCTACGGCTGTTGGATACGCTGCTGGAATCACGCCTAACCCTACATATGAAGAGGTCTGTACAGGAAAGACAGGGCACAATGAAGTAGTGTTGGTTGTTTTCGATCCAAAGGTTATCAGTTACGAAAATCTGCTCAAAGTTTTCTGGGAAAGCCACAACCCCACACAAGGAATGCGTCAGGGCAACGACACTGGTACTCAGTACCGTTCAGGCATTTATGTATATTCAGATGAGCAAAGAAAGCTAGCTGAAGCATCGCGAGACATGTACCAGCAAGCAGTGCAGGCAAAGGGTTATGGGGAGATTACCACTGAAATCCTTGATGCTCCCAAATTCTACTTTGCCGAAGCCTATCATCAACAGTACTTGGCTAAAAACCCAAATGGTTACTGTGGCTTAGGTGGAACTGGTGTGGCTTGTCCGATATCTCCAGTTACTGCTTCGACTAACTAACAAATTCTATTCAGAGTTAGCAAAATCTAGTGGGAGAAGGCAAAATATTTAGGATTCTCCCACATCTAAAATAATTCCCAACTTTTCAACCTTGAAATCTGTTCTAAAGTTAGTCAGCTCGAATCTAGTAATTTAGACTTACAATCGATAAAGAAAGATTATCTTTTGAAGCTGTAGTTAAATGAGTATAAAAGCAGTATCGCGTATTTTATTAAAACTATTCTCCGGTGGAATTTCTGTAAAAGGTTCTCTAAGCATCAACATTTCAAGGATTTCTCCTCTACTATTTCCCTTAGAGTTGATTACTCTTTTAGAGTAGACATTACAAACCCTCCATTCTTTGTATAGAGATTGAATAAATTTAGACGTAGAGTTTGAGATGACAACGAATGAACCTCTTTCACTTGCCCTTGCTGCTGCATCTCTAAGCCTTTGCTGATCGTCTTGAGAAAAACCTGATGCCTGATATGTATTGAAAGAAGCTGTTTGGGTCATAGGCTCATATGGTGGGTCGCAATATACTAAGTCACCAATACCAGATTGATTGAGAAGAATTTCAAAATCGACGTTTTGGATCTCTGCTTTTTGGAGGTGGAGGGAGGCACGTATAATGTTGTCATAGTCGTACAAAAGCGGACAGACTGAACGTTTACCAAAGGGAACATTAAATTGTCCTTTACTATTTTGACGATATAAACCATTGAACCCGCACTTATTGAGAAACACTGTCCGGGCAGCACGATCGATGGGGTTTTCAGGTGTAACAGATCGAAGTTTATAGTAAAAGTCTTCAGAATAAAAAAGTGCAAGCCGATCGAGAGCGGTCATAAGTTGTTGAGGTGTATCCCTCACTACTTTATACAGTTCTATAACTTCAGGGTTACTATCATTAATTAATGCTGGAACTTCTGGTGCCAAGGCGAAAAATACAGCACCCCCTCCAACGAATGGTTCAATCAATCGGTCAAATTTTGGCGGGAAGTTTTTAACCAACTGTGGTAGAAGTGCAGATTTTCCTCCTGCCCATTTGAGTACTGGTTTGATTCTATTTTCAAGATTAAACATAAATTTTTATTCTGTATGGATGCCTAAACCATAGCGGATTAACGGTTGAAACTAATTTTGTGGATGTTCTGGCAAGTTGGAAGCAGTGTCTGATTGGACATAAATAGATCTAACAGACAAGTAACCCGTACCCAGTTCATTACCTAAAAGCCATATAACTTGTTGTAGAGGAGCAGTTTCAAAAATAACTTTGCTACCCTCAGTGTGAAAAGTGCGGAACTCATTTGGCTTAGAGACCAAACCTAACACAGCATTGGCATCGTTAATACTCAACTCTCCACTGATAAACACCATTGCATTGTGTTGATTAAACCGCTCCAACGCCTGACCAATTGAGTCTAAACTTAGCTGGAGTGATTCGATAGTGGTGATAGCTGGACCTTCAGGATCGGCAGTAATTCGGTCAAACAAAATCTGACAATCTGCTTCATCTTTTCCCACCTGATAGATTTCACCAGTCTTCTTGGATTGGACAATAAAGTTATGTCCGTGGGTCTGATTAACAAGTAATCACCCGTGACTGGAGTGCGATCGCCCTCCATAATTCCTTCAACATGAACTGTTACTAGACGGCTACCACCAACTTTGTTGTAAACTTCTAAGACACCATTGCTTGTCCCTAACAGCCGATTGAACTGATCTGACATTCCGCCGTTAAGATTGATATGAAAGATGAGGAGCGCGAGTAATATTAGAATTGACAGAAGCGTCCATTCAGCGGGACTACCAGTTGATAGGCGATACTTACGATTGCGGGGTATAACCCAGCGGCTCCGATCGGGCCAAAACATCTCGACTCCGGTTTTTGTAAATGAATCGGCATACCAACCGATAAAGTAGCCAATGTTAATGGCATGGATCGAGTCTATTGGTAATTTTAGCCAAATTGCAGGTGGATAGGTAGCGATGGTAACAATAAGTGATGCCAAGACACTATGGGTACAACTCCGGTGTGGCATTCTTGCCTCTAACCAATGGCTCAGCCAAGGTAGGACTTGACCGGCTGGACTTCTAGACGTATCAACATCAGGTAAAAGCGAAGCGATCGCACCGATAGCGATCAAAGTCGGATTGGCTGTTTGCAGCACTAGGCTAGTAGCCATTGCACCAATTGTTAGGTGAGTTAGTCCCAGCATATATATCCTTTCGATCAATAAAGCCTGTACTCCCAAACGTGACGACTGCCATAGTCAGGCAACTAGTAGGTAAACTGCTTACCTTTTCCAGAGAATAAATTTAGCTTCCTGTTCTAATAAGTATATTTATTTAGTTTAAAGTATTTATATTTACACAGTAAAGATTCAATAAAATTTTCTTTTGGCACACCTCACCACCCGTTACTTTCCAAACCACAGATATCTACAGAGCTAGAATGGAGCAAATACGACACAATCGACGGCTGACTACAAGTAGATTGGCATGTCTGGCTCGAAAAAGCCAATCACCTGTGAATAGCTACAACAACCTGCCCACAATCAATGTCAATTATAGGAAACGAGGCATAGTATGACTAACGATAGCAATCGACTCGATCGGATTGAGCAAATATTAGAACGTGTTGCAATTAAAGTAGAAAGTGTTGCAATTAAAGTAGAAAGTATTGCAACCAAAGTGGAAAGTGTTGCGGCTAGACAAGAGGTAATTTCTCAACAGCAAGAAATTAACACCAGAGCCATCGAGTTATTAGGACAGCGAGTTGATTCAAATGCCAAGTCAATTGAGGCTAACAGCAACCGGATAGCTGAGGTAGATCGAACCTTATCTGAAGCTATAGGACGGGCACTTGCAGGGATTGAGGCTCTGACAGAAAGAGCCGAAGAAGATCGAGTTAATTTCCGCGAACATGTTGCCAATATGGAAACTACCAGCGCTGGGATTCATGCTAACTTGGCTGGTGTCAATGCTACCTTGGCTGGCGTTAATACTACGTTAGCGACATTGCAGCAGCTAGTACGCGATCGCAGTTAATTAAAACTTTATATATTTGAATTTTGATAACAGCTTGCCTCTTGTGCAATCATTAAACCTTCTTCAACGACTATGACATAGGCGTGTAGCTTAGAATCATCAGTGCTGATGCGACCTTCACAATTAATTGTTTGCTGGTTACGTTGAGGATCTAGTGTCAAGCCACACCACTCAAAACCGCCGCAGATTTGAGTACGCACGTAGGGTGTATCTTCGCCAATCCCACCACCAAAAACAACTGCTGCTGCTCCGCCTATAACTGCTAAGTAACCACCGATATACTTTTGGGCACGGTAGCAAAAGACATCCATTGCCAGTTGCACTCGTTTGTTACTCTCAATCTGTTTCATCAGCACGCGGGTGTCATGTGAAACACCAGAAAGTCGGAGTAGTCCTGACTTTTTGTTTAGCCATTCCTCAATCTCGTCTACCTTGACGTTCTCCTTCCGAGCCAGATAACCCACAATTGCCGGATCGATATCGCCACACTTGCCCATCACTAGTCCTTCAAGCGGTGTAAAGCCCATAGAAGTGTCTACCGATTTACCACCCCGTACTGCTGTAGCAGAGCAACCACTTTCTAGATGTAGCGTCACAATATTGACATCTTGACTGGAAGTGTTAGTAATTTGTGCATATTGAGCAACCGTGTTACCGTCACGCGAGTTAAACCAATCAGCTCCGTAATATCTTGATGGGTTAATCTTAGATCGATGAGCTTTCCTTGCTCAACCTCTTGCCCAAATCTTTTTGCTAACCAGGCAAACAGTCGTAAGAGTGAGACTTCAGCTTGGCGACAATGCAGAATTTCGATTAACTCTCCAGAGCGCTGAATGTGTAAAATCATCGCCTCAGTCGCTTGTTGCCAACTCTGAACTGGTAAAAGAGTTGCTTCCACTGGGGTGAGACATTCAATTTGGTAAGGATCGGCATTAGAAAGAACTCTACCAACCACATCTCCCGGTCCCCACAAACCTAGATTAACTAAGTTACCATTTTCAAACCAGGTCATAGTACGAACTACCCCAGTTTCAATCCGCCATAGTGCATCCGGTTTCAAGGGTAGTAGAGAGCGGCGATCGAACGTCTGACGTGTGACTAGCCAAGTGGGCGGCGCTGAGAGGGTCATAGTTAATTATTTCAACTTAATATTGCGCTTGAAAATGATTTAGATAGCGCTCAGGGTTTTCAGCAATTGACAGTTGGTGTAATTTTATCTACGATATTTTGGTACAAATGTCGTACTTTGCAGTTATAGACAAGATTGTGTCATACACAGGTTTGAAAAGCAAGTCATAAAACACTAAAGCTATATCAACAAACCGGAGTATACAGTACTAGCTTAGTACTTAATGCACAACTTTAATGGGATGAGGGTCACGAATAAGTCGCAAGTAACAAGTCGCAAGTCCGGAGGCGGAGCTATCCAAGGCTCGGCGCAAGTACAATCAGTGGGGGCTTGAACCCGCTAGTGATTGAAGACCACTAAATCGTTAATTGAGTGGGGGCATGTACCCATTTGAAACTTACGACTTGCGACTTGTTTTGGTCAATTAGCTTTTAATCAGGTAAAACCATGCGGATTGCTCGTAATGTTACAGAATTAGTTGGGCATACACCTTTAGTTCAGCTCAATCACATTCCTCAGTCAGAAGGATGTGTGGCTCAAATTGTGGTGAAGTTGGAGGGGATGAACCCAGCAGCTTCGGTCAAAGATCGCATCGGCGTAAGTATGATTCAAGTGGCAGAGGAAGCTGGTTTGATTTTTCCGGGCAAAACAATTTTAGTTGAACCGACTTCGGGAAATACGGGGATTGCGCTGGCGATGGTAGCAGCAGCGAAAGGCTACGACTTGATCTTGACCATGCCAGATACTATGAGTCAAGAACGGCGAGCAATGCTTAAAGCTTATGGTGCCAAACTAGAACTTACTCCTGGAACAAACGGAATGAGAGGAGCGATCGCTCGTGCCGAAGAAATCGTGGCAGAGACTCCTAATGCTTTTATGCCCCAACAGTTTCGCAATCCGGCTAATCCCCAAATTCACCGGGAAACGACAGCAGAGGAAATTTGGGCTGATACTGATGGTAAGGTAGATTTTCTCGTTGCTGGTGTTGGTACTGGTGGCACATTGACTGGGGTAGCAGAAGTAATTAAAGCGCGAAAACCCAGCTTCAAGGCGATCGCGGTAGAACCTGTCAGCAGTCCAGTTATTTCTGGAGGCAAGCCAGGAGCGCATAAAATTCAAGGAATTGGAGCCGGATTCATTCCAGAAATTCTCCGTCAAGACTTAATTGATGAAGTTATCACTGTGATGGATGAGGAAGCAATTTACTACGGGCGGCGTTTGGCAAGAGAAGAAGGCATACTATCTGGCATCTCTTCTGGAGCGGCTTTGGGTGCGGCAATCCGAGTGGCGAGGCGCTCTGAGAATGCTGGAAGTTTAATTGTGATGGTGCAACCTAGTTTTGGTGAGCGCTATTTGAGTACGCCATTATTTCGAGAGCTAGAACAGGTAGAAATGCCAGTTTTAGTTTGAATTAAGAGCGTGCCACTATAGTTGATGGGGTAAATCCTTAAGCGCGATTGTCTTATGTTCGTGCTAAAAAACATCAGCATGATGAACTTTTCAGCCAGTGTGTTTTCTCAGTTCCAAAAACGCTATTGGTGGCTTGGTATCCTGTGGCTAGTTTGGATTACTCCCGCTCAGGCATCAGTGGTAATGCGTGTGGCAATTGAACGAGGTGTGAGCCAGGTAAAAGTTGGCAGTTCAACTAGAGCTGTTGTTCGCGACTATATTACTGGTCAGATTTTAGGACAAATAGCGGCAATGAATGCGTTCTCTGCCCAGAAAAGTGCGACTAAGGTTGTCATCGATCGGATTCAGGCAAATGCAGTGTGGATTGAGCCGACTGCTGGTGGCTATATCTTTATCGGCGATCGCTGGTATCGCGGCAAAACTTTGATTCTTCGGATGGGAGAAGGTCTAACGGCAATTAATTACGTCGATCTGGAGCAGTATCTCTATAGTGTTGTTGGGGCCGAAGTTTACGATTCTTGGCCTCAAGATGCTCTCAAAGCCCAAGCCGTTGCCGCCCGTACCTATGCTTTGTATGTGCGGACATACGAGAATAATGGCATGTACGATTTGGGCAATACAGACTACTGGCAGGCTTACAGAGGGCTAGAAACAGAGGCTCCTAGTACCCGCGCCGCAGTTAATGCTACCGCTAAGCAGGTACTGACTTACAAAGGGCAAATTATTGAATCACAGTTTCAAGACTGCTCTGGAGGACACACCGAAAACGTTGAAGATGTTTGGGGCAACTATCTGCCTTACCTACGTGGAGTTGAAGGCTACGATGAAGGTGTAAGCGAGTGCCAATGGATAAAAACTTTCACTCCTCAGGAACTAAGCGCTCGGATTTCTGGTGTGGGTAATATTACTTCTCTGGTGCCAACGCTCACGACTTACGGCAGCATTAAATCCATGCTGATTGTGGGCGATCTGGGTACGCGGCAGCTGAGCGGCGAAACTCTACGCCTCACCTTAAACCTCAAAAGTGCGCGTTTTCAGATCAAACCAGATGCTTCAGGTTCTTTGCGCTTTGAGGGTAGTGGATGGGGTCATGGCGTTGGCATGAGTCAATGGGGAGCTTACTATTTAGCTAGTCACGGAGTCAATTACCAACGAATTTTGGGGCACTACTACCAGAAAACCGTCCTAGCAGAAATGCAAGATTAATCTGCACAGACTACTAAAATTTGTTCTAAGGCTTCTCACGGCGGACGCTTTTGTCGTTCTGTGTAGTTGCCGTATGGTATTGGAAGAAATCCCAAATGGTTGTGCTTGCCTCCAAAAACTGGGAACCATGCCCAGGCCAAACGTGCTTGCCACCTTTTAGTGCCACTAGTGTCACTTCCGATCCTTGCTGACAATTTGGGTAGTCAGAAATTTCAACGCGATCGCTCTTGAGCTGTTTTACTTCTACTTTAGAACAAGCATCATGGTGCCGCCAAAAGTCTATCACTTCAGGTATTGGTAAGCTCGACAAGTTCTTACCGATTCTGACTTTTGGTGGTGCGCCTCCTTCCCAAGGCACCACAGTGTCGCCAGTGCCATTGATCATCATCATCGAAACGGCAGTTTGAGGCTTACAAGATTGCTTAACTTGGAGGGGGAGAGAGGCAGCAACTGAGGCAAAAGCCGCAAATTTACTGGGCATTTCACAGGCTAATCTTTGAACTAGATAACCACCATTAGATGAGCCTGTGGCATAAATCCTCTGGCGATCAATGGCTCTAATTTTGCTCAAATGTGCAATCAAGGCAGCAACAAAACGAACGTCATTTACACTTGTAGCTGCATTCCCGCCAATATCCCATCGTTTATCAATCGCATTCGGATAGACGACAATAAATCCTTTTTGCTCAGCTAAAACGTTCATTCCTGTACTTACCGCCATTTTCTGACCATTTCCGGCATACTCATGAAACACCAACACCAACGGTAGAGGATGGTTTGGTTGGTAAGACTTGGGAGTGTATAGATAGTAAGTGCGCCCAATTCCCTGATTAAATAGCTTTCCTGATGTCTCACCAGTCTGTACTGGCTGTGCGGCAGATGCACTTAGTAGTGACTGTTGCCAAGAGGAGTTTTGTTGCTTGGCTTGATAGGCAGTTGTGGCGATCAGCCGCAATAGGACACTCCACCAAGAAAAAGCATTTTTTGGCTTGAACATTACACTTATACCCTAACCCTCATTCTTTCTTATAATTCCTGCTTCTTCAGAAACCCCCATGCTAAGTCCTGCCCAATCTACATCCCCTCTCCCCTTAGCCATAGCAGCTAGCAGGCGATCGTGTAACAGGCTAGCTATTGGCATTGGCATTTCGCTTGCTCTTGCTGTTTGTAAAGCCAAAGTAATATCTTTAAATCCGAGAGATAGTTTAAAACCAGCAGGCTCATATTGCTCTTCGGCTATCATGCGACCATAGTTTTGGTATACCCGACAGTTAAATAGAGTTTGACTGAACAACTCGGCAACTTTGGTGCGATCGATTCCATTCTTCTCGGCTAAGGTAAACGCTTCTGCCATCGATTCAATTGCAGACATAATCATAAAGTTGCCAGCCAGCTTGACAATATTTGCTGCTCCCACATCTTCACCAAAATCAAACACGCCCTGCCCCAGTAAGTTCAACACTGGTAGCACTCGTGCTTTCGCTGCTTGATTTCCTGACAGGCTAATCCATAACTTTTTTGCGGCGGCGGCATCAGGACGACCAAACACTGGCGCTGCTAGATAGTCAGTTCCTCGTTGCTCATGTTGTTGGGCTAGTTTGTGAGCTGTCACTGGTGACACTGTACTCATTGATAAATGAATTCCACCAGAACCGAGTTTGTCTAAAATTCCATCTTTACCCAAGACAACTTCCTCCAGTGCTTGGTCATTTGCCAGCATAGAGATCACAATCCCGTCAGATTTCACCACATCGCCAGGGTTCTTACCCAACTTAGCGCCCTTATCAACTAGTGGTTGCGCCTTCTCTACAGTCCGGTTATAAACTTGGAGTTGGTAGCCAGCATCAAGGAGATTGGTTGCCATTGCCAAACCCATACTACCAAGCCCGATGAAACTGATTTCGTTCATTTGCTGTCTCAATAACTATTTCTAGGGTAATTGACGAAAATAAATTCTGCTGTGACTGGAGCTTTATCCCAGATCACTTGATAAATTTACTTATAATTTGACCAACTGAAACTCGCTTATAGACACGATGAGAAGTTTTATCCAGTTGTCAAACTCGCTCAAGCACCTCGCACCTGAGCGCATCCTGTTTTTGTCTTTGGGAATTGCAGTCTTTGTCTTCGTCTTACTGCCTTTCTCTACCTATCTAGAAATTCGTTTGCTCTGTGCCTGGTGTGTAGGGGTTTTGTGCTACTTGGGACTGGGGTTAAACCTGATCTTTGATGCCACTTTTGAGAGAACACGCCACCGTGCCCAACTGCGGGAAGCTAACCCAACAACAGTCTTTACCTCTGTCATTGCTACTGCTGTTGTCAGTATTTTTGCGATCGGGTTCATGCTTGCTCAAGGCAAAAATTCCTTTGTCCATTTAACCTTGTCTGTGCTTGCTATCTTGTGTTCTTGGATGCTAACGCATAGTCTATTTGCTTTTCACTATGCTCGTGCCTACTATGATGTAGATGAGTCAACTGCGGTAGGAACATACGCCGGTGGGTTGGAATTTCCAATGGATGAACCGCCTAGCTATTAGGATTTCATGTATTTTGCCTTTACCATCAGCATGACAGCTCAGACATCCGATGTTACTGTTACCTCTCGTCGTTTACGACGGTTAGTTTTGGGTCACGCCTTAGTATCCTTTTTCTTTTTCGCAGTCATTATAGGCTTGAGCATTAACATCATTGGGAATTTAATTTGAATTAGTTTAAAGTGATAATTAAGACTTTTAAACTCGAGTTAAGATTTGGAAACTTAGTACATGTGAAAAAACAGATTTTTGTCTTCAATTACTTTCATCTTAAACACAAATCAACTTGTTTTTAAATTTAGATTAACTATAATGATTGGAACTGCTGGTAAATCTAAGGTGTTGAATTTAAGTTTTGAACCGCTTAGCAGCACAAGGCTTGGGAAACTAGAGGTAGATCATAATTAGCCTTTGCTGTAAAATGTAATTTTAATATTGCATTGTCATCGGCAATCTAACACTCAATTACAAACTAAGCCTTGGTTAAAAAACTTGTTTTAAGTTTGTTCTTTTTGTGGAGAAAATAATATGGATGTGAATTTTTTTGGAGAGACAATACAAGTCGGCACCGTTTTCTTTCTAGTGTTATCGGTGGGGCTGGCACTGTTCTTTGAAGCAATTAATGGTTTCCACGACACTGCAAACGCTGTTGCTACAGTCATCTATACTCACTCGCTACAGCCAAATGTCGCTGTCGTTTGGTCAGGCATGTGGAACCTCATCGGGGTGCTGCTATCAAGTGGAGCCGTCGCTTTTGGGATTGTAGCGCTGCTACCAGTTGAGTTGGTAGTTGATTCGGGATCGGGTCCGAGCTACGCAATGGTTTTCTCGATTTTAGTTTCAGCGATTATCTGGAACTTCGGAACTTGGTATGTAGGACTGCCAAATTCCAGTTCTCATTCCCTGATTGGCTCAATTATGGGAGTCGGTTTGACGAATTCGTTACTGTCAGCAGGTCATAGCTTAAGTGAAGGTATCAACTGGAAACAGGTAAAAGATGTCTTCACCACTCTGCTAGTTTCACCTATTGTCGGATTTGTTTGTGCAGGGGCACTACTGCTAATTTTGAAGGCACTAGTCAGACGACCAGAATTGTATCGTCCGGCAGATGAAAAGAAAGCACCGCCACTTTGGGTCCGGGGTTTGTTAATTTTAACTTGTACTGGTGTTAGTTTCTTTCACGGCTCTAATGACGGACAAAAGGGAATGGGTCTTTTGATGCTCATTCTAGTCGGTGTTCTTCCAGGGCTGTTTGCATTAAATCTAAGTACTGATGCCAAAGCCATTGCTAATTTGGCAGCGATGTCGCGCTCTGTAGCTCCAATAATCGAACAACAAGCGCATGGAATAAAAACTCTCAGCGATCGCGACGCAAAGGACGAATTAGCAAACTTCTTGAAGACGACAGGTAAAGCTAGTGACAAAACTTTTGTTGCCCTTAATACGAAGAATCGCGAGGTTGCCGATAAGTTGTCTGGTAAAACCAGTTTCAAAGAATATTCATCTGGCGATCGCCGTTCGCTACGCAGCAATATATATCTAGTGTCCTCAAGCATTGCCAAGCTTGATCAGGAAAACGAGAAGAAGAAGTTTTTCAATCCCCAACAAAAGGCAACTCTAGAAAACTACCAAAAAGCTTTGGATGCAGAAACTAAATTCATTCCCGATTTTGTGAAAGTCGCTGTTGCTTTGGCGTTAGGTATCGGCACAACGATTGGTTGGAAGCGGATTGTGGTGACAGTAGGTGAAAAGATTGGTAAAGAACATCTTTCTTACGGTCAGGGTGCTTCGGCTGAGTTGGTAGCAATGGGAACAATTGCGGCTGCCGATAACTTTGGGTTACCAGTTAGTACCACGCACGTATTGTCGTCTGGTGTAGCAGGTACAATGGCGGCGAGTGGTTCTGGCTTACAGACAGAGACGCTGAAAAACATCGCACTATCTTGGGTACTGACGCTACCAGCGTGTACTTTCATTGCTGCTGCTTTGTTCGCTGCTGCTCTGTTCTTCGTTCTTAATGCCTTAGGTTTGAGATAAAACTACCAAGTGTATTATGAGCGACAAGCAAGTAGTAACTCTTGGTACACCTGTTTGAGATCCTCCAGTTGATAATGAGCATTTAACCCGCTAGGATTGGGCAACACCCAGAGAATCGCTTGATGCAGGGATTCCTGCTGTTGCCCCACAATTGCTTTAGGTCGATTGAATGCCGTGCGATAAGCACCGATTCCTAGAACGGCGAGAAATTTTGGTTTATACTGCTGCACCTTGGCTGATAACTGTTGCTGACCGATAATTAGTTCTTGAGCATCTAATTGATCTGCTCTAGCAGAGGCACGATCGACAATATTTGTCACACCATATCCAAATTGCTTCATATCGCTATCTTCAAACGGTGCCAGCAATCGCTCTGTAAAACCTGCCACATGTAACGTTCGCCAGAAGCGATTTCCGGGACGAGCAAAGTGATGCCCGACGGCTGCACTGTAAAGACTAGGATTAATACCACAGAATAAGATTTGCAAGTCCGGTGCAATAATATCTGGAACAGTCTTGCCAAATGCGGCACGAATCTCTTCCGGTGTGGGTTTGCGCTGCACAATTTCTAGATACTGAATAACTTATCTGTTATTTTGCCCTCAAAATTCCGTAGATGCTTGTAAATGAATAGTTTTTCCAGATTGGGGATGCTGGAAACTAAGTTCCCTCGCATGTAGGTGTAGCCTACTTGTAACTGCAAGGCAACCGTAGAGGCGATCGCCCAAGATTGGTATTCCGAGTCCTTGGGCATCAGCAGCATGAACCCTGAGTTGATGAGTACGTCCTGTTAGCGGTACAAACTCTAGACGAGTGCAATCTCCTTCCCTTGCTATTACCCGAAAGCTAGTCGAGCTGGGTTTACCATGTTGCCAATCAACTGTTTGAGCGGGGCGATTCTGAAGATCTGCCCACAGTGGTAGTTCAATTACACCATGCTCGGCTGTCACCAAACTAGAAAGTACGGCTTCATAAATCTTGTGAACCTGCCGTTGCTGAAACTGCCAACTAAGTTGACGATGAGTTTGGCGATCGCGAGCGAACAGAATGATACCAGAAGTATCTCGATCTAAGCGATGCACCGCCGCAATTGCAATACCATCAGGCAATAAGTGATACAAGCGACTGAGAACACTATCTTGGCGATCGCGATAACGCCCAGGTACCGAAAGTAATCCAGCAGGTTTGTCCACTGCAATCAGCCAACTATCCTCATAAATAATCGGCAGATCAGCAGAGAACAGAGAAATTCTCCCTTCCCCCCGTTCGGCTGAGCGCCGCCGAAGCCCTCCCCCCTTCACTTGCGACTTGCGCGGAGCCGGAGACGCTCCGCCTCCGGACTTGCCGACTTGCGACTTGTTCTCTCCCCCTCTTCCTCCCCCTGAGAGCAGAAATCCCATTAATGGCTGACAACGTTCAGCACAGGCTCCATAGAATTCTCCTTGAACTTTGTCCTGAGTGGCTGAAGACGCTCCCCACCAGAATTCTGCCATTGCTACTGGTTTCAAACCATGTATTGCCGCATAGTGCAGCAGCTTGGGAGCGCAACAGTCTCCTGTTCCAGTCGGCATCCCTTCTGGCATCAACTGCTGCAACGATAGAGACTGTCCTGAAAAATTAGTCAAGCTGTAGACAGCGTGCATCTGAGCTTGTAATTGGCAAGATAGTGCTTTACGCTGTTGTTTTAGTCCGCGAATCTTTGTATCTGCTGCTTCAATTAGCTGCTTAAGTGGTTGTAACGCTGCATTGTGCTGAAGTTTGAGTTGCCGTCGCTCAATTCCCTGCTGACGACTTTCTTCATCCAGTTGTTCAAGGGCAATAGCAAGTGCTATACCTGTAAGCGTTTGGCAGAATGTTTGACGTTGTTCGTCTCGTTGATATTTACAATTTTGATGGCGATCGCGAGTCTTTTGCCATACTAGTTCAAACTCGTGCTGCATTGTTTCGTACTGCTGCCGTTCTGGAAGCTGCTTCAAGGTAATCATTTCTTGCTTCAGTGCCTCCAACTGTGCCAAAGTACGGGCTTCTGCTAAAGCGACTTGGTTTCTGCCTGGAATTGGCGGCACCCAACCGTCAACTACGCTGCAACCATTCAGCAGCCCAGAGAAAGCTTTGAGTACCCGCTGTTCGCCAGTAGGCAGTTCAACCAGCAATACCCCATACATCTTGCCTTCACTCACATTCTTAGGAAGGTGTTGCATTAAACTATGAGCGATCGCTTCTACGGCATGAGTGCGGGGCAGTCTCAGTAGCTCTCCACTTTGAGGACAACGCCCTTCATAGTAATAGCTCGGAGGTAAATTAATGATAGGAAAATTACTGTTAATAAAATCTGAAACTGGATGAAGAAACATTAGATGAAATATTAAATCTATAACAAAAGTCAGGAAGGCTTAGAAATACCTAATTCGTCACTACCCTCACACAAAAACTTTTCAATCTACACCAAGCAGTGAGAAAATCTCGTTCATGAATTGAGCATATGAAGTAGACCCCTCACTAAGTAGTTTTGTAAGATTATAGTACGAGGTAATAAGAGAATCTTGCCCAATTCGAGTATGCACTTCAGGTGTGATACAACTAGCAATAAGAATAGTTGGAGCATCTGGTACAAGTCGCCTTGCTTCTTCAAAAGACTTCTTGGCAGCACCATATCGTTCCAAAGCGCCCGCAGGGTCTGCACCACCCTTAACCTCCACCACACAAGCTGTTGTACCATCTGCATTAAACAGTGATATGTCTGGAGCGCTGGAAAAGAGAATGGATGTCTGATTAGTCAGCAAAACACCACAATATTTGTGGATATTGCCAATTTGCTCTTCCAGTCTGGTTAGATCGTACTGCTCGACCGAAGTACCTACGCGCGGGATCAGCGCACCTAACAAATTCCGTTCTTTTGCCTCGTTTACTAGAAGACGTTGCACTACTTTTTCAGCTTCTTCTCCAATAGCATTACGCCAAGACCCATCTATCTGTGTTCCTGTTGACGCAAGCAATATGCCGTGTAGTTCTGCTTTAGTAAGACTTTGAATAGAGGAATCAACAATAAGGGTTATGTGTTCGTTGAAAAGAGTTGATAAAGCAAGAGCTTGGGTAGGATTTAGAGAAACAATATTATTAACATCAGTCTCTACTCTTTTGACATTGACACCAGCCAGATAAATCACAGATTTTTGCGAAAGTGCTGCAATATTTCGATAATAAGCCACAAGCCGGGGGTGTTCTCGTAAAAGCTTCGGATGACAGAATACCTGGAAAAAATGTAATTTAGAATGAGTACTAATATAACTGAATGCATCCTCACCTATACCCCACTGTTTTCGATCGCCCCAACTATACAAATGTTCGACACAGAGTAAATTAGCAATCGTAGTAGGAAAAGAAAGCGTATTATATTCCTTAAGTTTGCGATAAAAAAAGGTTGAGCGTAGTCTGTAGTTAATCCGATTAGCTTCAGTAAGTAGGGCTGATTCATCCCTTGTCATACGCGCTCTTTTTCCCAGACATAAACGCATTTTCTTAGTTCAGTACGACCATGATTCCCCATCTGCTGGCTACTATTTCCTTTACCTCTACCCAATGTCCAGATGTACCTAGTTGTTAGACCAAAAGTTTCTGCCATATCGGAAAGGATTAGGTCAACAGGAACTTCCTCACCAGCGTAACGGACGTTATCATTGACCATTACTACTATTCCTCCTGGTTGAAGAAGGCGGGTAAGTTCATAAATCACGAAACACATTTCGTAGAAGTAGTTACGAACAAGCCGTACAATATTTGAATTGTTTAACCTTCCCAGATGTCGGTAGTTGTCAAGAGTAGAAAGAACCTCTTGCAGAGCTGCCTGATGATTAAAAGTCTCTTCAATCTTTTGGAAATCTGCAGTGCGTCCTAACTGTCTGTAATATTGTTCAAGCTGGTATCTTTTGTCTAGATTCTCTACCGTACAAGAAAGCATTGTTTGACGTAGTTTCTTTACCTGTTCACTACTACAGCCTAAATAAACCAGCTCTAGCGCATAGGTTCGTGTGTAATCGTAGCGATTGGCGTAAGGCGGAGAGGTCAAGACAAAGTTAATGCTATTTGCTAGCATCGTGGGTAATATGTCTAGACATGACCCAAGGAAAAGTTTAATCTGTTGCCCAGAAGGCTGTCTCTTTTCTTCTTCAAAGAGAGACCATTGCTTGGGTTTCTCAGTCAAATCATCTAATATCTGGCGTAACTTACTCTTGATGGCGGTACGGAAACTGAAGATAGTACCCTTGTTGAACGATGTTTTTGCTTGACAACGACCCGAACGGCTATCCCAACGCAGGTACTGACCGTCTTTTCGCGTGTAACTAATGTCTTCTAAAATGCAGCAAGCTGCATAAAGAAGTAACTTCTGGATGTCACAATCCTTTATGTATTGATTGCAATAGCTGATATAACCAACGAGCTGCTTCTCTTCGTCCTGATGGTAAGCACCACTCGTAATAGCAATATGTTCTAACGCATACTGTGAATCATAATGTTTGGCAAAGTCTTCTGTAAGAATTAGCTCTACTGCTCGTTTGAATGCCTTGGCATCTAAACACTCTGCTTCCATACGCGCTTTCATCGCATATATACCAACTGGTAACACCTCTATCCCTTGTGTTTTCCAACCTAACTCTTGTGCAGCAAATAAAGCGGAACCCGCACCAGCAAAAGGGTCAAGTAGCACACCAGGCTGAGGCATTAATTTTTGCAATAAATACTGGACAAGCTGACAGGAAAATCCTTCTTTGTATTTGAACCAGCTATAGAAAGGTAACTGCTTATTTGCCTGAAAACTAACTAATTTTCTATCAAGGTCAGGATTATAGATTATCCTGTCGCGGAAACGAGCAAATAAAGCTCGACGCATCAAAGTCTGAGTCTGGATAGCAAAGGTAGATATTAAAACTTTTTCCTGCTCGATTTCTTTCTGGGTAACAATACTCCACAAGCTATCCGACATTGAGCAACATTCCCTCAAAACAAACTATTCCCAATTTTCATCTGTAGATACCACTCGGCATAATTCCACCAGATGCTTATTGTTTCAGTTTTCATTTTAGTGAAAAAGCATCAATATTTCTCGATTGCTTTTTTCTGGCTGAGGGATCTTAAATGGATCGTAATCTAACCGTTAGGCTATCAGGGTAATCACGTCTCAGAATCTGCCTCATATGTGTAGTGAACCATCCGATCTGGCAATGGCTATTCCTCATCTATTACACGGTAGGATTGATACTTACCTTTAATCTCGCTGTTGAAAAATTTTCCTGTAGAGTCTGCTTCTTGAAGCGATTCCCAGGTTTCCGGCTCTACATCCTCATACTGGTATACCGAGCCATTGCTAAATTCTATTTGCAACAGTTCAGTGTCAGGATCGTACCCAATTGTTCTTGCCATTGATGAATTGACTGGTAAAATCTCAAGCTGCTCGTGCGATGGTAAATAATGAGTAGGCTCGCTCGAAGTAGGCAGCGAGGTAATGTCTTCCGTCACCAGCGCTTCAACTTGTTGTAGTCCCTCATAAGCAGCTCTAGGGGCAGGAATTTCTATATACTCCATCTCGGCACCACGATCGATTAACAGCGTCAGATAACCGTCTTCATGACCAACAGCTACTAAGTTGCTCAAGTCAATTTTTGATAGCCGCATTCTATTCTCCCAGTTTGAAGTTAGTGGAGTTTGCCGAGGACTGCAAGTCTTGGTACAATTGTACTACAAGGTGAATTTTTGTCAACTGCCTTGCTGTCGGTGTAAAAGTAAAGAAGAAATCGCTCTTAACCTCTTCCGTTCGCTATTCTCATACCCCATACCCTTGCTTATGTCTGACTCGGTGCCTTTGCGCGATCGCTACTCAGCCTTAATCGATGAAATTGTCCAAACCACCCTGAAGGGAAAGATCCGCTCTCCGCAACAGGTATATCAGATGTTGGTGCAAGGCGTGCAGTCAGGTACGGGAGAAATCTTTGAGACAGCTTTGAGCGATCGCCTCACCGCCACTCAGCAACAGGTAGACACCCAAACCGACGAGCTAAAACAGGCAAAGGCAACCCGTAGTCTCAGAGCTATCAATACCATCCAAAAAGAATGGGAACGCTGGCAACAACAGAATCGAGCGACAAGTGCGATCGCCTCATCAACTCAACAGGTAACTGAGGCTGAACCCGCTCAGCGTCTTGCCGCCTTGCTGCGCGTCCTCGATCCAAATCAGGTGCAACCGCTAAGCGTACAACAACTCCAGCAACTGTCAACCGCCCTACAACGTCAGGCAGAGCAAACTGAAGTTGACTCAGTTGAATTCCAGCAGCTATCAGAGGGCATCGCTCGTGGTGTGGCATCTTGGCAACGACTGCAAGAACACCTCGTGAGCTGGATGTACGAGCAAAGTCGAGGATCGCTCGGATTTGAGGGTACGCCCGAACAAAATGGTCCTTGGGCGCTTTGGGCAAAACAAGTCAACAGCCCCTTACCCCAAGCATTATTTCAGACGATCGCATTAAACCAGTCAGTAGCAGAATTAGCAGCTCGGCAACGTCAAATCAACCTTAGTCTCTGGATTGAGCTAGCAGTAGTTTTACAGTTCTTGCAACGAGGTTTGGTCAATTGGTTTGGTCAACAAGCTTACGATATTAAAGCAGGCTCAAAACTATCAATTTCTACTTTCTTGACTTTTGCGGCAATTTGGTTCCAACTGGGGACTGGCTTTAGTCAAGCCACACTCAGTCATAATGCTTTGAGCAATGGCTGCAATCAAGTTATGCTCCAGATTCTCCGCACTTTTACACAACAGGCATACTTTCCTTTATACGGCGGCATCTTTGCCTCTTTTTCTGGGGAATATCTGCGGGATGCTTTGAACTATCTAGATGAACCATTGAGGCAAGTTGAACGCACCCAAGAAAAAGCCCGCATTCTTACTCTGTTAGGTTATTCACAACGCGCTTTAGGACAATATCAACGAGCGCAGTCTTTTCATCAACAAGCACTAGAGATTGCTCGTCAAGCAGGCGATTTGCGTTGTGAAATTGCCAATCTCAACCACCTTAGCCGTACCTGCGTTGCCCAGAAAGTTTATGCCGAGGCAATTGACTACAGCCAACGCGCCTTAATCCTTAGTCGTCAAGCAGGCGATCGCTTAGGAGAAGCTAACGCACTGACAAATTTGGGCTACGCTCAAGTATTTCAAGCGCAGCAACTAGAACAGATGGAATCAGAAACTTATGAAACCGCTATCTACTACTTGCAACAAGGGCTGAAGCTGTCGGAGCAATTGAGCGAAATCCAGAGTCAAGCTTTGTGTTTCAGCAGTTTAGGTATTGCCTATTTAGTTTTGTCTCGACACTTAGAAGCAATCAAATACTTAGAAGATGGCTTAAAATCCGCTCAAGTATCAGGAGATTTGTATCTTCAAGGTCTAAATTTAGCTAATTTGGCTGAGGCTCACTATAGTTTACAAAATCTAGAGAAAGCTGTTTCCACTGCTTGTATTGGAATGTACTTACTAGAGCAAATTGCTTCTAAAGAGTGGTGGCAACCCGCAGGCTTACTCACAATTTTGCAGGGACAAACAGGGGAAGCTTTCCAGACATTATTGCAGCAGAGCCGATCTCAAATCATTGCTGTTATTGGCATAGATGGATACGACCATATCCCTCAACTTCTACAACAGTACCAGCAATCAAGATAGTTTAGAGCTAGCAGCACACCCATAGCTTAATCACACCTCCCCTGTTGGCATATCACCCAGTTCTATCCAATATTTAGACAGCGCACTAAAAAAGCCCAGCGATCGCTAATTTCTTCAATCATCTTAGTTGTCGGCTTTCCCGCTCCATGTCCTGCTTTCGTCTCAACTCTAATTAACACTGGTGCAGTACCAGCGTGAGCCGCTTGTAGGGCAGCCGCAAACTTGAAACTGTGGGCAGGTACCACCCGATCGTCATGATCTGCTGTCGTAATCATTGTGGCAGGGTAGGATGTTCCAGGTTTGAGATTGTGCAACGGCGAATAGCCATATAGAACTTTAAACTCCTCTTGGTTGTCAGGAGAACCATATTCAGGCACCCACGCCCAGCCTATAGTAAATTTGTGGAAGCGCAACATATCCATTACACCAACAGCAGGCAGTGCCGCACCAAACAAGTCAGGGCGCTGAGTCATACATGCACCTACCAGTAATCCCCCATTACTACCACCCGCGATCGCTAGTTTGCTTGCCGATGTGTACTTGTTAGCAATTAGCCATTCAGCCGCCGCGATAAAATCATCAAAGACATTCTGCTTCTTCAGCTTCGTTCCTGCTTGGTGCCATTCTTCCCCATACTCACCACCACCGCGCAGATTTGGTACAGCGTAGATCCCCCCCAATTCCAGCCAGATCAAGTTACCAACTGAAAAGCTAGGTGTAATCGAGATATTGAAACCGCCGTAAGCGTACAAGTAAGTAGGGTTATTACCATCCAGGTGAATTCCCTTTTTGTAAGTGATAAACATCGGCACCTGTGTGCCATCTTTACTGTTGTAAAATACCTGTTTCGTCTCATAATCAGCCGGATTGAAATCAACTTGAGGCTGACGGAAAACGGTAGTCTCGTCGCTCACCATGTCGTAGCGATAGATGGTAGCTGGTGTTGTAAAACTGGTAAAACTATAGAAAGTTTCTGTATCGTAGCGCTTGCCACCAAAGCCACCAGCCGAACCAATACCTGGTAAAGTAACTTCACGGATAAAAGTGCCATTTAGGTCAAAGATTTTGACTTGAGTGCGGGCATCTTTCAGGTAATCAGCAACAAACTGATTGTTGAGTAAACCGACTCCTTCAAGAGTTTCAGGTGCTTGAGGAATAATTTCTCGCCACTGTTCGCGGGCTGGATTGTTAGTATCAATTGCAATCACACGACCGCGCGGAGCATCTAAATCAGTCCGGAACCAAAATATTGAGCCATCATTATCGATAAAGCTGTAGCTAGCTTCAAACTCGCTGACGATTTCTACAACTGAGGCATCTGGTTTAGTTAAATCCTTATAAAATACCAGATTTCTTGAGTCAGTCCCTAACCACACAGAAACAATAAGATAGCGTCCATCTTCTGTAACACCTCCGTTGAAACCCCATTCCTTTTGATCGGAACGCTGATAAATTAGTACATCTTCTGACTGGGGCTTACCTAATTGGTGGTAGTAGAGTTTTTGAAAGTAATTAACGTCTTCTAATTTAGTTTTCTCATTTGGCTCGTCGTAGCGGCTGTAGAAAAAGCCTCGATCTTGGTTCCAAGACGCTCCTGAAAACTTAATCCACTTCAATTGATCGGGTAAATCTTCACCTGTCTCTACATCCCGCACCTTCCACTCTTGCCAATCTGATCCGGATGTAGATAAGCCATACGCCATTAGCTTACCGTTTTCGCTAATTGCTATACCCGATAAAGCAACTGTACCGTCAGCCGAAAGCTGGTTAGGATCGATTAGCACTCTCGGTTCAGCATCTAGGGAAGTTAAAGTATACAGAACACTCTGGTTTTGCAGACCATCATTTTTAAAGTAGAAGTAGCGATCGCCCTCTTTAAAAGGAATGCCAAACTTTTCGTAGTCCCACAACTGGGTTAGACGCTGCCCGATCTGCTCCCGTGTCGGTATTTCCTTCAAGTAGCCGAACGTAACTTGATTTTGGGCTTCAACCCAAGCCTTGGTTTCATCCGAGTCCGGATCTTCTAGCCATCGATAAGGATCGAGAACCTGGACACCATTGTAGTCATCTACTTGCTCAATCTGGCGGCTTTGTGGGTAGACGAGGGGACGATCGGAATAAGGCATGATCTAGGGTGAAAAGCGTACCTGCATATTCTACAAAACTAATGAGAAAAACACTGGTTTTAATACCCCTTAGCTTAGTAGTAGCTCTTTTAACGATCCAGGGGTTTAGACAACTGTTGGCAATAGGCAAGATTGGTTCGCCCAGTGCAGCAGTCGAGACGGGAAGGCAAAATGTTGCTCAGTCGGATCGAGCTTGTTGCCGCTCGGAAAGTTTAGGGCTAGATGAGCAGCTATGGAGTCAAAACGGCAAACCAGGAGATCGAGAAGCGCTGCTAAAGTCAATCGATTACAGTCTGCAATACCTGCAAACTCCTGATGCTGCTAGTGCTTACCAACGGTTCTCAGTAGTTGGGATTACACTAACTCGCGTCCAAAACAGTTTAGAGCGCTTCTGGGAGTTATTGCTCAAGTCTCGTTCTCCAAAAGAACTTCAAGCATCTGTAAGCCGCGAGTTTGTTTTTTACCAATCAGTCGGCAAAGACGGTAAGGGAAACGTTTTGTTCACCGCTTATTATGAGCCGATTTATGCAGCTAGTCGTGTGCCTACAGCAGAGTATCGTTATCCTATCTATAAATTGCCACCAGATTTACAGTCTTGGCCCAAACCTCAGCCCACTCGCGTTGAACTAGAAGGGGCAGATGGATTGCAAGGGTCAAAAGGTCGGTTGCGGGGGTTAGAATTATTCTGGTTGCGCGATCGCTTAGAAGCATTTGTGGCGCAAATTGAAGGCTCTGCGAGGCTGCAACTGACAGATGGTAGTGAAACCACAGTAGGGTATGCAGGCAACACAGATTACTCTTACAGCAGCATCGGCAAGCAACTGGCACTTGATGGAAAATTGCCGCTCAAGGGCATGACAATGCCAATTATCCTTAAGTATTTCAAGGAACATCCAAGCGATCTGAATAAATATCTCCCCCGCAATCGTAGCTTTGTTTTTTTTCAAGAAAACCACGGTACTCCAGCGACAGGTAGTATCAACGTGCCGCTAACTGCCTCGCGCTCAATTGCCACCGATAAATCTTTGATGCCACCAGGTGCTTTAGCATTGATTCATACTGAAATTCCCTTTGCCAAAGCGACAGGTGCAATGGAGTATCGTACAGTAATGCGCTACGTACTCGATCAAGATACAGGAGGCGCAATTAAAGGTCCAGGTCGTGTCGATTATTTTCTCGGAACTGGTAAGATAGCAGGCGATCGCGCTGGAGTCACTCTAAGTAATGGACAACTATATTACTTATTACTCAAGTAAAGATTCATCAGTTACATCAAGATTTTGACCATCATGATATGTTCCTCTCAACTCAGGGTAAAGCCTTTCCTTCGTGTCATCAGCACTGGTAGTAGAACTTTTCAATTCTCGACATTTAGCCTCAGCATTTTCATGAGCTCTTAAGTACTCAGCACCACCCAACATCAGCTCGCCGTAGTACTCGTAAGGTGAATCCCCATAAATCGGTAGTGGCTCGTCCTCTGGATAATCTTCTTGAGCTTCTTCTACTGCTGCAGTAAGTTGCTTGACACTCAAACATTGTGCCGGAAAGTAGTAAAGTGTCTGAGCATCTTGGTTGAGATGTACAAATGTGGGATCGACAATTTGCTCCTCAAACTCAATCCAGCCATACTCAACGAGTATACAAGGCTCGATCGCACTGACTAAAAAGCCCTGGACATAAATCGCTCCCTCAGTTAGCAATGCTGCCTGATAAGCGTTATTGAAGCAGTCAGTCGCCTTGCTATCGATCCGCTCAGCAATTTCTCTCGAAAGATTTACATTTAATGGTTTGCTCATAGCCCCCTTGCAGTTTGTGATGGGAGAGTGTCAAGCTAAGAATAGCAATCTAAAGAGTTCCTTTGAATAATTCATGGCTGTCAAAAAAGGTGATTTAGTCCGCGCTGTCCGCGAGAAGTTGGAAAACAGTCTAGAAGCCAAAGCCAGTGACTCTCGCTTTCCGCCCTATCTATTCGATAGTAAGGGGGAAATCCTGGATATTAAGGGTGACTATGCCCTCGTCATGTTTGGTAAAGTGCCGACACCGAACATTTGGTTGCGCATCGATCAGTTAGAACAATTTAAGTAAATTTAGTCAGTAGCGCGTAGAATCAAGTTCTTCGTCTACGCCTACTGCACCACAATTATGTCTTCTTCCTCGATCCGTCCGCAGACTGTAACTATTATTGGTGCTGGTAAAGTAGGCAGTACTTTAGCTCAGCGCCTCACTGAGAAAAATCTGGTAGATGTAGTCTTACTGGATGTGTTGCCTGGTGTACCTCAAGGGTTGGCACTCGATCTAATGGAAGCCAAGAGCGTCGAACTGCACAATCGCCAAATTATCGGTACGACTGACTATGCTGACACGGCGGGTTCTGAAGTGGTGGTAATTACTGCTGGGTTGCCGCGTACTCCAGGTATGAGTCGAGACGATTTAATCAAGACTAATGCCAAGATTGTAGTAGAGGCAGCGTCAGCCGCGATCGCTCATTCCCCTGAAGCGATCTTAATTGTCGTCACAAATCCCTTGGATGTGATGACCTACCTGGCAAAGCAAGCCACTAATCTACCGAGCGATCGCGTTATGGGCATGGCTGGAGTATTGGACTCGGCTCGGTTTCAGACTTTCATTGCGATGGAATTAGGCGTTTGTGTGGCAGATGTCAAAACAATGGTGCTAGGCAGCCACGGAGATTTGATGGTGCCTTTGCCCCGCTACTCTACTGTCAATGGAGTGCCAATTACCGAACTGATGGATGCTGCGACAATTGAGCGACTAGTAGAGCGGACTCGTCAAGGTGGAGCAGAAATTGTCAAATTGATGCAAACAGGTAGTGCTTATTATGCTCCTGCGTCTTCTACATACATAATGGTGGAAGCGATTTTACTCAACCAATCGCGACTGCTACCTGCGGCGGCTTATCTCCAGGGTGAGTATGGTTTAGAAGATATTTTCATTGGCGTTCCTTGTATTCTAGGTCATCACGGAATTGAGAAAGTGGTGGAACTGAACCTGACAGATGCTGAGTTGGCTGCACTTCATGCTTCAGCTCAAGCAGTACGGCAAAGTATCGATCTAGCGACGGAAATGCTAGCGGCAACTGAATCACCCTATCGTACCTAGAGACAACTGTGCTTTACTCGTCTGAACACGCAGATGCGCGATCGCCGATCAAACGCATTAAACGATTTACTCGGTGAAGCACCGGATGCTGTCAAGCTACCTAATTCAGCAGCTTAAACACCTTCTGTCCCGATAGTACTTGCGTGAGTCTTGAATATTGCTCTTGACCTCAAGAGTAAGTCAAGCCTTAACTGTGGAAACAGACTATCTTAAAAAAGTGGCAGTATAGTTAGATGACAGGACATCCTGTTTGTCATATTATTAAATACTTGATTGCAAATATGAATACCGAAGAGTTACTCAGGCGATATGCTTCTGGAGAAAGAAATTTTACAGGCTTAAATTTAAAAAATGCCAATTTGGTAGGTGTTAACTTAAGTGAGGCAAATCTAAGTAATTCTAATTTAAGGAGTGCTGAGTTGCATAGAGCAAATTTAACAAGAGCTAATCTTCAAGGTATTGATTTAGGATGCGCAAACCTACGCTACACAATTTTAGACGAAGCCAACTTAAGTCAAGCTAAATTAATTGAGTCTAATTTAGAGTTAGCGAGTTTAAAGAAAGCAAATTTAGAAGCAGCCAATTTGAAAAATGCAAAAATAGTGGATACAATTCTCACAAAGGCAAATCTGAAAGACGCTGATTTTAGAGATGCTGAAGTTTATGATACTGCTGGAGATTCAGAATTCTACAACGCTATTTTATGTAATACAATTATGCCAAACGGTAATATCCGCAGCGATAATTATAATGCGGAAACGACCAAAGATATTTTGTCACAACGCTATACAGCAGGAGAAAGAGATTTTACCTACGATTTTAATATTGATTTGACTGAAATGAGACTTGCTGATTTAAGCGAAGCTCATTTAAGTAGCTTAAAACTGGCTAGAATGAGATTTCTGGACTGCGATTTAAAAGGCATTAATTTAAGTTATGCCAATTTAGCCTCTTCTAATCTAGTCGGAATGTCTTTTCAAAATGCTAATTTAGAAGGGATAATATTAGAACAAAGTGACTTGAGAGGCTCCTCGTTTAAAAACGCTAATTTAAGAAGAGCAAATTTAAGAGGAGTTAGACTCGATTTAGAAAACTCTGGTTTTTTAGCAAACCTTGAAAATGCCGACCTTGAGGGCGCTGATTTAAATAATGCAAATTTAGCAAGAGCCATTGCAAGAAACACAAATTTTACGCTAGTTAATTTAGTCAATGCAAATTTGAATAAAGCGGATTTAAGCGGAGCTAATTTTAGCGATGCTAATTTAAGCGGAGCCAACTTGAAGGAAGCTCTCTACAGTTCAAAAACAAGATTTCCTGAGAATGTCGATTTATCTCAAGCAATATTTATTGCTCCTGGAGTTAATCTTTCTATATATAATGAATATATTCTTTCATGTAAAAACTTACAGAACCATAATTTAAGCAGAACTAATTTTAGTGGGCTTCAGATGAATGATATAAATTTAAGTAATGCTAATCTCAGTCATGCTGATTTAAGTAATTCTCACCTAAGTTATGCTAATTTACGTGAGACAAATTTAACTAGAGCAAACTGCAGTAAAGCCTATTTTGGTAGTTCCAACTTAAGCGGTGCTAATTTCAGTAATAGTAATCTTAGTGGTGCATCCTTAGGTGGAGCTTTCTATGATTCCAGAACGATTTTCCCGGCTGGAACTGATTTGACAAAAGCTATATGTATTGATGAAAATGCAGATTTATCTAATCTCCACGTTACCAGAACCAATCTAAGTAAAAGTAACTTAGCTGGCGCAAATTTGAGTGGTTCAACTTTGAAATACATTGACCTAAGCTATGCAAATTTTCGCAATGCTAATTTAAGCCAAGCAAATCTTGAGGGCGCTATTCTGGAAGGAGCAAACCTGGAAGGAGCTATATTTTGTCGAACTATTATGCCTGATGGTAGCGTGAGAAATGACCATTGCTAAATCAACTACTTATAGGAGTCATCTTCCTCTGGGTTCCAATATCAATATTCCTTGGGGAAAATCTACAACTAATCGTTGCAACCTCAACCATTGCAACCCTAGCAATATTTCTGGAACTCCTACCCCTGCATGAATAGGAACGATGTATTCGCTCTCTCCAAACATCACTTGACCTTCAAATAAAGCAAAAAACGTTTCACCTTGGGCTGTTTGCATTGGAATGGCAGATTCAAGTAATGACCAATCCAAAACCTCTACATCTTGGATATCCAGTAATAACCATCCTGTGGTAAAGCCTGTATCTAGCAAGGCTTCAACAGTTAATATTTCTCCATTAGCAGCCATCAAATCGAGTTCAAAAAATAATTCTCCGATTTCACCAAACCTGCCCTGAATCATATCGAGCCGCAGGTTCCCGTTTCATTAATCCTAAACGTAGCCAGTTGAGCGTGGGGATACTGATTACGAGCTTTTTGATAAGCTGACCTAAATGCTGCGTCAACAAAATAATTTTCGCTTTCTGGCTCGATCGTAATGAACCAGTTGTAATGGTCTTTCATCAATTGAGGACAGACTTTCTGCCAAACTAATTTACACCGCATCCCAAAAGCATCAATTTCTGCTTGTCGTCTAGCTAGTTCTTCCGGCGGCAGATTGTACTGAGGAAATACTCTACCCCGACTGTGGGGGGATTTGGGAAGTGATTGCGGCATGGCTCTGTTTTTGAAGCGAATATTGACATACTCCTACACTAGCTGAGTACACCCTAATGAGTATATTTTTGCATTAACATCCGGTAATAAGCCCGACAACGTATATCTATTTAGACAGGATCTAGATAACTATATGAACAAACGCAATTTTCTCCGAGCTAGTGTGGCAACAGTTGGAACAATAGTTTTATCGCGCTACCTACCTTGGCGATCGCCAGCTCAGGCTGTTTCAGGTAGTAAGTTTGAAGTCACTAAAACCGAAGCTCAATGGCGGCAAATTTTAACACCCGAACAGTTTAACGTGCTACGCCAAGAGGGTACTGAAAGACCTGAATCTAGTCCTCTGACGCATCAATATGCCAAAGGCACGTATGACTGCGTTGCTTGCAACCTACCACTATTTTCATCACAGACTAAATTTGATAGCGGTACTGGTTGGCCTAGTTTTTATGACCCAATCAACAACGCTGTCAGCACATCTGTAGATAATTCGCTTGGTGTAACTAGAGTCGAGGTACATTGCCGTAGATGCGGCGGACATCTAGGTCATGTGTTTGATGATGGTCCTGCACCAACTGGCAAACGTTATTGTATGAATGGCGTTGCCTTAAAATTTATTGCAGCTTAGTTTGCTACTGAGCTTTGAAGAAGTTATTCAATGGCGATCGCACTGTATATCTTGCGATCGCCAATACTTCAGTTCTTATAGATATTAGGAAATTGCTGCCGCAGCGAACGTAGTTTAGGCAAATCGTTGACTACTACATAGGGATTATCTGGATGGAGATCGATAAAGTGCTGATGGTACCCTTCCGCCGCATAAAAACTCTTCAGGGGAACTAGCTGCGTTACGATTGGTTTGGGAAAGGTATGGGCTTTGTTAAGTTGATCGATATAAGCTTGCGCGATGCTTTTCTGTGCATCGTTGGCAAAAAATATAGCTGAACGGTATTGCGTGCCAGCATCAGGACCTTGCCGATTTAACTCTGTTGGATCGTGCGCCACCAAGAAGTATACCTTTAGTAGCTGCTCGTATGATATCTGCGACGGATCGTAAGTGACTTTGATTGACTCTGCGTGTCCCGTTGTTCCAGAACTGACTACTTCGTAGCTTGCAGTTACTGCACTACCACCAGAATAGCCAGAGACAACACTAGAGACACCTTTGAGATGCTCAAAAACCGCTTCCATTCCCCAGAAGCATCCTCCAGAGAAAACCGCCGTTTGTTTTCCCGTCGTTGTCGAAGTTGAGATATCGGTGGCGGGAGCAGGAAGCACTGCATGAGATGCACCATACGCTAGTGCAACAGCAGTGACCAAAATGACTGAGAAGCTGCCCACTAGGTAACGGGAAGGAATAAAATTGCGTGGCATGAGGTTGTATCCTTTGGCGCTGAAATTTCTGGATTATACTTGCGACTTGTCACTTGCGACTTGCGACTTGTTCGTGACTATGGCTTCTGTTGTAATACGAATTTGCTCCTAATTTGGATGGGCACTACTTTGTCAAAGCATTCTTTGAAATCCGATTGATTTCTACAACCGTAGATTGAGTAGATGTATATAGAAGCTACTCATGAATATGAACTTGCTACGGCGACGGCAGTTACTTGGCTATCTGGGGTTAGCTACTGGTACAGCCGCTATTGGCATTGGCTGGAAAAAAGCTACTTCCCTCAATTCGACAAATATTCAGCACCCTAATTCCAGTTCGGTGACTCAAAGCCAGAAGCCCAGCCCAACTGAAATTGTAGCGGCATCAAATGGTCCATCTTTACCAGAATTTCAAGGTATTAGCCAGTGGTTAAATTCTGCTCCTCTTAAAGTTGCTGATATTAAAGGCAAAATCGTTTTAGTTCAGTTTTGGACATTTGCTTGCATTAACTGTCAGCGCACATTACCGTATGTTACTCGTTGGCATCGGCAGTATGCAGCTCAAGGCTTGAAGGTGATTGGAGTACATACTCCAGAATTTCCCTTCGAGCGGGAGCCAAACAACGTCAAGCAAGCTTTACAACGACACGGAATTACTTATGCAGTTCCTTTGGATAATGATTACCAAACTTGGAACGCTTACCAGAATAATTATTGGCCTCATCTATTTTTAGCAGATCGTCAAGGCATCATCCGGTATGACCATATTGGAGAGGGAGCTTATGACGAAACTGAACAGATGATTCGTAAACTTTTAGGATAGTAGATGGCAACTCCTCATTCATCAGCCAGTCTAGCTGTGCTAGGAGGGATAGTAACAGTTCTATCACCTTGTGTTTTACCGATTTTACCAATACTGGTCGGGCGATCGCTACAGTCTCATCGTTATGGTCCTTTGGCTTTGGTAGCAGGGTTAATTGTAGGATTCGCCACTATAGGTAGTCTATTGGGGATAACGGTAAGTTGGTTTGCTGGAGTAGCGAGTATTCTACGTAACGTAGCGATCGCTCTTTTACTAGTCGCCGCCCTGAGTGCAATTTTTCCTGAAAGTCGTTACCGATTGTTCAACCGTTGGCGTTTTAGTGGTTGGTTCAAAGAACCGATCCGAGTGGGATTAATGGGGGAGTTCTGGCTAGGTACCCAACTAGGATTACTCTGGACTCCTTGTGCTGGACCAGTTCTAGCTAGTATTCTGCTGTTAGCTGCGGTTTCGCATGATATTGCTACAGCCTTTGCTCTTTTGTTACTATTTGGTTTAGGTGCCGCACTACCACTGCTTTTAATTGCCTATGGTGGGCGTTATCTAAGTCAGCATCTATTAAGGTTACGCGCCCACACCATAATCCTTCAAAGAGTCGGTGGTGCGCTTGTGGCGCTGAGTGCGATCGCTATTCTTCTTGGTTGGGATGTACAAATACAACTTTGGCTAGCCCCATTTTTTCCGGCTCTGCCGCTTTGAATCTATCGAAATGCAGTAACGGGGTGGGCGATACCCACCCTCCTATTATGGTTTGGTGGTAGGTGTTGCTTCTTTTTTCATTGCATCGCCAGGCTTGTTCTTCATCGCATCGCCTTTCATTGCATCGCCGGACTTATTTTTACTCATCGCATCGCCTTTCATTGCGTCGCCGGACTTATTCTTACTCATCGCATCGCCAGGTTTACCGTTGTTCATAGCAGCACCAGGTGTTTCACTAGCAGTAGAGGCGCTAGGAGAGACCTGATTTTCACTACTAGCCGGATTAGAACAGGCATTAAGACTAGTAGTTAGAGCCAGACTAGCGATCAAACAAAACACTTTCCGATTCATCTTCAAGTTCCTCATGCGTTTTATAGTGAATCACTTTTAGGTTCGCCATCGCAAAATAGCGATTGATTCATGGTGATTCTGCGTATAATACGGATTCGTTTCTGTTTTGGATGCAAAGAGTAATTAATCAAACTGCCAAACATCCAAGCCTCTCTCTAACTCGTATCTAATAAGCTGCGTCTGGTTATCGCTTGAGATACTGTAAAGCTACAACTAGAAATGCTGGAGTTGAGCAAACACAAGCCCAGCTTCATTTTTGAAAATTATGGTTGACTCTACCGATTCCAGACCGAATAAAGAGCGATCGCCAACTGATGCTGAGTTATTTCAGGCGTTAAAAGCTGGTCAATCTTCCGCCTTGGGTGTCCTCTACGATCGCTATGCCAGTCTAGTTTATAGATTAGCACTGAGAGTCTTAGCCAATCCCGAAGAAGCAGAAGATCTGACGCAGGAAATTTTTGTCACTTTCTGGCGTAGTGGTACCTATAATCCGGCTCGTGGCTCTCTAGGAAGTTTTTTAACTACCTTGACTCGCTCGCGGGCGATCGATCGACTTCGCTCTCGTAATACGAGATGGAAATTCCTCCAGCGTTGGAGTCAAAAGATGGCGACTGAAACACCTCCTCCTACACCCTTTGATTTAGCTTCTTTAAACCAGCGTTCTCAGTACGTTCGTGATGCGTTATTAAAATTACCAGAAAAACAGAGACAGGTATTAGAAATGGCTTACTACGACGGTTTGAGTCAATCAGAGATTGCTAAACAGTTAGATACACCTCTAGGAACGGTTAAGACTTGGGCTAGGCAAGGTTTATTGAATTTGAGAAAGAACTTACAAGACTTTTATATAGATTAATTGTGCTATGAACGATCTATTTTCCGAAAGGTCAGAAGAATTGATCGCAGGTTATGTGCTTGGTAACCTCACCTCTGAAGAAGCTGAAGAGTTGAAGCAACTTTTAGCAGCACATCCTGAAATTAATACACAGATAGAGCGATTACAGGGAATACTAGAACTTATGCCCTATGCTTTACCAGAAGTAGAGCCGCCACTGCATCTACGCACAGCTATTCTACAAACTGTAGATGCAGCAATTCAACAGCAACGAACACCAAAACGGCTCTCTTTGGCATGGAGTAAAGTTACAATCGGTGTTGCTACTCTGTTAGTCCTAGCTTTAGGTTTAGATAACTTCCGTCTGCGGCAACAGGTAAATTTTATGCAGGCTCAGACAACAAAGCAAAAAGATGTAATTGCGATGCTGCAAAATCCCAATACTCATCTAGTGGCGCTTAAAGGTATGGACAGTGCCTCGGCTGCTTCTGGAAGTATTGTGATGACTCCAGGTGAACCAAAAGCCGTTTTGGTCTTACAAAATATGCCGACTTTACCTAAAGGTCAATTCTATCAACTTTGGTCAGTAATTGATGGGAAAAAACTTCCTTCTGGACAATTTGATGTTGGCGAACGGGGCAAAGTTTTAGTGAAACTTTCTATTCCCGCTAGTTCTAAATTAACTGCACTAGTTGTCACTGTAGAAGAGTCTACCGCGCCTAAAAGTCCAGATGGACCTATGGTGTTGACTAGCAATCTGTGAAAAAATAAGCGTCTTTATGTATTGTCGCTGATCGAGAGGCGAAATTGTGAGCCGAATTGTTTTAACTACCATTGGCTCTCTTGGCGATCTCCATCCCAAAATTGCGATCGCGCTTGAATTACAAAAGGGTGGTCATAGAGTTCTCTCGAAACCGTGTAAATGCAGTTTACTCAACTTGCCTGAACGATCAATTTTTCAACTTCCTCCTGGGTAATGGAGACAGAGTAGTTTCTCCTCTGACTGAAATATTTAAACGATTTGCCACTTCTTGTAGACTGAACTGCTTTTGGTAGAACAGTAAAATAGAAAAACCAAATCCAGATTGCTTTGTTCGGACACGCCTTCCTCGCTGAACAACTCTACTAATTAATAGTGGTAAGGTGGAGAGAAAAGGTTACTTCGATGATTTTGTCCGGAGTCGATCCGAAAGATAGACATCCAATGAAGGGATTTCCACAAATCTGCTTCATTCAGAACACAGTGTCAAATCCTAATATCATCGTTGGAGATTACACCTATTACGACGATCCCGAAGACTCAGAAGATTTTGAGCGTAACGTACTGTACCACTTTCCATTTATTGGCGATCGGCTAATTATTGGAAAGTTCTGCGCTCTGGCAAGAGGCGTAAAATTTATTATGAATGGAGCCAATCACAAATTAGATGGGTTTTCGACCTATCCGTTCCAGATTTTCGGCAATGGCTGGGAAAAATCTCCTCAAACTGGAGATTTGCCATACAAAGGTAATACAGTCATCGGAAACGATGTGTGGATAGGCTATGAAGCAGTAATTATGCCAGGAATACAGGTGGGAGACGGAGCTGTCATTGCAGCAAAATCAATTGTGGTGAGTGATGTTGCACCCTACACAATTTTCGGAGGAAATCCAGCAAAGTGCATTCGTCAACGCTTTGATGATGAGGTAATCAAATCTTTACTTAAAGTAGCTTGGTGGAATTGGGACATTGAAAAGATTACACGTAATCTAGAGAAGATCGTAGCAGCAGATATTGAAGCTCTGATAAATTGTCAGTAGCAGTGCAGCTTCAGCCTCACATTCTTATTCGTCTGGCTTTACACCCATCGCCCGTAGCCGCTCGGCTAGTCGTTCGGCTCGTTGGCTTTCTGTCTATTGTTAAAATACATACACGAACTTGTGAGATTTCGATCGAGATTTTAGCTTGATTCTTGACAAAGTAAGATTTATACTTCTCAACCGCATGAGCTACATTGACAGGATCAATCGCATATTACAACCTGTAACATTTGGCATTCCACTAGTCGTAGATTTGTTTGCTGGCTGCGGTGGTTTGGCACTTGGGTTTGAAGCACAAGGCTTCGAGACACATGGCTTTGAAATGGATGCTGATTCCTGTGCCACCTATAGAAGAAACTTAAAAGGTAAATGTACCCAAATCCTCTTAGATCGAGAAACTGAGTTACCTGGGGCATCAGTATTAATCGGTGGTCCACCCTGCCAACCTTTTAGTGTAGGAGGAGATCAAAAAGGATTAAAAGACTCGCGAGATGGTTTTCCAATTTTCATCAGTGCAGTCGATCGGCTTCGTCCTGAAATCTGGCTGTTTGAAAATGTTCGTGGTCTTCTATATCGTAATAAATGGTATTTAGATGAAATTATTCAAGCACTTCAGTCTTTAGGTTATGTCATTGAAATTAAGTTGTTAAATGCTGTTACCTTTGGCGTTCCTCAAAATCGTGAACGTCTTATAGTAATCGGTCATAAAGGTAAATTTAACTTTCCCAACCTGTTAGAGAAAAAAATAAGTGCTGGCGCTGCTCTGGAAGAACTTGCTTATGAAGCGCCTCCTGCATCAAAGTTCCTTACGCCCAGGATGGATGAATATGTAGCAAAGTATGAAAAAGCATCTTTTTGTAGACATCCACGCGATCTTCATCTAGATCGACCAGCTCGAACTCTAACATGCAGAAACTTAGCAGGTGCCACTGGCGATATGCACAGGATTAGACTTCCTGACGGACGGCGGCGGCGACTTTTTTTGAGAGAGGCAGCTCGGCTACAAAGCTTCCCCAACTGGTTTGAATTCGTGGGAACTGAAACAAGTTGTTTTAATCAAGTAGGTAATGCAGTTCCACCTTTGTTCGCCTTCCATCTTGCGGGGAGTGTTCGTGCTTACTTAGAATCTAGCCAAAGGTTATCAGCAAGTGAGATAGTAAAGCAAAACATACTATTACAGCTATCACTACCTTTTTAAAAGGTATAAATGTCTGAGTTAACACAGTACATTAACCAGTCAAACAAGCCTGAAGAACTACAAAATTCTCAAAAATAAGCCGCCCCCACCGCCTCAATCGCCGCCTCCAGAGCGATCGCTACATGCGTCCAATGCGTTCCCCCTTGACAGAAAACTACATACGGTTCCCGTAACGGACCATCAGCCGAAAATTCGGATGTACTGCCGTCGATAAATGTACCTCCAGCCATCACTAACTGGCTCTCGTAGCCCGGTGTTACTGCTGGAATAGGTTCTACATAGGAATCAATGGGTGAATGCTGTTGAATCGCTCTACAGAAGGCAATCAGTTTTTTGGGACTTCCTAATTGAATTGCTTGAATTACATCGCGTCGGGGTGCCATCGGTGAAGGATTGACTGGATAACCTAACTTATCAAAGACATAAGCGGTTAGATGATTGCCCTTCATTGCTTCACCTACCATTTGCGGTGCCAGAAACAGTCCCTGAAACAGCAAACGATTTTGGTTAAAGGTGGCACCACCAGAACTGCCGATTCCAGGAGCAGTAAGGCGACAGGTAGCTGCCTCTACTAAGTCCGCCCTACCAGCTACATAGCCTCCAGCCGTGACGATCGTACCACCAGGATTCTTAATCAACGATCCAGCCATCAAATCAGCCCCAACCGCAGTTGGTTCGCACTGTTCGATAAATTCGCCATAGCAGTTATCCACAAAGCAAATAGTGTCGGGATTTTGTTGTTTGATACTGTGGACAATCTTTTCAATGTCGGTAATAGATAAACTCGGTCTCCACGAGTAACCGCAGGAACGCTGAATCAACACCAGACGAGTGCGATCGCTGATAGCATGTTCTAGTAACTGCCAGTCAATTGTGCCGTCACTGACTAACTCCAATTGTCTGTAACTTATGCCAAACTCAACTAAAGATCCTTGACCATGACCGCGCATACCAATAACTTCTTCCAGGGTGTCATAAGGAGGACCTGCCACTGCTAACATTTCATCCCCAGGACGAAGGACACCAAATAAAGCACAAGCAATTGCGTGTGTTCCAGAAACAAACTGTACCCGCACTGCCGCTGCATCTGCTTGCATCACCGACGCAAACACCGAGTCCAAAGTCTCACGCCCTAGATCGTCATGACCATAACCACTAACACCAGCAAAATGGTGGGTTCCGACACGATAGTGGCGAAATGCCTCTAACACCCGTTTGAGATTTTGCTTGACCTGGGAGTCAATTCCAGAAAAAATTTGAGATAGTGCCTGTTCTGCTGCCTGTAGTTGTTGAGAGCTGTTCATTAATTATTCCTTGATGATATAGCTATACGGCGCTCAATGTCACGCAGCTCGGTCTGCAAAATTAGTTCTAAGGTTACTGCATGACAATTGCCAAATCTACCCAATTTCGCCTCCACTGGTTCAACATCTCCTGGTTCGCCGCGCTCCACATTTGCGCTCTGTTTATCCTACTGCCCAGTAACTTTAGCTGGACGGCAGTAGGCATAGCGTTGCTGCTTCACTGGCTCACTGCTGGTGTCGGCATTACACTAGGATTTCACCGCCTAATTACCCACCGCAGTTTTCAGTGTCCAAAGTGGCTGGAATATTTCTTGCTACTTTGTGGCACCCTCGCTTGCCAAGGAGGACCATTTGAGTGGGTTGGTCTGCATCGATTTCATCATTTACACTCAGACGAAGAACTCGATCCTCATGATTCCAATCAAGGTTTTTGGTGGAGTCATCTAGGCTGGATGCTACACCACATCCCAGCTAATACGGAAATTCCCCGCTACACCAAAGACATTGCCAACGATCCAATGTATCAGTTCTGTCAAAATTACATGGTGCCGATCCAAGTGGTTCTGGGTGTCCTGCTCTACTTGTTGGGAGGTTGGTCATTTGTCGTTTGGGGTATTTTCGCACGGCTAGTAGTAGTGTTTCACTGCACTTGGTTCGTCAACAGCGCTACCCACAAATTCGGCTACCGCACTTACAACTGTAGCGATCGCTCAACTAACTGCTGGTGGGTAGCCTTACTTACCTACGGCGAAGGTTGGCACAACAATCACCACGCCTTTCAATATTCTGCTCGTCACGGACTGAAATGGTGGGAAATTGACATCACCTGGATGACGATTCGATTATTGCAAGCAGTGGGGTTAGCCTCAAATGTGAAGCTAGCCGAGTGAGAAGAGGAGGGGGGAGAAAGAGGAGGGGGAGAAAGAGAAAGAATCTTATTAAATTTCTCTGTTCTACTGCTGATGGCTTAGAAAAAGACAGAAATTAGCTAGGCTAACCAACGTTAACTACAAGTCAGAAGTTGAATGGAAAAGCCTGCTTCTAGTTCATTTCTCCCTCTCTCCCCTGCTCCCCCTCTCCCCCTCTTCTTCTAAAACCGTCCGTTCCCCTGAACGATCTGCTTCACTGTCGTTAGCGTTTCCAAGCTAATCAAACCTCGGCGCTGCCCTCTTTGATTAGACATACCGAGAAACACTGAATCTCCTCGTGATGGATGACGAGAAAATCGGGGTGAAGCATTGATAT
>JAABUQ010001901.1_pt1 | contig 43082 bp, 37 predicted proteins | sample 5560001 | NCBI WGS metagenome assembly JAABUQ01 (sample SAMN10711888, study PRJNA513371) | rock metagenome | isolation source: Antarctica rocks | place: Antarctica: Victoria Land, Finger Mt nord | collected 2015-12-18 | reverse complement strand
TAAGAGTATCAGAAACAAGGCAGAGGGTGTTGGGCGAGGAGCATCCAGACACGTTAAGCAGCATGGGCAATCTGGCCTCGACATATCAACATCAAGAACGTTGGGAAGAAGCTGAGAAGCTGGAAATAAGAGTATCAGAAACAAGGCAGAGGGTGTTGGGCGAGGAGCATCCAGACACGTTAAGCAGCATGGGCAATCTGGCCTCGACATATCAACATCAAGAACGTTGGGAAGAAGCTGAGAAGCTGGAAATGAGAGTATTAGAAACAAGGCAGAGGGTGTTGGGCGAGGAGCATCCAAAGACGCTGATCGATATGAACAATCTTGCCTCAACATATTACGAACAAGGACGCTGGAAGGAAGCTGAGAAACTAGGAATAAGAGCATTAAAAACAAGCCAGAGGGTGCTGGGCAAGGAGCATCCACACACGCTAGTCAGCATGATCAATCTCGCCTTCACCTGGAAAGCGCAAGGCCGGAATGCAAAGGCCATCAACCTGTTGGAACAATGTGTACATCTACGGGGCCAGATCTTAGGTGTTGATCATCCTTCTACGGTAGCTTCCTCTGCAGCGCTCACTAAATGGCAGAGAAAATCTTAAGACTGGATTAGCACTTCATACCTCTTGATAGCTTCTCAAACCACTTCGACGAGATTGTCAAAGACTCTTGCACGCTGGAGACGTCAGCCACTTATGCTTAGAGTATCAAGCTAATACTTATAAACGTGTTAGTATAACCAGCTTTCTATCTATCGAAGTAAAAATAGGAAATCATTGTAGGCACCCTTCTTTTCGATAATGTTTGTTTATTCTCCTTTTCGATTTTTGCAGCTCGATGTCCAGAAACACTGGGCGGAAGATGGCCAAGAAGTCGTTCGCAACGATTGTTGAGAAGGCAATTATCACTATGAACGATGGGAGCCATGCAAGACAAGGGGCCTAGTGCCAAAGACGAGGGATATTAAGGGGGCAGTGCTTGGCCGTCCACCATGCTATTTAGTATGGTGATTGCCCACTGCAATCCCACCTCATTGCATTCCTCTCTTTTTGATCCATCCACCCACTCCGACTTGTCCCTGCCGCCTAGGTAGGGGGGGGTTTGGGAGGCTTCGTAGGTCCTAGTGACTCTTTAGCTTGACCTTTTGGTTAGACTAGTCACTGGTGGCCTCTATTGACTGAGGCAAGCGAGCTGGCCTGCGGCCCAAGCACCTAATGTATATATTGATGGAGGCTGAGAGGCAGTAGCCTGTTGGCATCAATACGATAACATGTTTGACGTTGACTTGAACACATAATAGATAAGGGGGAAATTCGGGGAATCGCCTACATTTAGGTCAAAATTCGATGCTTTGGCTGGTTAGATCCCCGACTAATTTGTAATTAATGATGGCCTCTTTTCGCCGTGGATTTAAATCTCCAACTCGACACCAAATCAATGGGCTTGGGAAGTACTCACATTCAGGCGTTTTCTTGGTGCAAAAGTAAGTATATTCGCTGAGGGGTGTAATTACCGGAAAATAGGGGTAAACATCACACGCATCGAGGGGAAGAGTGTCTAGAATAGTTTCCTAGATATGTATATATCTAGCTCGTTTTTAAGTCCTTAAAGCAGTAGCTGCTATCTTCAAGTCTCCTTGTCCGGCAGCAATTACGTTGAGGATCAGCCTTGCAGTAAGGCTGAGCCGAGATTTAGCCTACTTTGACTGATGTCCATTTGACACCTGCTCTGAACTGACATCCCATCACTTCCGTATATCTCAATTTTGATGGTCATGGGTTATCTAATCGGCTGTGTCAAAGCTTGATATTGGAACTGTCAACATCTATGGCCAGCGGAAGCCAGATATCGGTCTACGGCTACGATACGTCCATGCTATCTGAAACTGTCGTAATAAACCAGCCAGAGACAATGGAGCCTCAGAAGTCAGATTTGCAAGGTTTTTGCACTTCGCCGAGCACGTGTATGATTTTGGAATTACCATTCGAAGTTCGACAGGAGATTCTCAAATATATGCTGCCGGCTACGATTGAAACCAGAAGCAAAGGAGTCGCATGGCTACGCGGACATACTGCTATGCTTACGGTCAACAAGAGACTATATTCAGAAGGTATTCGCATGATGTACGGGGATACTATATTCGTGATCGATGTCACATGGGACAGCATAACATTTGCGTATCAATGGCTGCTTGCTAATGGACTGGTCCCCAAGCGTACGCTTGCCTTTCCTGGCAAACTTGCTGAACGGAATTTGGCCAATATAAAAAATGTTATAGTTCGTGTTCACCATGTGGATAATTATACGGGTATGATCAAACACGGCTTTGAGGGACCTGGCCTTCGGGAGGGTCTGAAGCTCCAGATCGAGAAATTGTGTAAAACACTACAGGAGATTTACCAGCTCTCTCAGCTGCGAATTCATTTCCAGAACGATAGTCACACCGCTGGGGTAGATCAAGAGATATTGAAGCCTCTCCTTAGCCTGAAGAACGTGCGCACTGTGGAGGCAACCGGCTCAGTCACATCGGAGTTTGCGCGAACACTAGAGAGACAGTTGAACGATGTCTATGAGAGGAGCTCGTTCTTTCGGCTACCGCTGGAACTTAGAGAGCGGGTACATGACCTGCTACTTCCTTATACAGAGACCATGATCAATACACATCCCACGCAGCACAAGTACGTGCGCTGGAGATACGGGCATACGGCCATCATGTACACCTGTTCAGCAGTTTATAGAGAATCTTCAAGTCTGTTGTACCGCACCCGCAACTTCCAGCTGACATGTGGGGACGACCATTTTCGCTTCACACCTTTCTGGTTGCCAAAGGGTCGGCTACTGCCTGGATTGCCGTTTCCTCAAAGCGTTGGATCCAGGAACCTCGCACAGATACGACACTTCACGATCTACATGCCCGTGTGGTGGGGTCGCACGGATGAAGAAGGACGGCGGAGACGAAGAACTATGCTTGAATGCATGGGAAAGCTCTTGGGTAGTGTTCCTAGCATAATCAGCTTGACGTTGGTCTGCTTTTGCTGGAATCTTGCGAAAGATTGGTACGAGGATGCCATGCAAGATATCCTGAGCATTCGAGGTGTGAGCAAAGTCGAGATATATGGCTTGGACCGCAATATGGCGAGGAGATTCAAAACCAAGGTCGAAACCAAGGGAGAAGAGGAATCAGAGGCAGCGAGTCATGAATGATCTAGCTCCGCTGACCTTTAATGAAAGCTGTTTCATTGAGATTCTACCGGCAGTCTGTCTCGTCTTTTACTACTTATCAAGTTCTTCGATCTCCTTGACTTCCTTGACAGCAAAGCCCTTGCTCCTAGCTTCAGCATAGGCCTTCCGGAGGGGATTCGCGTCAGTCTCCTCCCCACGATTGAGTGCAGCCCACTTCGGATTGGTCTGGAACAGGCGCACCGCCTTGATGTACTAAAAACAACACCCAAGCACCATTAGCCCCAATCACTCATCGCCAAACCCTCCAACCTTCAGCACCGCCCCCGCAACCATCTCCCTACACGCCCATCGCCCTCCCAAGGGACCACTTACATTTCCCTCATCGACCGTAAACCGATGATAAATCCCCGCCGGCAGCACCAACAGATCCCCGACCTCAGCCTCGATCCTCACCCACCTATCGTCCTTATCGCGCACATCGAAATACCCCCTCCCATCCAGGATCCAGCGGATCTCCTCGTCCTCGTGCATATGCTCGTCGAAGAACGATTTGATCTTGTCTTCGTAGGCGGCGCCCAGGGCGGAGGGGGAGACGGTGATTTCGTCGCGGTGGGCGTAGTTGCGTGTCTGGGCGATGGTTGCGACGCAGGTGCTGGAGCTGGGGAAGGTGGGGGGGAGGGTGTAGTAGTGGATGCCGAGGGTGGTGAGGTGGGTGAGGGAGAGGGCGTGCGCGGAGTTGTGGGGGAGGCGGGGGTCGCCCTGGGGGGAGTGGGTTAGTTGGGGGTGTGAGTGGGAGAGGGGCTTACGGGGTGGTTGTCGTGGTAGTAGACACGCATGGTTGGGATTTGCTTAGGTGCTGTTTGAGGTTGTTAGGAGGGTGGTAAGGCTCGGTGTGCGTTTGTCTCTAGGTACAATCGAGTGAAAAAGGATCTATCGGGGAGTGAACTGAAGTATCTAGATCGTATGAAAGTGAGAAGCGGAATCCTTCTAAGTCACTGGAACGGAAGTGGCTTTTCATTGGAGCAGCCTGATCCTGTCTACCATTGGAAGCTCCCATTGGTGGAATGCTCCATTCACACACCGTTGCGACGCCCTATGGGGTGAAGCAGCATGACGTTCACCAACCTCTAGCAGAGCACTGCCATCGCACTAGTCTTCAGCTGAGCGACCGTGCCGCACAGCGATCAATGGAGTCAAAGACCCAGTACCCTGAAACCAGCAAGCATGACGTGTGCTCAACATCCGTGCTCTTTGACTCGCAGTAACCCATCATTCGTGAAGCCCATCAATTCCCACATGCCACTCCCTAAGCGAACAGAACCGCCTCATCCAACTCACCCCTCGGCTTCCCCTTCCCCGTTCTCAGCCCCAACTCCCCCTTCTTCCCCTTCCTCTCATCCCCCTGCTCCGCCCCCCGCATATACCTTCCCGCCTTCCCCATCCTCAGCTCCGACCGTATCTGATTCGGGCTCACAAACTCCTTATTCTCATAGATCACCGGTCCCCCAAAACTCCCCTCCAATATCACAATCGGCGTCAGCACGAATCTCGGGCCAATCTCCACAAGCGAAATCTTCGTCTCCCCTGGCGCGACTTTCTTGGCCGGCGTCACTTTTCCGGGGGGTTCGTTCTCGTCCGTGGCGGTTGCGGTCTTGTCGCTTTTGCTGATAGCGGTCTCCGCGATCTGGAAACACCGGATCCAGATCTTACCGTCTGCGAGAGTGAAGCCCATGACGTGGTCGATGAAGGGTTTGGTCTTGCGGGCGCCTTTGGGGACGCCGAAGGTGTGGGTGAGGAGTTCTTTGATGAGGAGGAGGTGCGGGGCGGTGGTGAAGGTGGAGTCGAAGGAGAGGATGGGGCGGGAGCCGCGGAGGCAGTTGCCGGGGAAGTGGAGCTCGGACATGGTGTGTACTGCGTGGGTCAGCTGGGAACGCCGAGGAATGCGAGGGTGGTTTGGAGAGTGGGATTGCGGGGTGAGCAGTACGGTTCTGGAGATGCATCTTCACGGTCGGGCCATTAGGCGCCTTACTGATCCATATGTAGAGGTCTTTGCCCTTTCGCGCTTCGAAGAAGAGGACGTTGTTGCAGTTGTAGAGCTCGGCCAGTTCGTTGAGCTGGTAGAGCTTGGTCTTGGTGTCGAGCTTCGCATCTTTGCGGCTGTGGGGGAGGAGGGAGTAGAGGTCGTTGAGGAGATGTCGATGTCGGTAGGTGACTCCGCGAGAGGAAAGGATGAGGACTCTTTGCTTGGTTCTCGTGGGACTGGAGGAGGGAGCGGAGGGGTCTTTAGGAGTTGTGGATTTGGAGAGGGACTTGTAGACGGTAGCCATACTTGATCTAGAATTCTTGCGTGGTTGAGCCTCCAGGATCTAGAAAATAAAAGCCACTGGCTTCAGATGGGTTTTCCAGAAAGCGTCGCTCAGCCTAATCAGCTCTGTGGTTCGTCTCTTTTTTCAAGCGTATGCGCGGGCTGTGGGCGCCGTGCCAGGTCCGCGCGGGGTATTTTCCGTCAGGCCCCCGGCCCGGGCCGGCACCACTTGTAGTTAGCCCCGGCAGAGCCCAGATCAAATATGAGCGTTAGCAATCCATCTGGTCTTAGGAGATACATCGAAATATCTTTGAATTGATACTCTGAAAAGGACGTCAATTCGCTATCGATGAACGGTCATTTGCAAGTCGACATCAAGCAAGCCTAAGCGAAAAGTAAGGCACCTTAATGGACGTTGATCTGGCATACTCAACAACTGACCACTTGAGCGCCTGTCTCATTTACTCTCACTCTTCATCCCTGATTCTCTAGGGTTCACTTTAGTAGCTGTCTCATTAACTACCCTCTACCCCTTAATCTCTATTCTTGTTTCTTATCAATTTCACCATCTTCCCTCCCAGAACCCCAGGGCTATCTCATCTAACTTCAGCGATCATGCCCATGGGCACGCGAAGTACCGACAAGGACGCCGATATGGTTTCCAAGGAGATATCAACAGCCCCCAAGGCACAACACAAGGTCAAGGATAACGGGCGCGACAGCAGTGAACCAGACTGCCCGTCACCTTCCCAATTTCGAACTCAAAGGTCTCGGAGACCTAGTTTGCATCCGAAGAAGAGATGGACGAAGGCAGATGTTAAAGAACTGGTTGAACGTTATGACAAAGGCGAAAAGCGGACTACAATCTCGACTGTTCGTCTATATCCTCCATATTGCAATGAGCAAGTCTCAATTGATTTTATCTTAGCACTTCAAGGTATCGGAGAAAGCCGTTTATTTGCAGTATCTCAAGGTTGTATCCCATGCGCGATACAGTGAATTGCTATTGACGGTGCTTCCGCAGGCTAAGAGAGACAACCCTGAGCTGGTATGATCCAGGGAATGCTGATTATTGGGTTTTGGCTCTAACGAGGAAATTTATTGCTTCCGATTTTAGACCGAAGATGTCTCGGAGAACGAGAGTGATGTTGATTCTCTTTCTGCTACGTATACCCCTTCTGAGGTCAAGAGCACGGGTGATCCGATACGAGAGGTTGCTGTAAGCCATACCTTGTGATATGCTCTAAAACATCCGAGAAATCTAAGTCCTTATCAGGCTCCTCGAAACAACGACTCTGATGCGACCACTGTCAATCACAGCACTCGGATTTCTGTTAACTCGCTTCTGGGTGGCAATACCGAACAAAACGCTGTAGGTCACTAGCTCCTTATTCTACATCTTTAACCAATCTCACAGGAGCACGCACCGTGTAGTCGATCTAGCATCCCTGCACCTCGTGACCGACCTCATGTCGTCGAAGGCCAGCTCTGTTCACACTGTTTTGGCCCCCAAATGTCCGATGCAGATTCAATAGTGTGGTGTTCGATTTGCTACTCTCGGTACCATAAGCGATGTCACCGACCACCTGTAGCGACCTTGCTTGGAGAAAACAATGAGAAAAGGTGGCAATGTGCATCGTGTACAGAGGGAAATCTACAGCCACGGAAAGGGATAATCGCTACCATGACCAATGGTTCAATGTTAACACTCCGTCGTCCCGACAATTTACTTGAGGCAAGGGTTTATCCAGGCCAGGCGGTGAGTCCATTACTACTAGCTTCTGCGTTGTCTCCACTACTACAGAGCTACGCGCATTCTGAGGCGGGCGCATCAGTATCTGACACGCTCGTGCCTTGCGAACCAACCCGTCCCGACGTATCTCTGCTCAGCTCAAGCTCGTCAACGGCTAAGAGCTCGGATGTTCCGCAGCGGAAAAAGAGAAGATATTCCACTGACGATGCTCGTTATGAGGATGCGCAGGATCCACATATGTCTCTGGTTCTGCAGGCAAACAAATTCCAGGCAGCCGCTTTGGAGGCCGCAGCCAGCTACTCAAAGCTTGGGAAGGAGAAAGACGCCGTGGAGGAGCGAGTCGGAAACTTTGAGCACGAGAACAGCACCTTGAAGGAGCGTTGCGCAGTGCTCGTGAAGGAAAACGACGCCTTGAAGAAGCAAAGCGACGTACTGAAGAAGCAAAACGCGGAAATTGAAGACAGACTAGTAAGTCCATAAAGACAGTTGGAGGAAGTGTCGGTTCACTGACCGAAAATAGAGACCACTGGAAGCCAAGGAATCTCAATACAACGAGATCGAGGATAACGTGAAGGCAGCGAGTCTTCATATAGCAGAGTGGAAACGAGTCGTCGAAACCGCAAAAAAGGATCTTGATGATGCGACGAAGACCCTGACATCTGAACGTCAATCTCACGTAGACCTTCAGTTGAAAAGCCGCGACCAACTCGATAGCCACACTGCGCACGTCAAGACTCTTGAAAATCAGTATGCCGCACGTATTAAAGACCTGGAAGAAAATCATGCCGCACAAGTCGACGAGCTTGAAGATCGAGTGAAGAGATACAAACGAGCGATTGAGGCTTGGGATGGTTGATATACAGACGTCTTCAGGCATCACGATATGTTGACAAGCAGATACTTACCCACTTATACCATCACCCACTTACACCATTAATAGAAAAACAGTGTGTGGCTCACTATCTTCGGTCGCATGCAGACTGTGTGTATCCAGGCATACCAGGCTCTAGATATTTCAGTGAAGGGAATCAAGCATAGTATGGAGAGCTAAGGTGGCTGATTCGGATAAATCAAAAGTACGGTACTCACAGGGTTCCATGCTTCTCTCTAAAGGAGCCTTACGTCTTGTATACTTAATCTTGGCTCATATAGGTCTCGCCTGTAATACACAATAAAGAAAAGCAATTTCCCTTTCCTTCCGCTCGAATCCCTGCATGGATCCCATGCGCCGGTATGAGTGTTCTGCAGGGAATAACGAAACCAACCCCTCACATACATCTCAATAATGTATCGAGGTGTTCTAAATGAGCTGATAGGCCAGTAGAAAGCCATAAAGACACAAATATCGCAGGTTATTACCGGTTTCATTGAACCACATAGCATGAGGGTTTCGAAAGGGAACAAATGATAGAAGGCATTCATGAGCTCTCAAAGATATAACTAAGGACCCGTCGATGTCAGCGGACGGGACAGATTTGCAAAGGGTCTTCTCGCCCTTGTCCGATCGCCTGTACCTTGCTGCCAAGCGGCAACGCATTTGAAAAAGTTTTACTGGATCCACGCAATCGACTCTGCAGATCTGCATAAGAGGATGAGTGGCGGCTCCCACTCCTGCTTGGGGGGGGCTCTTTTCCGACTCGATGGGCTCATATTGTCTGATATCTGTTTGCTGCTAGTCCGGGCGTGAAGTCTATGGTCAACATCGTCACAATCTGGTCTCCACGCAGAAAGCATTGCCAATCCGACAGATAAGGCAGAGTGCAGTATATTCACGTGGGTTTCGTTATCCCAGCACACTCGATTTTCCCTTAGAGCAATCGAGCGGCGAGATGTGCTCTTTCGGTGGCTCAGTATATGCTCGTCGTCAAGCTGGTATGGGTAATGCGTCCCTTGCTTGCCATCGCGAAGCTTACATCGAGCTGCTTCTGCAAGGGATGAATCCCCAGCGCGTTCATTATCTGCAATTTGCAGATCTGATCCACTATCGATTTTATGCGCGACTACCAGTGGGTGCTAGTTTAGCCAGTCATCCTTATGGAGTCCTTCTCTGGTTACCGTGAGAGACTACGGCCCTCTATAGTGTTGGCGATATTCGGTCGCTGTGATCCAGTCCATCGTCTTTCTCGTCGGAACCTTTGTGAAAAGTGTGATACAATCGGTCCTCGTTGAGCCTGTCCCTGGCCCTCTGCTGGCGCTCGATTCTAGGGTCACATGTTTTCGCAGACTCATGCGACTGGGCCCAACTAGGGTTCGGCTAGCACATTGCTTCATGGGATCAGGTCGCAGGATCGCTCACAAGTGTTGTTACATAACGTGCCAAGCAGGTAATGCCAAGGACATAACGTTTTAGCGTTCTTTGATAATTCGCGAATGCGAACCTGATCGCGGAAGGCGTGCTAATCCCTGTTAATTCCCACTTTGCTTGCGACGAGCGCAATCGCCTCTTTGTTTACATCACGTATGATTTGGGATATGTATGTTTCTCTCAATGTTGTCACTCTATATTGTTAGCAAGGTAAGAGATATCTCCTGATTACTGACTTCTCTCCTACTTGCCTGCTTGTCTGCTTGCCTGCTTGCCTGCTTGCCTGCTTGTCTGCTTGCCTGCTTGCCTGCTTGCTTGCTTGCTTGTCTGTCTGCTTGCCTATTTGCTTCTTTAACTGTTTGCTTGTTTAATTGCTTGCTTGTTTAACTGCCTACTTGTTTAACTGCCTGCTTGTTTAACTGCCTGCTTGTTTAATTGCTTGCTTGTTTAATTGCTTGCTTGCTTGTATAGTGACAACAACATTGTTTTATTTCTATGCAAACATATCTCGTCGCGAGAGAATATTACATTTAGGCGACGAGATATGCTACTTTCTCTCAATGTTGCCATACTAGCTTGTTAGACATGATTGAGGATATCTCTATTCTTCTCTTTGTTGATTATTACACAATTCGTACGTTCTCGCCTAGATTTTCTTTATACCTCTAACTATAGGGAATTATCACTAATTATTTAAGATGTCAAAACATTCGTTGAGATTCGATTCATTCAATACTATACGTCTCAATTTTGTCAACTTTTTTTTGATGTATTGAGCAACCACATTACAAAGTACTTATGTAAATTATCTCTACGTTCGTCGCTAGCTATTATATAGGACTTGCGATAAGATGCAATATATATATACATTGAGTGCGTGATGTTGCGTAGAAATTTAAAAGATCGACTTGTTTTAAATATGCAAGTGAGAATCGAGAGTACTAAAAAAAAAATTAGCGATCAGGCTTTCTATTGCCATGAACCTCTTCTTTACTAGCTATATTGGGTTAGTCGAGCCTAATCTTGGCACGCTAATTAATAGTGTGCTTGGCATGTAATAGTATACGCGATAGAAAGACTGATCCCATGAAGCAAGCTAGCACAGAAAGGGCAGGGAGGCTCGCTTAATTGCTGGGCTTTCTTCTCGTCCAGACCTCTGCAACTTTGTTCTCGCTAATCATTCTTTATACCTTGTGCACGAAGCCTGTAATTTGGTGACCAGTAACATGCATACACACAGCATAACAATGGGCTGGCCCAAGGCAATTCATCTGGGGAACAAGACTTCAGTGCTTGACAACATGCTAGCAGTGTCCGCTACGCGAGAAGAGTCTGTCAACATTGGGCTGTACAAAGATGAGACTGGCGGCGCCTTAAGCCCCTCAACAAAGAAACGCGTTGTGTATCAACGGAAGACTTGGTCCATAGCAGAGTGTAATGAATTGCGCAAGCGGCGGGACGAAGGTCAGGGCTTCTCTGGTCTCGCAACGGTTCGTACCCTACTCATCACTTGCAATTACGAAGCTGTACCTTTCATTGACATCACTACAGCACTTTGGTGTATTGGTTTCCGCCGTAACTCAGCGATATTGCAAGGTCAGGCTTTGGGTCGATAGACAATGGTATTGTTCTGACCGCCTCATCACACAGACCATCAGTGATGAACGCGACGGTCTGGTATCGTGCGGAGCAGGTTTCTGTGCCGCAACCGGGAAAGTGAAAAACGATTTGGCCTGCGAAACACATCTAAAATTTCACTTTGCAAGTCTATCACTAACGCAATTGATGGTATCACGATGTCAAAATTCTACTGCTAATACAACTTGATATGCTCTACAACCTCTGCATAATTTTAAGACATAAACTTCAAACGTGCGTTGTAAAATCGAGAGTCTAAAAATTCTTAAAATCTCGCTCAAACTATCTTGCGACATAGAAACCTGCTTGACACGATAACAACTCGAAAATTCGAAAAAGTCTCGAACGAAACAAAAGCATTTTTACAACTTGCATTAACACACATCTACATATCTCAAAATTATGCACAAGTTGTAGAGCATATCAAGTTGTATAAGTAATAGAATTTTGACATCGTAATATCATCAATCGCGTTGGTAATAGACCTGCAAAGTGAAATTTTAGATGTGTTTCGCAGGCCAAATCGTTTTTCACTTTCCCGGTTGCGGCACAGAAACCTGCTCCGCACGATAAGTCCCTACGGATCCCCATTACAGATAACGACTCTAAAAACCTCTTTCGTGAAACAGAATTTAGACATATCTGAGAGCGAACACGAGCCTGAACCACGTTTCCTCACGACTTGTGTGCGTAAGGGAGGTGCAGCTGAGGAGGACCACGCACAGAAGGTATATGCAGTCTCGAAAATTCTTAATATTTAATTAGAAAGTTCAGGCCGATAAATCTAGCGCCAACCGCATGGAGTTTAATTCTCATCAAGCCATTGATGCGTCTCATAGTTGCCCGAACGGACAACATGTACGTAGCTCAGTTTCTCTAGAGCCACGACCAGAACCGATGGTCATTATGAGCCGTTCAATCTCCGCGACAACGGACGGTGAATCCCGGAAGCGACGTCGTTTCGCTGACGGCGGCGATGCACAGGATGAAGTGGAAGGGGGGTATCGAGATGCACATATGGCTCTTTCAGTCCGTATAGCCGACTTGCAAGCTGATGTCCTGAACGCGACCGAGAAATCTAGACAGCTCAGAGACATCAATTGTGCGTTAGGAATAGATATTTCGAAGCTAAAGGCCGCGGCGGTCGAAGATAATTCGACCAACGAGGGTATTCGGATGAAGCTTCGCGAGCAGACCGAGTGTCACGTCGCGCAGCTCGAAGACCTCGAGAAGCAGCATGCCAAGGAAGTCACAGACCTGGAAACCCAGCATACAGCAAGAGTCAAGGAGTTGGAAGATCAAATCGTGAAGTACAAACGGGTTATTGCGGCATGGAATGCATAGTGTACCGGTCTGCAAACTGTACGAGCCTAGTCGAAGAAGAAGGCGCTGGGGTATGTAAAGCTGTCATACTTCTCAAAGCCACTTCTACCAAACTATCGTGAGTCGGATCGAACATGAAGCTTCATAAGACTATTCTTTAGGGGGTCCAGATTCTCGGAAAGAGTGTACCATTAACCGGCGGTCTTTTGAGAAACGTCATGACGGCTTCGCAAGGGGCTGAGGGACCAAAGGAGGCTTAGAGCTAGAAAGGTTGATTGTCAAATCATTTGCTGTGCTCGGTCAAAAGATCCAACAGGAAGGTCCAAAGATGACATTGGACAGATATATCAGTGGATGACTCGGTACAGTGCATCATGCCATCGAATCGGATAGCACGTCACTGAAAGCCTAAGAAATCAGCATGTATCCTACTTCAGATATCAGATCGAGGAATACAGACGAGCTGCTACGTCTTCATTGCCTACTGCCCTGGCTTGCGAAAAACAAACGTTTAATCGTGAAAGGTGCACTTACCCGCCTATTGACCATACCCTTGCAACTACATCTCACATGATCCGGTCACAAGTAGACCATATGCATTGCATTCTGTCCAGATGCCTCGGCGTACTCCTTTGATGAGGCGGATGCGGAATATGAGAAATACAGGCTGATTCCCCGGTCGAACCGATCCAAAAGACTGACATAATGAATGCGGCTCCATCTTCGTCTGCCAAGCGAGCGTTGTGCTATAGGCGTCGCCTACGTGACATAGTAAAGGAGAATCGCTCTCCCTTTGCTTCTGACCGACAGTTCGAGTCCATCATGTCGAGAGCGTCTTTTCGACCCTTGCACAGTCCAACCTTGTAGCCAGCTTCTTTGTGTTGGACTTTATCAGCTCTCAAATTGTGGCAGCGGTGGCTACTTCCCAAACCTCTGCAACATACCCAGATCTTCTATCCAAGCATAATAAAAAAGATGAGAATCCATCCAACGGCCAAACCTACGACATCCACCTCGGGTTCGAATCAATACTTTATAATAGATCATAGTGGCATAAACACTACACACGGCCACACCAGACTGAGAATTGGCGATCCCGTCCGATCTCGCATACACAAATAGTCTAGGGATCAGTCAGTAGTTGGGTGGGTGACCACCAGCGAATCCTGATTGCTGTGTGTTAAGCTTTCTTGTTGCTTTTTCAGCAACATACCGACTCTCCAGGTCCGCAGCTGCTGGATGCCGATTGCATTAGCTCCAGTCGGTTGCACCAAGGAGATCTCGCTACCTTCGGCTAGGAACGATGGAAGAGTCTCCGGGATGGGCAAGGCTATGGAAATGGACTTGTCGTAGAAATCAATGGTTAGATCTCATCCCAGGTGTTCATGGCTCGGATCGGCCCTGTGACCGGACTGGGGACGGCAATGGCCGTTCGCGGGGCTTGAAGTGATCATTCGGATAGGGGAGGGACAGCGTGTGCATGATTCGAAGGGAATTGAGAACGGATCGCCATCATTGGGGCTTTCACAGAATAATACGAAGCCAGTGGCATCATGAGGCGCACGAAAGCCCCACGCAATCCTGCACCAGCAGTCCTTCGACCGGACCTGTTTCAGTCGTCAGAGAACCAAGACAATCCGGCCAAAGATTTCTTAGCCACCAAATCTCGGGCACCTAAAGGCATATGAACAGTCTTGATATTAGGCCATATATCGTTAATGAAGGTGGCGCTGTTGACCGGCGTTCACAAGCATCTCCTTAATTCAGATTCGACCTCTTGCGAAGTGACAAGTTTCAGACATTCAATGAGGCTAATAATGCGAGCCGGATACGATTCCAGTTCTTGCTCATCAAGCGCGCTGATGCCTTGGGCTCATGTTCTTAATTGAAGCGTAGCGCAGTGAGCCGCTTGTGTTCCATAGAAGTCCGAAATGATTGGGTCGAATTCAGCAAAGAACAACCTCTTGCTGTTAGAGACTGCTGTACGTAAGAGCATAGAAAATCAGCTACTCTCTGCTGGTGATGTCTGAAATCATGCAGTAAGTGGACAACGTTAAGAGATCCTTGTAGGTCGATCGAGACTTCTCAAGGGTTATGTAAGTGACTGCCAGGGTCGCCGACAGCATGCCAGGAGCGAAGAACTGTAATGAATTCCTTCATGCTCCGCAACCACCGGAAAATCGAATGCACAGTGAATTCGAAACACAAGCATTGAGTGAACGCCCCATAGCTCGGTCCGTATCTCGTAATCCGGATATAAATGCCCCAAAGCATATCTGATTATGAAGAATTCGAAATATGGGCACCAATAAGGTAGGTAACCACTAGAGCCACACCACCCTACTCTGCTCCCACACCACCCCTACTTTGCTCCCACACCACCCTGCCCCACTAAGTCTAATCGGGTAATTTTAGGGTCCAGTCGACCCCGTAAACAGACAACATCAACAAGATCGAGAGAGGCGATAAAAGATACATAATATTGCGCCCGTATGCCACCAAATTCGATGTATCTTTCTATCGATCTTCTCGTGCAAATTCAAATCTGAAACATATCTTTTCGCATGCTTAAAATCGACCTCTAATTGCACCTAATTTACATCTGGAAACTGCCTATGTAGAAGGTCGGAACACCTGCAATTTGATCTCGCATAGCCTTGCGTCGTCGCGTGGTCGTTAAAAGCTTTAACAAGCGGTTCAATCGTCGTGCGATCGTGATAGGCATCAGGCGGTGGCTTCAGCTCTATAGTTATTGTCAATTGAGCTCCTAATGCAGGTAGTGGATAAGAGAGATGGTGGATAAGGGAGGTCGCCGACAATGTCAACAATGGAACGCGTTCCGCTCTCGGTGGACCCTTAAAATTACCCGATTAGACTTAGTGGATCAGGGTGGTGTGGGAGCAAAGTAGGGGTGGTGTGGGAGCAGAGTAGAGTGGTGTGGCTCTAGTGGTTACCATAAGGTATATGTCGAAAGATCCATTGGGACTGGCGCTATGGCAAGCCTGTCCTCGGTGGTCCTTCCCGTGAAAGACTAGTAGAAGAAGAAAGCAGGAGAATAAGCGAATGCATAATCATAAACTTGTGTGAAACTAGCGACTGCTCAGCGCGAACAATCTTAATCTTGCCCGTTCGAGATTAAGAAAATAGACCGCGGCATAAGGTGGATCATACCAGAAAATAAAAGTGTGTAGGCTCGCCTGTATTGTAGTACTATCAATACCCCCCCTCATCTTCATCATCTTCTTCAAACAATTCATGTGTATCAATAAGTTCGCCTCATCTCCAGTAAGATTCTAGATAAGTCCCTTTAGCGAAATGACCAATTATACTTGGTTTGAATAGTCTGTATACCTGAGCCACCGCAAGGAACCCCATAGGCAAGACTATAAAGTCGCTGATTCTTGGAAGAGTACATTATAGACTCGTGTCGAGAAGCCGAATAGTTTGCCCTCTGTGCAACAAGAACGTTTTATTCTGTTCCTTAACCAAGACAATGTAGTTTTGCGCAGATGCAGCAAAAGGAATCAACATGGAGAACGCAGCATTGGAGAGTGACTCTCTGAGCGGAGAATGTTTTCCCAGACTTTTTCGACCGACCTCGAATTTGAATGAACATTAATAAGATGCTATTGTCGGGATAAATGCAAAAGCGACAAGTCAGTGAAGTCCCTCCAAGCCATTGCTAGTCATGCGTTGGACGTTGTAGGACTGTTAATTCCATTTTCAGAACTTCAGCAATGCATAAGCGAGTGTGATTTTATGTAAGCTGGCTTTAGCCTTTCATGGACAATGTTATGGCATTGCTCGTGCCCCCACTTCGCCGTTCCAGACTATCGACAAGATTATCGGTGCACCTACGTGTAGCATCCTGACCTGTATGGCTATTGGCAGTAGGAAGATTCGGTGCTACACCCAGGAAGACTCGCCGTATCAATTCTGACAGTGGTACAGGAGTAGCCCATACTCTGGTTAATACACTGTAGCTGGACATCTATGGCGAAGAGATCGTAATCTGTTGACTCTAGCATGCGAGCAGAAGGATGTGCCAAGGTACCTTCAACCGAACACTCCAGGCGGGAGCGCATATCCTGAGAACTCTGGTATTCATCTGAATCGTGTGGAATAGTAGGTTTGTGGACAGTCACATGGTGCTCGTTCGTCCCTATCTCCATGGAACCCATGTCTGGGGATTGTTGGATCTGCGTCTTCTGCATGAATTTGAGCGGTATCAGACGTGTGCCGTGCCTGAGTCTCCCATGATGATGTCGCGCGACCGGGCTCGAAGAAGCTTCCGAGTAGCTGCAGCTCGTTTGATCTTGAAGAGGCGCACCAACCTGCAGCAGCCACCTCCAGACCGTATCAATGTCGTCTTCCGAAGTCCTGTTGACCGTTCTGGAGGTTGGATGCAGCCAGCGCCCTCCGCCATACGCCAACTGGGGGTGGGGGAGGTGTTGCGGGGTAGCCAGTGGCCCAAGCACCTTATACATTAGTGTATGTTGCAATATAGCCGTAACACCGCCCTGAAAGCGAATGACACTGTGGTATTGCCATTGTCATCTTCCCCATCTGATCGGAACGGAAAGCTGCCAGAGCGGCTAATTAAAGCCCAAGCAGATCATCTCAAGATACTACTCCACTTTCATCAGGCGCAGAGGTTGACATCGTCTTCTCGAAGTGGGTCAGGGAAAGCACTGTCGTCTTTCATCTTTTTCTGCGCCCCACGATCAGTGAGGAGCCCCAATGGGGCTTAGTGTCAATCTGTTATCTTTGATCTGCCAATCTGCCATCTGCCTCCGCGCCCGACAATCCGAACCCCAATGACGCTTATTAGTGTCACTCTGCTATCTTAGATCTGCTGTCTGCTTGCGCACCCGACAACGGTTAGCGAAAACCCCAATGGAGAAGACAGTCATTGAGCCCCAACGTCAGCTAATCTTAACATATAGTGAGCTTTGCTCCCAGCGCGTGCTCAGATTCTGATAGTTCAGGATATTCGTATTTGCAACTCCGTCCTTCTCTGGTGGTAAATCCTGCACTTCGTAGGTGCAATCATATATCATAAAAAGATGCGCTCTGGCTATGATGAGGTAGAGTGTTCCACTAAGGTAGATTCGCCAGAGATGCCTGATCAATCCCCCTTCCTGTTGAATACTGCTACGGTTGTGGTCATATCCAGATCTCAGATGTGGCAACAAAAGCGGCCGCAGCGTGTTAAATTTCAAAATCGGGCATTGAGGTGGAAAAATTAGGACTGGGCATTCATCAATAAGACATCTGTCAAGCACGAAGACAGCTTTCTGCAGACCTGCGTAAAGCATGCGGTTTCAATCAGTCACTTGATAAGGCTAATCGTGGGGGATGGGCGAAATCAAAGACTGGCGGGCTGGTCCTGGAAATAAATTGAGGGAGCTACATTGCCGTTCAGCCTTTAGGATTAGCCAATTGTTGCGTTTTTTATTCTTTTGTACAACGGTCGACTCTCTCCCATTCTTCTTTGATAATTCCCCTGTAGCTCCTGACCTGCGATGGATCGCAGAACTCGGCCCAGGGCCAATACCAGAGATCTTCAAAGCAATAAGAAGGTCGTCCTCGGCGTATCCAATACGATAGCACCAGTGGGCGCAGAGATGACTGAAGGTTCCTCTTTTTGCTTTCTGGGTCTGCCCAGATAGCTTACCTACATTCTTTAACGTATTGACGTTTGACCGGTTTGACCATCAGCGATCACTGATCTCCCGTTGAGAGGAAACTGGCTATACGAATTGTGTTGTTGGCCTTACATAGGTACTTCGGTGACAGGGGTTACAGTAGGACCTGACATAATATTTCGTGTTCTTACCCACATATCATCCTGAATTCTCACTGCTCGGCCAAACTTTCTACTTACTTCATTCTGAACCTTGCATCTCTAAGGCTTCTCCTTACATATCAAGTAGGGTTTGGTACGAGCATCTTGATACAGATCTTGTCAATATGTCAACACCATCCGCTGTCAACGCGGCCGCCTCTGATACTGTCAGGGTATCCAAAAGTAATGCCATCGAATATCAGGTAATGGGTCGTTTATAGCCTATTCTGCATGGTCTAATAAAAGCGTAGGAGACGACTGAACAGAGATCCGCAGTGATGGGGTCAAAGAACCATCAGGGACAACTGGAGCCGCGACCCGCCCCGGCTATCGGTACATGCCCAGCAAATCCAACAGATCATGGACCGCGAAATCGTCGCCACCTCAATCCTCCAAGTCCTCCTTCAGTAGAATTGCGAAACCCCTTCACCAATCATGTATTGCAAATAGGGGAGATGAAGTCTGATATCATGAATACGGCGCGTTATCTGGCGGAGCTAGAACAGCGTAATTCCATGTTGACGACGGAAAACGCAGAACTGAAGGCACACGCCCCAGAAGGGTGGATCCCACCGGCGGAGGTTCTAAAGCAGCTTGAACAGCAAGCCGAAAAGCACGCTGCACAGGTTGAAGCCCTCGACACGGAGCACACCTCGCAAATCAAGAGCCTCGAAGCTCAAGTCGAGGAGCTTGAAGTTCGGCTCGGAAAGTACAAGACGGCTGTCGACGACGTGGCGAAGATCACTTGATCGGTTGGACAGAAGATCATCTGTGAGTCGTTCGTTCAAGGAAGCCGTCTCGCTTTACATATCAATTGCATGTACTTGGACTTTCTCATCCGACTCTACACCATCAGCTCAACCGTCGCCAAGCTATACTTCATTCTCTACAATAGCTCATGACAACGTCAGAGGGCTATTACTGATAGCAAGATTAGGCATGCACCATCTTCCGGAACCGGAGGTTTCTACGTTGTCTAAGTCAGCGGCCCGGGACTGCCACTCGTCGGTGCTAGATACCGAGATCGTATTTGCACACTGTGACCGAGACCACCTACTTAGGTCTTAGGTCAACGGATCATTGCACGCTTACTGGATTACGTCTTCCGATCTGTCCAGAATCCGGAAGCCCAATGAATGATCCTGTAGCACGCTGCATTGCCCGCCACATTCGTCAAACAACAAGGAAGGTTGCTGATTGTCTCCCGTTGATTCGACGTGGGCACAGTTGATTTATGGCATTGACGTTGGGAAGCTGCATCAGCGAGTCTTTTAGGCTTATGTAGGCTGTAATTGTCATCATGAAGTCTTCAACGGCCAAGTAGACGTTGCTTAGTGCACGTACTTCGTGATCTGGACTGAACGATCAAGTATCCAAAATTATGGAGTGGATCTGGCAGGGGGCAAGGGGCCACGGAGATAATTCGGAGATAATTAGTGACGCTGCATCAAACGAAATAATCGATCGCGGCCATATCTTCTGCAACCTTGAGACATTAGTATAATGCCGCCTACAAGCAGAGGTAGACCGAGTGCTCTATCTCAGCAGCGGATAGGACTTGGCCTGTCGCACCCAATCACACCCGATGAAAGTACCCCTCGGGCATCCAACGCGCTCGACCGGCCACCCTTTAGCACCTCGTCCATTGACGGAGATGACGATCACTCCGAAGAGGAGGATGACGCTGACTTCCAGTCTCACTACTCGCTGGTAGCCGGCTCATCCTCAGGTTCTTCTGATGAGGTCGACAGTCCGAACAACAGCTCAGGCGGAGCGCCGCCCTTCCTCCACCATTCAAACTCCTCCTTCCTCATCGCCAATGCCTTTGCTCCTCCGTTCTACAATCGACCGCCCACGCCTTTACCTCCCTCTCCGTCCCTGACGTCTCTACTCCGACCATCCTTTTCCCGGCCCACGACACCTGACAGTTCTGAGAACGATACACCCAATGACACTGAGGCGGCGGTTGCAAAGTCCGCAAGGACGGCGACCACTGTGCCCAGAGCTAGTCCTAAGGTTCCTACATACGAGTACTATGGTTTTGTGCTGTATCTCATGTCCTCCCTTGCTTTTTGTACGTCGTACTCCATACCTGAATCAACATGTGCTGAATACTACAGTGATGTATCTTCTTTGGTCCTACCTACCTTCTCCTTTCCTCCATCAGCTGGGGATCTACTATTACCCTAACCGGTGGTGGTCTCTCGCTATCCCTGCTTTCCTCGTCATGGTCCTCGTCTACATATACGTAGCGCTGGCGTGCTACAACACTGAGTATCTCACGCTGCCCATGAGCAGCATCGAGAATATTGTTGACGACGCCGCAAATGTGGCAGTGTTAGACAAGACGGGCAATGTCAAGGGCAAGAATAATAATGGGTTACAATCTCGAAAGGAAAGCGCCTACACCGAGCTTGAGTCCCATGACTTGGACTGGAAGACCCTATGGAGCGAAGGCACTGATGCTGTAATGGATGTCCCCATTGGAGGTGTTTGCGAGATACTGTATGGCCAATGACCGGCAAAGCTCCCTTGTCTCTGGACGCCAACGGTAGTGATATATCACCTGCAGGTAGCACCACATGTAGAGGGTTGTAGAACATCTCGTAAACCAAGGATGCTAGCTTTATAGGCTTTACTACCTTGCGCTATCTTCAAGTCTTCCTCTCTTATCGTCTATCTTTTTTGCCACCGCCTCTTCGACATCAAAATCTCGGATCATTGTGGGATTCACAGGAGACCTCAGATGAGCACTTTCGTAGTCTAACCTTTTCCACGGGCCCTTTTCGTTGTTGTATCTCCTTCGTGAATTTGTATCACCGGATTCATTACAGCTTGTTCTAGAAATATGTATTCTTTTAGACTAACATGCGGACCTTTCGCGATTAGGCTGAAATTTGATTTCCACTTGCAGAAGAAAGAACCATGAATAGCGACCTGTGAATGACAACAGCGAATACCAAGGTTAGCCCAGATACTTACGACTGCATCTGCTCAACCATCCAGATCATTCTAGGTACTCAAATTCTAGGTGCACAAATCCGTTCCCAGGGAATTACTGCGTCTTTATATGAGTGATATGGGCCTCCTGTTTTCCTGTCGTAGTTCTACAATCTTTGTCCCTCGCTGACACTATCTAAATTAAATTGCTTGCTTCTTTGGGGAAAGAATTACTTCTGAAGTGAGAAAGGTATAGTCATTCCTCAACGCAGGCTTTTCCTCATACCCGCAGTCTCTTCCATCATTCTTTTATGCCCACGAAAGTAACATGTCGTAAGGCATGATAGCGATCGAAAGTCACGCCCCTCAAATTTGTCAACATGCATTGTCCATAGCACCCTTCGCCTGTCTTGCACATGATGGGAGCGATATCCCCAAGGTGTACATGGAATCACGAAAGTCCAGGTATTGTAAATGACAGAGCGTGGAGAACACACCAATGGACTTCTGACATGATCAGTCGAAGACAAAACCTACAAGCCCTTTTCGACACCGCCAGTGTCAAACCCGCTTGGTTAGGTCAGGGAAGCAAGCAGCGCAGGCACAGGTCTGAAGTAAACTATCTTCCTATGTGTAGTAGCTCCCTTACCTACAGAGCACTCAAAATTCGCTCCCAAGTCACCAAGCAGAGTTCACACGAGCTAAATCCGTTTCTCCTCATGCTGGCATATACCCTACTAATGCCACTGACGCCCGAAACCTTATATCATTCCGACCACATGTGGGAGACATTGAAGAGGCGCAGCAACCCGTCTTTCCTTGCGAACGGTCTTAGCTTCCCAGACCTGCATTGAGCCGACTATTCGGCGCAACGTAAATCGACATTTCCCAGCTCTTTCGTCTTAGCCTTGCTGCATCAGGTTCGGCCAGCTACGGAATGTGAATAGCGGAGCGACGAGGGGCGATTTACGAGTTTCTTTCGGGCTTTGGCACTACGGCGGGTACGAGCCATAAGTACTGATATAGGTCGGACACTACTCTTTGTTCTGAATTGTCATAGCTATTCCGATTTCATATAATCAACTAGATACCATGTTACGAATTACAAAACGTAGCTTACTCGAAAATAAGAATAGGGAGCTAATCACGGGGATTCCACGAGGATTACTTGTTTAGATGTCTGAATCATCTCGGACTACGGAGTACCTGTCTCGGATGCGCAAACGGAGACTATGGGTCAAAATGATCGAGGAGAGGTCCACGAGAGGTGGAGAGCAAAGCGGGAAGGGTCTGAAACTACTTGATTGCAGAGACGCGTGATTATGCTAGAATTCATCTGCGGAGAGTCAGTCTCGTGTATGATTTGTGTAAGAATGCTGTCTGCTCAAAGAGAAACACAGCCAACATGCGTGTGGGTTCAGCTATATGACTGCTGGTTGCGCTTCTTTGGGGTCGGGAAGGCAGGCCGTTACTGAAGCAGACTGCGGGTTTTGTAATGTCAAGGTTATGTTTGCACGATCAACTAAATTCGATGAGATAAGGATGTTACACCAGCTTCCCATAGTCTTGGAGGGTACAGTGACGCTTGTTTCCAGCATCAAAGGTAGAACGCGAGCAAGGAGATGGACGTGTGAAAAGACCAAGCTTTTCGAGGGGTGGACTTCAGGGGAATGGGAGTGGTGCTGCCGTCAAAGCAGCTGCAGAGACATTGAGCCTTAATCCCTGTATAATAGCAAGCTTGACAAGGGCTTTAGTAGAAGAGTTCTTGTGGTGTCTGGGAAATCTGAAAGAGGAGAAAGGATGAAAGTTATGAGTCGCATTTGTACGCTCTCACATTGGATAGAAGACCAGGTGCCTGCGTTTACTGCTCTTGATCGCTCTGGTACCCAGAGAGAAGATTTAAAAAATCAAGGGAAGAAGGACGTGATCTTACCGATATAGGTGAGCGTGCAGCATGTGACTCCTGTTATGCCCAGCATCGGCCTTCTTGCGTTTATCTAGACCAGCGTCATCTCGTTCGGATGGAATCCTTCAAGTCCCCGACTCGACCAAGCTTAAAATCAGATGCGTACATAGGACCTTGCAAATCTGTAGAGGCGAGCGCCGTCCGACGACCGCGAGTAAGTTGCGTGCAAGTAATGTTGCCGTACTGACTTTCTTCCACCTTCCCAATCCTTAAGGTAGCCGCATGACTCAAGCTAGGTAATGAAGAGAGAGTGGAAGACAAGAAACTACTTGAGTGACGCCACTACCGATGGACATTTCCGGTCGCCTTTAGCTCGCTATCCCTTAGGGCATTAAGCTGCCTTGAATGGCCTCCACAATGTGCATAGAATGTCTGCAAGATGTTTTGTATAGGTTCCCATCAGTACCCACATCCTCTAACCAAAAAACCCTTTCATGTACCCTATACCAGCTCTTCCTCCATCTATGGTCGATCGCCATCATTCACTTCGTTCCTTCCCAGCCCAATCATTGCGCTCCGACCACCCCAACCACGCGTCCTAGCCTCAATTATCCGCATTCATGCCATCATGCTCCCAATGCAATATCTTTTTCAGCGTGCTCTTATGATGTATAGAATTGCCCGCCGCATCATCCTGCCCGGGCTGCCTCTGCTTCGGCTCCTGATCGTTCTGCACCTCGGACAGGTGCGGCAGCTTCCCTTGCTTGGCCAGGTCTGCCTCCATCTTGGCGGCGCGGTCTTGCGAGGCAACGGTGGATTGCGCGATAGATTGAGGAGTTGCTACACGAGGAGATGTGCGTCAGTAGGCTTATGGCCCCGAGTGTCTGGAAGAAGAAGTACAGGGTTTCCTGACATACCGCGCTGTGCATTGCCTGAGGTCGTGTTGGAGGTGGGCGTGTTTTGAGACATGGTGGGGCTTTGGTATGTTGGAATTCGATGAGCCTCTGTAGTCTATTGTGGCGCAAGTGTAGCAATAACGCAGAATCAATCTAAAGAGGAAGTGATGGGTGCTCGCACATTGGAGCCAGGTTATCTTTGCGCAGCGAGCCAGCGACAAGAAGGCCTCGCCTAGTGTACCCGTTTGAGTCTAGCGTTATTCTAGAAAGCAGGGCGATTCCGTCTGATAGAGAGTGAAGGCTGACCATAATTTTAATGCTAACATCTTCAATTTTTACCCGATCTCAAGTTGGGCACCTAGGCTAATACAGCTCAAGAGCGGACCATAAATCAATCTTTTCGACTTGACCTGAGCGTCAGCTCGATATAACATTCGCTTTCCTATACGCTCGATATGAAGCGGACCCAGTGCTCTACTCTGGATGACATACAGCATGTATAAATAGCTCCCACCTCTGGAGACTGAGAAACCTCAAAGGGTGAGTCTTCGTAGTGTAAGGCTACTCAGTAATAAGAAACGATTTCCTCTCTTAGCCGCCTTCGTTGAATGACTCCGGCGTACGTCCCGGCGAGCTTCCATCCTGCACGCGCATAGATGAGTCAGATAGACCCCTTGGTCTTGACGAAAGTGTATAATTGCTTATGGAGCTATTACGCCGACGGTCACGCGTTGAAGAGGTAGCCTGGGGCGATGCGGTGAGAAGTCCTTCGCCAGTATACAAAGCTGCTCGAGGTGGGTGCGCGTCAGATTTGTCGGTAAAGGCTGGGCTGATAGGCTCAGGAGTACGCCGGACACGCGTCTTGGTGGATAGTTGGGGTAGAGGCAAGGGAGATCTGCTTGATTCCTTGTCGATTGCCGCGACCAGAGAGTCGCTTTTGAGGGTTTTCATGTCTTCTGTGGCTTTCTTGTTTATGCTGTCAAGCTTATTCCAAAGGTCCAATGCCGAGATTCGAGTTTGTCTATCCGTCTCAAGCATGCCAGCGACGAGCTTAAGCGCTTTCTCGAAAGGCTCCAACTTTTGCCGCCGCAACTCGTCCTGCAGCTTCGTTATCCAGTCTTTGACCGACTGGCGGAGACTAACAGTACCGTCTTCGGTCATTTGCCAGAAGGCATCGTCGGTACGATGAGGTTCAATATGAGTTCCTGGAAACCGTCTCTGGTCCCTGTCGCTCTCAAATGCCTTAACCGAGCTCCAATCGAAGATGGCCCACACGAGAAGCTCCAGAAAGACGCATCCCATGCTCCACACGTCGTATGGCCGCGAAGTGACACCTTCCTTGGCGTATTCGGGTGGCTCATATGTCGGCGTACCGTTGGGAGACTTGGTATTGACACTTCCAGAACGATACGTATGGACTTTACCGGTGCCAAAATCTGCGATTTGAAATTCTCCACCAGAGGAACTAAGCTTCCTGAAATATAATATATTTTCTGGCTTGAGGTCATGGTGCCAGCCCGACTTCCGGAGCTGAGTAGCCGGCGCCAAAAGGTTTGTCGAAGAATCCGTTGTCGTGCTGTCTGCATCCGGCAGATTGTGAATTTCTCTGAGCGCGTTGCCAAGGCCCAAGAATTGGTTAAGAAGCCACAAGGTGTTTCTCTTTGTGGGTTTACCGAATTTTGCGCGTCTCATGTATTGACGCAGGTTGCACTGTGCGTAAGGGAACAACATATAGTATCTCTCATCTTGTGTCCAGGTTGTGAGATGTGTGACTATATGATCATTGGCACTTTTACGGAGCTCATCGAGTATCTGAAGCTCTTTGTTGAAGTCTGCTTCCGTCCGCGATGGCCGATCCTTGAAGACCTTCACTGCGAAAAAGGTATTCCTGTCCTTGAAGGAGCTTAGTCATGCGGTGGACCAACAATACATGACTGACCTTAGATAACCTGTGATGCGCAGGATCCATTCTAACCCGAAATACGTTGCTGTACGCTCCCGACCCACAGCACGCTTTTTGCGCTGGCGTGGTCATTCCCTCGTCGTGGCCTCCTTCTTCGACCTCTGACAGAGTCTCGGTTTCCTCATTAAGGTAGTCGTCCTCTTGGCTTTCTTTTGGATGATACTGCATAGGGACGACGGTACAACTATGGAGTCTCTTATGCTCGCCAGGTTCCCAGAACTCTGCGGCATAAAAGCCGCCCTGGACGACTAGGAGTTGTTTGAATCTGGGTCCGCATCTCTGATGGCAGCAATGTTTATTTGCAAGTGGCGTAGACGGCAATGTATTGTCATCGTGCCCCATGTCCATCAACACCTTGAGGCATGACATCCGAAGGTCAGTATAAACACAGGCGGCTAGAAGTTTTCGAGCCCGATCCAGAACCTCCCCAATAAAAGCGTCCTGTGCAGGTTGCTGCTGTTCTGGTATAGGGTCTTCGAGCAGTATCTGACGTACCATATCCGTAGAGGTAACTCTAAGCAAATCTGTGCGCGGAATGTATTCCCTGTTACCGGAAGCTTCTTTCATCAGACCGTTTATCTCGGATTGTTTCGAGCTTGCAAAGGTCTCGTCGCTGGTCTTTCTCGTAAGAAGCCCGAAGTAATCGCGGGTGATATCAAGATGCTGATGGAGGTGCCTGTCGGAGGTAAAGAAGTTCTTCACGATCGTACATATGTCTTTCCAGTCTTCCTCGGACGATAAGCCATGCACGTGCTTGTCGTTGTGGCCGCGGATTATAGCACATTCACCGTTTCGAAAGTTCAACGATTTACCTGCCAAGGATGACTTGCAATGCTCCTTGACGCAGGTTTCTGCATTTTGCTCGATTTTTCGATAGCTTGAATTGTCGTTCAGTTGTATTGAACCGCGGCTCGCGGCAACCGGAACGCTTTCATTTTCGAATGTGATATGCAGCGTATAGGTCGTAGTCTCTGGCATGAATAACCCATCGACTGGGCTGCCTGATCTTGTTGTTGAGTCACTCGACTGCCCTTGCTCCGGGCTATACTGGCTGAAAGGTGACCAGTCGTCTATCGCCTGTAGATTGCCTAGATTGCGTACACCTGATTGAAAGGTGGAGGCATTGCCATCTGCGGAGGGTTTCGTGGACGTTTCCACGTCGGCATGATGAACAACTATTGCGGGGCCAGAGATCGAAGCCTCGGGCCGACCCTCGGAAAGGTGAGCTGTAGCTGTAGCGATGTTGGAGGACTTGCGTTGTGCAGCAGGCGGTTGAGGCGATGACGGACTGCTGTCTGCCGTGTCACGTTCTGATGTCACGTTTTGGTGATTAGCACTAAACTCAATCAACATGGATGAGCGCACTTCGTTTTCTCTCTGATGACATCTCTGGTAAACATAAGATGCTTGCTTGCTGGGTGTGTGAAGCTGAAAGTGATGTTGCTCACGGAGCAGAGCGTGAAATGTCAAGAAGAGAAGTATGTATATATATACGGCATCGATATCTTCGGAGGCTGAGAACGCCCACAGTTGCTCCGACCCAATCTCTCCTAGGAGAAGGGTGTTCCAGCGATCAGGAGTCCAGATGTATCGCACAAACAGAAGCGCAAACCCTGGATGGGCTTTTGTAAGCTTTGATGAGGCTCTGCAAGGCTGTGACGATCTCACCCGACTCGTGCAAGGCTACCGCAGCCAAACAGGGCGTTCGTCCTCTGAGCGATATAGGTCGCGAAAAAACAACCATCGGAGCATATCATTGGTTGTTTTTCCGGGAGTAGATATTGCGGCCGAGAGGGAGGGTAGCATCCAAGGATCATTGGACGCCGTTGCCTGCGGTGTGCGTGCCGCTGTGCCCAACCAAGGCGACTTACATCTGGCGCTGCACACGATTCTATGATCCTCTGTTTGTGTGGCGCAGACAAATCCCGAATACGATTTGCAATCGCGTTCTAGATGCTAACCAGGCTAGAAGGCTGGGCGATCAGTGACGGGGTTCCAACCGCAATGAAGAAGACGCTGAATCACCCAGTCATCTTTTCTCTAACTCATAATGTGCATCTTCTTCAAGAGGCCGTCGTCGCTGTCGAGCGAACGGGAAAAGCCGTCTGCGCGGCCACGTATAGTGGAAATATACTCTTTTGTGTGCTTGAAGCCGGATCCATACCCACCATATCAACAATGTACCTACGGTCAAGGGCAATGATATTCCGGCGAAAAGCCAGGCGTTAGATGCTACCACAACTTTGTTTGAGGTTGCATCCCTGTTCACAAACACGGTAGAGAAGAAGTTCTTGCAAGGATTAGCGCATCATTACTGCGTAACACCCATGGATGTTGGTACACACCGATACAACAGTCACTGGCAAGTATATCAGCGTGATCATGGTTAAAACCTTGACAGCGGCGGCATCTCTGGTGTTTTTTTCGGTGAGCCTTCGCATAGTGGTGTTCTCCTGCCGTGCTTCTTCCGCAAGCTCTTTGAGTGAGCTACCGTTGCCCAAGTCAAGAAGGCTCGATAGCTAGCACAATGCCATAAGTATAGGATGTTGACGTGCTTGATAATGCTTACTAGTTGAATTGTTCCCTGTACCTTAGTGTGTAAAGTCTCAATCTGCCTACGGTGGGAGCTAACGGCCCGGTGTTGGTCTTTCAACGCCGCTTCTATCAGGTCGGAATCATCGTTGTGATCGTTAACTAGATTGGTCCCACAGTTCCGGCAAAATCGGGTGTAAGTAGAGAGTAGCGCGGTTATAGTATCCAGAGTAGCGTCCAGAGTTAGCATATTATCAATAAGACAGTCCTCGAAATCTTTCAGTACTTGACGTTCCTCTATATTCAGGAACTGGCTAGGGTTCTTCCCTGTGACTGGGGCGACAAGGACTTTATCGGACTGGAATGAGTGTCAGGGACAGTCGTGTCAACAATGGGATAAGAGTCTTGCCTGTTCTGTAATTTGCTTTGTCAGATATACAATGTAGGGTCGCCAGTTTCCTAAGACAGTATCCAGGAGAATAAGATGTGTTTCGAAGGGGTTCAAGGCGGCTAGATCCGATGAGCTTTTGGTATATCGACTTAAAGAGAATTTGGTTTTTCTGGACGCCGCGATTATAACCCATGTAGAGGCACTAGTGTTACCTCTGTTGATACATCTATGATATACCGCGGTTTGCCGTATCGACCAAGGTCTTTGCTCATTTCGTTGATTAAGTTCAGCGTATCTCAACGCATACGCACATTCTGGCTGGGTCAGCCTCTCCTATACCTACTAACCTACGCACATAAATTACCAATGCCTGAGAAGAACTGCTGTGCAGTTTCAGAAGCACTTAGTAGAATCCGTCGAGAGCGTAATTGCGGCAGCCCTGTCTCGCTTTCGTCATGTCGAGCACCAAACAAGACCACGAAATCCTTGAAGCGCGGGAATATCTCGAATTCGATCATCAAGGTCTTGTACATCATTTCAGTGAGCTGAAGCCGGCTGTATGTGTGCCGCTGATTGAGGAAACTGGTTTGTTCAGTGAAAGAATCTCGACAACGGAGTGGAACAATTCACCATATCCGGAAAAAGTATTTCGATTTCTGGTAATACACTCTACTTCAGCGGGCTGTAATAAGGTAACCCAAGACCATACTCACCACAGCAAGCTCGCTCAGGCTCTTGACGTCTGTTATCTTGCTACGCAGAACGGGTGCTTCGGTATAGCGAGGTGGTTCACCCAAGTGGCAAGACTGGTCCGACGGCTCGGCAGTCGAGTCACTTCCTGAGTCGGAGTCCCATTCTGGAGTCTTACTGGCGGCGTCGAAGGCTGCCTTAGCATCGCCATCGGCTTGATGAGATGGTCGTTGGAAGTGAAATTCGATGTGTGAACGCTCCTCGGACTGCTCGAACAGCTGCCCAACTCTTGTCTCAAAATAGTCATCTATGGCTGCGGTACCATCATCAAACAGAGCCTTCTCGTAATAAGAAGATGTCTTCATATCTTCAAGCTTCCATAGACCTCAACCTTGCTGCCGAGTGAGAAATATATAGCAGCCTCGTTCGCGAGGCTGAATTATTGCCATGGCGCATCGACGTCGAATAAGATGCGGCAAACACTCCACATTGCGCCCGAAACGTGGCTGCAGCGAAGCGATAGGCCTAACCCTTGACAAATCCTGCTGGCTTTCGAAACTTTGATTATGCAGGCATTCTCGTTCTCGTTCTTTGGTGCTCACCGTGGATGCACAATGTCAGCACGTCATTGCGCCCGACCGCTTTGATTACCCGCTAGTCAGCCCGGTTATTTAAGTACCTCATGGACGACTGCGACCTCCACCTTGCCCTTACATGGTCGAGAATGCCTCAGCAAGCTCAACAGATTATACAGGATCGATACATCGACCAAAAGAAACTGCAAGCTCTGCTAGCCCGTAATTTCACTGTTGGAACATACACGATGAAAGTAAGTTTTCCTCTGCCAATCAACTTCTCTGGCTAGTGGCCTGCTTACCAGTAAGCAGTGGAGGATCAACCGCTGGATTATCACAGCCCCTCGCAAGTTGACAGATGTACGTGTATGCGTACTTAGCTGCCAGGCAGCTCCTAAACCCTGGTCTCCCAAGCATTTGACCTCCTGACTTCGAGCAGTCGGAGCTCGATGGCCTCAACATCTAAGCCTCAGCGTCCTGACTGCGACTAGGCCGAGATCGAGAGTGTCGAGTTACCCCTTCAGCCTAGGTGACAATGGTGGAGGTTTGACGGTTCAGAAGCTGTCTCGAACGATGGCCTTGAAGACACCGGCCACCCTCTCAACTTCAGGCATATCGGTGTTCGTTCTTCAGGATACCTACACCCCCTCTAGCTTGAAACCCGGGAACTGGACCTGATCCCTAGGGTTTCAATAGCAAAGGCAGGCTAATGCAACACTCGATCTTCTATGCCTTTGACATGACCATGTGCGAATGCTCTTTGTGTGGAGATCTCTGTCAAGCAGTCAAAACAAGCTTGGATCAGATCCAATCCCGATGGCAGAAATATTCAGCACCTCTAGCACTAATCTAAAGTCAGATCCTCACGCCTGAGAGCACCCAACACCGGAACCAGCCAAGAAAAGGGGATTGCAGTGCTACGTGCTCCTCGCGTACATGAGTGATGGAAAAGTGATGGATTGCAGTCTTAAATCGTGACTAGACCAGAAAACATTTGCAACCTCAGCGATCAATCAGTGGTCTGCAGCATCCCTGACTCCTTACTTTCTTCGAGCGTGGCCTACAGTGTAAAGTATGCTCTAAGTGAAGTCGGTATCCGGGCCCAATCAAATTATTGGCCCGAGTCATGCTCTTTTCCTAAGCCTTGCAGTAGCAGGAGACCTCTCACCTGTCCCAGACAGTAGGGTTTTCATGACAATCCTGCAATATAGCGTGATATCAAGAACGATGCCTTTTAAAATAACCCTCACAAAACAGTAAAGAATGGGGATCCGATAAGAAGTATGGCGAGACTGCAAATCTTAGGCACATGCCTATTACGCTAAGTGCTCTACACTGAGGCTTGTTGACGGCGACGTTAACATTCCGTCGTGTGGTTGTGGTCGGTAGTCAACAGTGGGACTATTTATTGCTTGCTGCCCGAACTGAGAGCGTACAGCAGCAGTGAAACCCAATTGGCGGATGCCACTGCCTCCTGTGGCCAGAAATCGCCCCGAGCAGACGACTAAGTCCGGGTGCGTGCTGATAATGCCGACGCTGTGATCAATGGTGTGACCCGAATACGTGGAAGTGTTGCCCGAAGCCTTGAGGGAGAGAGCTGCTGATAACGAGACCAGCGGAAGGCTGGCCGCGTTGCCGAAGACGCTAGCTGTGAACGGTGTAGTCAGTTGTGTACGCTGTTCTTTATGCAGTCTTTACCACCCATTAACTCTGTATCTTAATCCTTGACACGGATTGAGCAATTATTCGAATGAACTTCCTGCTATTATAAAACAAATAATTGGACGACGACTCTTCCGGAAGCTATGGGACCGTGAAGGAAATACCATCTGAACGAGTATCTCCCCAACTTCAGCCATTATACAGCCCCTTCCCCGCAAACCGAAATGACAGAGCCAGTGCGTATTCAATGTTACCAGGTGGCACCTGTTGATCGTCACGAATATAGCGAACGTTTTTGGAGCCAACAGTAATCCAGGAGGTTCGGTCGTGAAGTCGATCCTCGGAGACTGCAAGGACTACCAATGAGATCAAAATTCGCGGTGTCACTCGGGACACCTCCAAGCCCGATGCCAAAGCGCTATAGGCCAAAAGTGCGAAGATCGTAGTCGCAGACACCGATCTAAGGACGCAGATCAAGGCTGCACTTCAGGGTGTCTATTCCGTCTCCGCCGTCACAAATTACTTACTGGAGAAGATGGACACTGAGCTCGCAAATTAACAGGGACGAAAGATTGCCGACGCTGCGAAGGCACGATAGTCACGAAGAGACGAATGGCATTCTTTTATGCAGAGACTGACGAGCCGTACATTACAGGAGGCTGGGGTTCGACACCTTATCTGATCCGCCCTTGATTACATTGAAACCCTCACCGGCGGCAAATCCCCCGAAGTAAACCACTTCAACTTCGAAAACGCCGTGGCTGACTACCTCTGCAATATCGGCGTCCCCACAACCTTCTTCATGCCTGGTTCTTTCACGAGTGGTTTTGACACCCTCGAACAATGAGTGGGCACTAGCTATATCTATACCGCCGGAGATTCCAACCTCATTGTCTAACACTGCAGGAGACACGGCCAAATTGTAGACTCCCCTCATCCATCGTGATACCTTACTTGGCAAAAGTTTTTTAGTTGCAACGAACTATTACACCCCAGCGCATGTCATGTCTGCGTTCAATGAGGTTTTTCCGAAAGCTGGCGGCAAGGCTAAGTTGGAGCAAACTTCAAGAGACGAGTACAAGGGTGGTTTGGACACGGCCGGCATGCCTCCGAACGCGCAAGAGGAGCTTTATCAGAATAAAGCATGTTCTTTATGAATGGTTACGGCTACTACGGGAAGGCTAACCTGAATGAGAGTCATTAGGTCAGCCCAGTATACCCATATTTCGATAGCAGCGCTTCTATTATAAATCTGCGAGTGCTGACCGGTTTACAGATTCACGACGAGAGCCCAAAGACCCTGAAAGAGTTCTTCGCAACCTCGAAGACAATCGAACCACTCCACAGATTGCGACCAAGCACTCACAACCTCTTGCTGCATCCTCTTCGACAGTCAGTCGCCAAAAAGTGGGGCCCGATCAAAGGCTAAGCCCTTGAAGAAATATAGATTGGTGCTAGAAGATTACTCGTCAATTTGGTAACATCTTTTATGGCCTATGTATATGACTATAACAAGCGATAGTCTTCCAGCAAGCCCAACATATTCGCTCTGAGTTGGTAAAGTCGAGGAATTTGTCTCCACGCTCACTCACATGTTCAGTCCTGACATCTGCTAAGTACATGGCTCTATTTCATCCACGATTACCCCATCTTCATCAAATCCTTATTGCATCTCCTAATCGAGCATGCAACACGCTCCATCAACATCTCTCTTGGGCAACGATTCGTTCTCAGTCAATCGATCGTCGCTAAGACACGATTTCGCCTCATACAGATGGTCGAAGATTACGCAGCATACACTCTCCTTGGCCATCCATCTCCTTCTTTTCCCCCCTGCAATCATCATCCGGCTTGGATCCCCTTCTGAAACTCCCATAGGCTCTTCCTTCGTGCCGACAAGGGTCGTGCCATGTCTCGAATCTCTTTTTGTTGGGACGATTGCCACTAATCGACAGCCACTATCCAAAGTAAAAATTTATCTAGACAGCTTTCAACTACAGGTCCTTGTCTGCAAAGTCGGAAAATCGGACTAACGATAGAACAAACCTAACACATTTACTGCTGGCCACGAACAGCCATGGCTCACGTTGGTGCGAAACGAGGTTGTGCAGATTGGGCGCTGTTTTTGACGGTTTGTAGCACAAGGAAGACGATAACGAGGAGCCGCAGGTCGGGGTTGCAAGACAGACTCGAGCATGATAGACTCGATCATAGAAAACAAGGAAGAGTATCCCATGCGGTGTCACCAATGGGTGCTAATTCTCCCTATAAATCTGATGGAAACCCTTCTCCTGCTGCATCTATAGAGAGACCTCTTATCATATCGTTAATATGTTCCAACGCTTTGCCGCTTTGTCGATGGGCCGTGACTGGTTCTTCAATCACACATTATTCCGTCAACACCTTGTCCCAGAGTGCAGAGCAACCTGGTCCATGTCCCAGCGCATCTCGCCTTCCGAAACCTAAGCGAGTATCGACGCTGGTCAAAAACATATGGACCAAGTTAGAGTAGACGATGGCGTCCATTTGCCTCGGAAGGAGCCCTTTGAGTAACCGGAACTCGGCGGAAATATACGCTAGCCTCGATCGGTATGTATGACAAGTTCGTAAACAACGAACCTTCCTCTTCACTTCCTCCAAACTCCCTCTGCACGGCTTTTGATCATTATCAAGATCTTTTGTGAGCTGCTCTGCATCACTCTGCCTTGATATACGCTTTTTCTCAAACGCCAACACCATTACGTGGAACTGCAAAGGCAGTATTCTTTTTTTCCCCACGGCCACCGTGCCTTCACCGTTTTCTAAACGTTCTCGGTGCTTTCGCATGCCCAACAGCGATGAGGATATGGCTATACCTATCCCAAGTAAGGTATACGACTATCAGTAAGTTCCATTTGAGAGCCCGGAGACAGGCACTCTGGCCGAACAGATCGACTGAAAGGAGGAATGCTGACTCCGGAAACCGGTAGTCTTGAGGTCGATGCAGAGATGGAAAGAGAAGAGGTGGAGAATTTATGCATGGACCCATGATGGGGGACTACAGGCAGGAGAGCCCCGCCCACCCACATCTTGGCTCAAGAGCATCGACAAGGCGGCCAAGATCGCCAACATGAAGCCAGCCGATGTTCGGTTCGAAATACAACACTACGCGAAGAGAGATGCCTTAGCTTATTCTAAGATCAAGAACCTTATCAACACCGCCGAGTTTGAGACTTTGGCGCGACAAATAATTAAGGATAGGCAGAACCTCGCCGAAATTTACGGCAACAATCCTGGCCGCCAAGTAGGCTACCGCTTGGCCATTGGGCGAGTCGAAGAAGAATGGTTTGACCAGCCATGTTACATTGAAAAAGATGGCAGAGTGCGCTATGTTCTCAGCGACAAGGCTTTAAAGAAGCAGAAAGCGGTCTATGCCAACCCTTAAAAAGAGCATCATTTGGGCATCTGGGCCTGGCGTTCTTTGGGATTTTGGCTTCCTTGGGTTTTGTAGAATGAGCTCTGGACATTGAAGCTCTTCTTTTCTTCTACGTTCTGCGAACAATTTTCAGTGACTCTTTGCAATTGCAACAGTATCGTGCAGAGCTGATTCTTGTGTCACAAACTGTGAAGATGTCTTTGGCTTCTCGAAACGTGAGAAAGTCGAGTTGAATGCTTTCTTCCCTCGGGCTTGCTCAGATGAAGTTCCAGTATGAGCCTCGAACGCTCCTGGAAGTGTATTCTGACCAGCCTAGTCAGGAACGAAAGCAATATATGGCGATGCCATTACAACTCGATTGAACGGTCATTGATTTTACGAGTGGCGATTTCAGCGTTCTGCACCCAATCCTCATGCCTTTCGGACACGCTCATGGCGAAGCGATCGCTGTCCTATTTCATGCGGTGGTAAGAATTGTGTACAATTGCTTGCCACTTCTTGAGGACGATATGTATTGACGACTTAACGATGAAATGCACGACCAAAAGACGCCCATAGCTAGAAAGACAAACCGTCAAAGCCTTAATCTTGCTCGTTCAAGAGACCAGCAGAAGGCTCTGGAGAAGCTAGTGAATATGGACCCTCATTAAGAAATGCACCATGCCACAGCATGGGATATAACCAACAGTACAGACTGTGACTCTAGAAATGGGCCCATCGTCTAATCGCGAGTTAATAACTAAACTCGTCCCTCATCGCCTTGTCTCTTGGCGAGTGCCACCTACATTACCAAGCCACCTAGATTATCAAATTTTTACCAGAATATAACTAACTATCTTATTATTTATTCACTACTATTATTATAGCTCAATTAATCTATTAAGAGTGCAATCTATACGTAATGCAAATCTACAAAGTCTTTTAAAACACTAATTATACTAATATTACAAAATACGCTCTAGAGTACGTATACGATTGACAAAATTTGCAAAATCAATTTATTAAAATATCTTCGAAATCGAATTGCTTTTCTATATATAAAAAATATATTAAAATTCAAAAATAAAAACAAATAATTGTTAACTATATTATTTGTTTAAATAATATAAATATGTTATTAACAATAAAGTTTGTTGTTAACGTCATTAATTGTCTTCTTTTATTTAATATTTTTTAAATAAACAATTATTAATTTTAACATTTTTACAATAGATTTTTAAAGCTTAAAACTTGTCGTTAAATATTTATTGCTATTGTTCGAAAAAAAATCTTTTTAAATATCAAATATTAAAACTCTATTTCAAAAAATTAAAGATTATAATAAATAAGAAAGATATACAAAAGACAAATTATTAAAATATAAATAAACTAAAATAAACTTTTGTATAAATTACAAAAGAGTATATATTGTTATTATTAAAAATATTAAAAATATATTTTAGATAATAGATTTTAAAAACTGCAATTATATTATTGTTGCAAAGACTATTAATGCTATTAATTAATCGATTTTGTCTATAATAATTACTAAGAAAGTAAATATTCTAATTAAGTAAATTGCAAACAATATTAACAACAATATATTATTTAATACTAGCAATACTAGATACTCTAATAATAATCTTCGTCCTGGTGAAAGGGGCGCCCGTTCCCGCTTCCAGGCCAAGCGTCGCCCCATGGGGTTTGGTGCGCCCGTTTTGGGCAAGGCGCCTTGCATCGCCCCACTCGTCGCTTTCTCGAGATATAAAGACGCGTCGTCCCTCGCTGCGCGTCCACTTCTCTTTCATTTTCCTTCTTACATCGACCATCCTCCTCGCTCTTGCAACGACTTGCGCCCCTCATTTATCGACCATCGTCGATCATCGATTGCTGTGTCGAGGCTTCGCATGAGGCATCGACATTCGCGATCTCGTGTCATCATTGGCCTTCGATCTCTTGATCGATCGCGTCCCTCGCTCTTCTCGAACATGTTACGCTAGTACTTCCCACGAAGGTATTAGAGAGGGTTATGCTATCGGAGAGGTCTGTAGGCGTCTTCAGGCAATGCAAGCAATCACTTGGTAACAAGGGTTTGCAGCTTTGACAATCGTAACAATAAGTCAAGACTTAAGATGAGTTGAACACGATTCATAAGAGAGTCGTGTTCGAGATCTATATACTAAGAGATCATCAATGCTCTTCCTACTCTCCTAATAGAGCTAGTGGAGCACTGCTCCTCGTGCTCCCCTAATAGAGCTAGTAGAGCATTCGCTCCTCGTGCTCCCCTAGTAGAGCTAGTAGAGCATATGTAGATATTCGTTCTCTATACTACACTCTTGCGTACTTCATATATTGCTTGGCTCGTAACACTATTCTTTTTCTTTAAGTCTTTCGTCTCGAAAGCAAACTTTTGTCATGCCTCGAATCAAATTATCTTCTTACAATCGTCGTTTGATTTAGCTAACTAAACTAGATATTCCTATCGTTAGAATGCGTCCCTATTATCGTTGCAATCGCCTTGACAAGGCCTATCGTATTTAGAAAGATTCGAAGAAGTGTGTAAAATGTATTAGAAAAAGCTATTCTTGCAATCTAGCCCCCTTGAATATCGCACGATGACGTCGTTTCGAAGCGCAACGAAAAATTCTTAAACAACAACTTCGAAATGCGATGCTAAAACGCAAAGAGATGCAAACGAAAAAAAATCGCTTGCTCTCTTAGTTCGAATACGTGAAAGACGAGCAACAAACGATAATTAATGAGAAACTTCAAAACCTTAAAGAGATCGCTTCTTTGATTGATGAGTCTATGAATAAGTTTCTTTCGAAGTCTCTTATCGATGTTGCTTCGAAACAAATTGTTTTTCTCAATTTTAAGAATAATTAATTCTTTATCTTCTTGATTTCTTTTGATGAAAGTCTAAAGATGTCTACTAGTGTTGTTGTCGACAAAATTGCTTTAGTTTGTTGTGGCACTTCGTTAAGTTCTTAATGAATTCCTATGTGTTCTTTGAGATAAAATATCTCTTTTATTTGATAAGATACTTTTGATTTTCTTGTTGTAAAATTTTCTCAACCTTAAATTGTTCCTCTTTTTGCGAATGAAAATAAAATATGTTTTATAAAGACGTAATTGAATTTGCTAATTTCAACAATAAAATATGAAATATTGAAAATACTTTGGCGTTCTTGGGCAAGTCGAGTTCGTAATTGATTGATCTTTTGATTTTCTTGACGAGAAACGATTCGACTTTGACATGATTTAATTTTTTGCTTAACTTCCTTGTCTTAAGGTTTTTCGTAAAAAGATATATTTTATTTCTCTTCTTTAGCTAAGATGTCGTTTTTCGTTTCTTATTTTAATATTTGATCGATCTTTTTTGCATCATTAAGATGTTGTCGTGTATCTTTTTTAATGTCGTTATTCTTTTGATGACTAACTAAACTAATAGATGTTTTCGCTCTTCTTCAAAGAGATTGAATTCTTTGTTATAATTGACGAAGAATGAAGTTATTTTAATGATATTTAAAATCTTTGCATTTAGTGCTAGTTGTGTCATAGATAAAAGTGATATTCAATTGCTATAAGTATTGTTGACGTAATGTCGTAGATATTGCTCTAGACTTTAATTTGTTCGCTCTATTTGTTCATTCGTAATCGAATGATAAACAATGAACATTTTAAGTTTTGTTTCTAACATTGGTATCAATGTCTTTCAATAGTTAGACGTAAAGAGTTTATCTTTGTTATTAGTTAATTCTTTAAATATATCGTAATATTGTATAAGTTAATTCAATATAATGTATTTTAGTTGTTTTGCTATGAACTTTTCCTTGCATGCGATAATATATAAGTACTTAATAAGTTTGTCAATTATTATTAGTATCGAATTATATTTGTCTCTAGTTGCTAGATTCGTCGACTTGAACAACTTAATAATAAAGTTTATCGTAACTTTATTTCATAACAATTTAAATAATTTCTAATATTGGATTTCGCCATAGTTCGCATATGTATTATGTTTGTTTTGCTAATAACTAAGGCATCGTTTAATGTATATTTCGACAACTTGTCTCATTTATGAAAACTAACAATGCTAGCGTAAAAGCTAAAGAATTTTGGTCACTTTCAAGTGCTTTTGCAATGATTTATTATGATGCTCTCTTATACATTCGTCGATTTTGTTAATAGATATTTGGAGTTTTTCTTTCTTTATTAAAAATTCTTTTGTATTGTCTCGAAATATTCGTAATGTAGCATTTAGCTTGTACTTGTTTGCTAATAATGATTTATTTTTGTTAATCTTAAGTATGTTGTAATTAAACGATTTCTTCGTTTTTATATGATCATTTCTTTTGTTAAGTGCGTCTACTTTGTCGTTATCTTTGTCTAGAATATATTGTATCTTGAATTTGTATTGTTCAAGTTATTCTAATTATCGTATCTATCTTTTGTTAAATTGTTTAATAATGATAAAATGCACAAGATTTTTATAGTTCGTAAAAATCGTAAGTTTTGATAATTTTTCGATGTATATTCTTCATAACTTCAAAGAGATTACAATAGCGAATAATTTCTTGTTGTGAACATCGTAATTCTATTTAATTAACGAGAGTTTTTTCGAAAGATATGTTATTGAGTGCTATATATCTTTATGTTCTTGATTGAAGCATGCATCGATAGCTAGATCTAATGCGTCAATTTCAATTCTACTTAATAATCGTAAATCGTACATCTTTAATATTGATTTCTTTAAGCATTTTAGCTTAAGATTCTAAAATGCTTTTTCTTTTGCGAATTCTTATATTTATGACGTATTCTTTTTCGTAAAATTCGTCAATAATATCGCATTGACGAAGTAGTTCTTAATAAACTTTTTGTTGTAATTTATGAAATCTAGAAAGAATTGCACTTTCTTAACATTAATAGATAATTTTTATTCTTTAATTGTTCGTAGCTTCTTAAGATTCATGCGTACTTCGTATCGTCTTACAACAAATTCAAGAAAATTAACTTTTTCTTAATGAAATTCGCATTTCTTTAATTTAAGATGTAAGTTTCTTTTATTTAGACATTTCAATACTTTGAAAATATGACTAACATATTCTTTCAAGATTTTTAAGTAAATTATGATGTCGTTCAAGTATGCTATGACAAATTGATCTAGATGTTGTCGTAGTACATCATTGATCATTTCTTGACACGTTGTCGAAGCGTTCGTAAGTTCGAACGACATTATCGTATATTTGTATAGTTCATATCGTGTGCAAAAAGCTATCTTTTATTTTTTTCTCGTCTTTATTCTAATCTAGTTGTATGCTTCTTGTAGATTTAATTTGATAAAATACTTAACTTCAAATAATCGATCTTGAAGCTCGCTAATATTGAGTAGTGAATATTAATTCTTGATCGTAATATTGTTTAGCTTTTAATAATTAACACATAGACGAAGAATTTCGTTCTTCTTAAGTACAAAGAGAATCAAGTATTTTGTCTATAATTAGAATTTTTTAATAAATTTTTTCTTTTCATTTTTTGTTAGATATTCGCGAAGTACTTCGAGCTTTTTTTCGAATAGAGCATATATAAGTTCAAACGTAAGTTGCTTGCCTAATTTAAGTTTAATTTCATAATTTCACGATTAATGTTTAGAAAGAGCCTCTATCGTTTTCTCTTCTTAAAATAGATGCTCCCAATTGTTGTATATTCGTGATACGTACTTTAGCGATTTCTTCGCTATACTAAATAATTTAAGATTCTTAAAAGATTCGCAATTTTCTTCACTTACTTTAACTTCGTAGTTCAATTAATTTTTGTCGATGTCTATCGAATCGAACTTGATTAAATCGTTTTTTTTCGAAAATGCAAGTTCGCATTTTGCGATTAAGTTTTAATTTTATCTTTTATCTATTATTGAACGTTATCGATGCGTAGATTAGATATGAATTGCGTGATCACATCGTTCGAATCTAAGTACTTGTGTATTTTAGTTAATTTCTAAATTGTGTTGCTTCAATCAAGGCATTTCTAAAACGATATCGTAAATAATTATTTCCACTATATCAAAGATTAGTTTCTCGTAATATTGTTAAATAGCTATTGATAGTGATTTCGTTTCTTTGTTTACTCTTTCATTCTTGTCGAATAATGAGTTTTCATTTACAATTATTAGATTGTATGCGTCAAGCTTCTTCTAAGTAGAATACTCTTCTCTCTTCACAAGAGCTTTAAACATAAAATTACTTATCGCATCAAAATTGATCATTGCAATGAGTTAACAATCATTGATCTTAACTAGTGTGATAAAACATCGTACGTGTGCTATTAAGTTTAGTTGCTACTATTGGGCTAACATATTGCATTTCTTTGATATGCTCTTTATTAAGAAATTTGAACTTTTTCTTGCTTCTATGTTGCGACTTCTACTTTAAACGCCTATTTGCGCTAAGCTTTCTTCTATTGCTAGATTGCTAACTTTAACTTTTTAGAAAATCAATTGATTTCTTTCTTTTCTTCTAGATAAGTCTAGCATAAGTCGTCGTAGCAAGCGATTTAACTAAATGTCTTATATTTCTTTGCTTTCTCTATCTTTTGTCTAGATAAACTAACATTGTTCAATTGTCGTTCGATTTCGTCAAAAATGTTTTTTTCTTTAGTGGCGTCGCTTTCTAGCGCTTTTTCGCATTTGTTCACGATTTAATTAATCTATTTTTTTTTCGATAAACTAGCTAAAGTCTCGAGATAATTCGTGATATTTTCTAGATATTCGTGAAAGTCTTTCTAGTTATACTTTTCGTCGAAGTCGATAATTAAGCTATAAGATTTAATAGTCTTTTGAAGTGCTTAATTAACTTTTTGCGTAAATGCGAATGCCTTGCCTAATGATGTTTCATCTAGAACTTTTTGTAATTAATTTGAATTCTTTACTAAATAATAGTCGTCGTTCGATTTAGTCTTGAGGGTGTTCGCTTTTGTGTCAACTTGCTTTCTAATGTCGTTCTAGCTATTAAATATCTCTCTTAACATAGCATTGATTTATTGGCAATTTATCAAGTTTCGCAATCGATAATCTCTTGCGAAGTGACTCAATTTGCCACATAAATAGCACGTTTTCTAGGATTTGTTATTTTGCTTTCTTCTAGAATTTTTCTTTTTACGTTGTTAAATAAAGTTCAATTTCATAGATGCAAGCTTACGATAGTTTGAATTATTGTACTTCTAATTAAAACAAGATTTTTTCAAGTAATATTTAATCGTTAATTCAAAGAAGGTTTTTGCTCTTTCTTTAAGTTGATCGTATCTCTTTTTCATAACTCTTTTATATAGCTTGTTGTCGAAATCGATAACTACTTCGATAAGATCGAACATATCGTTAATGAATTTGCCATCGCGCATAATTTCGTTCTTGAGATTGTCCTTGAGATCTTGTCGAAACATTGTCATAAGTGCGACATTGTTTCATTCGATAAAATTAACATATTTTTAAAATCTTGCTACATACTTTGTTGCGAAGATTCGTTAAATTAAATGCTAAATTATTCTTTTCGCAATTTGTTTCTCGTTAAATGTTTCAAAGATTCTTCGAAGTTCTCTCTTGAAATTATCGAAATTCGTGAACATTACACGAGAATTTTCGTCATAATTTTCTAGATACTTGCGTAAGTTTAACTTAAGCCAATGCTAAACTCTTTCTCTAAGAAATGTGAATGCGAAAATTGTCTTTTTGTTCACTAGAATAGAATAAAAGATGAAATAAATATTCACTTGCATAAGCTAGT
>JAABUQ010001900.1_pt1 | contig 43089 bp, 37 predicted proteins | sample 5560001 | NCBI WGS metagenome assembly JAABUQ01 (sample SAMN10711888, study PRJNA513371) | rock metagenome | isolation source: Antarctica rocks | place: Antarctica: Victoria Land, Finger Mt nord | collected 2015-12-18 | reverse complement strand
AAGGCGGCCATCAGGGAATCGACGGCGGGTTGAGTCATGGGAGTCCATCCCGGTGGTGGTCGAATCAAGTCCCTCCCCTGTCAAGGAATAAACAGCCGAAACGGACTTTGCAATCGTCCTGTGCGCGCCGGGGACGCCCTTGAAAGGGACGGCCGGATGCGTTAGGCTCGATCGCTCAGTCGCCATGTGAGGGGCGGTAGCTCAATTGGGAGAGCATCGCGTTCGCAATGCGAAGGTTGCCGGTTCGATCCCGGTCCGCTCCATTCACCCCTCACGCCTTCCGCCCGTCCGGTCCTGAACCCTCCCGGCCCGTCCCTTGACCTCGACCCCCGACCCATCGCCTCAGGCGTGTCGCGGCCCCGTCCCATCGGCCTCGACCTGGATCTTCGCCGGCCTCGTCCTGGTGGGGATCGCCGGGGCCGTCGCCTTCCGGGCCCTCCGCCCGTCGTCGAGTCCCCCGCCCGCCGCGATCGCGGCCGACCCGCTGCTGGTCCGGGGCCGCGAGGTCTTCCTCGACCGCTGCGCGACCTGTCACGGCCAGGGCGGGGCCGGCGACGGCCCGATCGCCAAGAACCTGGCCGGCCCGCCCGTCGGCAACCTGACCGACGCGGACTGGAAGCACGGCGACGCCCCGGGTCAGGTCCTCGGGGTGATCCGCCTGGGCGTCAAGGAGACCCAGATGCCGGCCTGGGGGGTGTACCTGCCGGCGGCCGACGTGAAGGCCGTGGCGGGCTATGTCTACCACCTCGCCGGCCGCGAGGTCCCCGGGCCGATCCGGGCCGACTGAGCGAGCGGGCCCGCGGTTGTGCGGGCCCCGTCGCCGGGGTACCATCGGTCGCGGCGGACCGGGCACCCCGCACCGGGCGGCCCCGACGCCCCTCTCTCCTCCGACACAGGAACGACGCCGTGGCCGACTTCAAGACGCAGATCGTGGACCTCCGGGCCGGCACGGGGGACGCCGCCAAGGTGGGCGACCGGGTCTCGGTCCATTACACGGGCACCCTGACCGACGGGACCAAGTTCGACAGCTCGCGCGACCGCGGCCAGCCGTTCGGCTTCACCCTCGGCCGCGGCCAGGTGATCCAGGGCTGGGACCACGGCCTGCTCGGGATGAAGGAAGGCGGCCACCGGAAGCTGACCATCCCCCCCGAGGAGGGCTACGGCTCGCGGGGCGCGGGGGCGGCGATCCCGCCGAACGCGACCCTGGAATTCGACGTCGAACTCGTCAAGATCAATTGATCCGTGATGGCATTCGACGTCGATCGCGTCCGGGATGGCCTGCCCGCCCTGCGGGACCGGCTCGACGCCCGGGCGGCCGGGGTCTGGCAGGTCGAGGGGGACCGGCTGGCGCTGGTCGCCTTCGACGGGGCCGATGACCTGGCCCCCGGGGCGGGCGACGGCTTCGCACGGGCGGCGGCCTCGGTCCCGCTCGACCGGCCCGACTTCAGCATCGTCGCGGCCGTCCGGACGGGCCGGATCAACGACTGGCACGCGGCCGACCTGCCGGCGGATGCGGGGTCGGGCTACTGGCTCCGGGCGTTCCCCGCGGCCCGGTCGGTCGCGGTGCCGATCTTCGGCCCGGGAGGGGTGGCCGTCGGGGTCGTCTCGGTGGCAACCCGGGGCCCGGAGCCGCCGGCCGCGGAGGTCGAACGGGCGGTGACGGCCGAGGCCGAGGGCTGGCTGGCGATCGGCTGAGGTCCGCCGGTGCCAGGCCGACGACCGCGCCGGCCCGCCCGTCTATAATGGGACCTGAGCGGCCGTCGACGAGGGGCGCGGCCGCGTGCGGGGTCCCCTCGCAACGGCCGGCGGCGAGTCATGGTGCCCGACTATTACGCGATGCTCGGGGTCGAGCCCCGGGCCGACCGCCCGGCGATCGAGGCCGCGCTCGAGCGATGCCGCCACCGGTGGTCGTCGGGGACGCGCAACCCCAAGTACAAGCATGCGTATCAGTCGTACCTGGACCAGGTCCCCGAGATCCGCCGCCGCCTGCTGGCCGACGCCCCGTCCCGCGCCGCGTATGACGCCGAGCGCGAGGCCGAGGCCGAGGCGGCCCGCCAGCGCCGGCTCGACGAGCTCCAGCGGCTCGTCGGCCTCCGGGCCGCGAAGGGCGGTCTGACGGTCACGGATCGCGCCCTGCTCCGCGACCGGGCCGCCGCGCTCGACCTGACCGGCGACGACCTCGCCCGGCTCATCGAGCCGATCCCCCCCCGGCCCGAGGCCCCGGCCGATCCCGACCGGGACGAGCCCGAGGGCGAGGCCCTCGACCCCGTGACCCGCCGCCAGATCCGCGCGGCGCTCGATCAGGTGGCCCGCCGCGACCTGTACGACGCCCTGGGCCTGCACCGCGACGCCCCGGCGGCCGAGGTCGCCGACCGGGCCGACCTCGAGCGGCAGCGGTGGATGCGCAAGAGCCAGGTCACCGCCGAGAAGACCGCCTGGCTCGAGGTCGTCTCGTACGCCCAGTCCCACCTCGCCCAGCCCGCCGGCCGGGCGAAATATGATCGCTCGTTGATCCTGGACGCCGAGGACGCCCTGTCCGCCTCGATCGCCTTCGCGCTCGAAGGGATCGGGGCGCTCGACCCCGGGACCCGGCACGTCCTGGTCGAGGAGGCCTCGGCACGCGGGATCGCCCCCGACCGCGCCGATCGGCTGATCGCCCGGTCCTGCCGGGCCCTCGGAGTCGCCCGCGACGGCGGGCTGATCGCGTCGCCATCCTCCGCGGGTTCGGCGTCCCTGGCCAGGTCCCTCCGGTGCCGGTCGTGCGGCGGGGTCGTCGCCTTCGACCGGGTGGCGAAGGACCCGGACCGGGCCGCGTGCCGGCACTGCCGGGCATCCCTCCGGTGGGAATGCCCGTCCTGCCGGGAGCGGCACTGGGCCGACGAGGCCCGATGCCCGTGCGGGTTCGAGAGGCGATATCTGGAACCCCTGCTCCGCCACTTCGAGGCCGCGCAGCACGCGTATCGGGCCCGCGACTATGAGGCGTCGCTCGGGCACCTGGACCGGATCCGCGCGTTCGCGCCGCACCACGTCGGGGCGAGGAAGGCGGCCGAGAAGGTCCAGGGGCGACTCGCCGAGGTCGCGTCGGCCCGGGCCGATTACGAGCTGGCCCGGTCCCGGGGCCACCTGGTCGCCGCCCGGCAGGCCCTGCTCGGCTGGGGAGGGCTCGTCGACCCGGGGTCGCCGTCATTGATCGAGGCGCAGGCCGAGGTCGTGGCCGGACTTCGCGAGGCCCTCGCCCTCGTGGCCCGGGCGCGCGGGGTCGAGGCGGCCGACCCGATGGCGGCGCGGGCCCTCTATCGCCAGGCCCTGGCCGTCGCGGCCGACCTGCCGGATGCCCGCGAAGGGCTCCGCCGTTCCCCCCCCGCGCCCCCCTCCGCGCTCGAGGCCGGGCCGGTCGGCGACGCCTTCGCGCTCCGATGGAGTCCCCCCGCCCCCGACGGCCTCGGGGCCTGGTCGTATCGGGTCGTCCGCAAGGTCGGGGGCGTGCCGGCCCACCCGGGCGACGGGGCGGTCGCGGCCGAGGTCGACGTGCCCGAGGCGACCGACGCCGGGGCCCGGCCCGGCGAGGCGGTCGGCTATGCCGTGTTCACGGTCCGCAACGGGGTCGCGTCCACCTCCGCCGCGACGGCCGGGCCGCTCACCTTCTACCTCGACGTGGCCGACCTCCGCGCCGAGGGCTCGCGGGGCGAGATCGCCCTGAGCTGGACCCTGCCCCCGGGGGCCACGGGGGCGAAGGTCGTCCGCGTCGTCGGGCCGGGCGGGGCGGACCGGGCGGTCGAGTCGCTGGCCGACCATGCCGTCGACCGCGGGCTGGAGGACACGCGGATCTATCGGTACCGGGTCCTGGCCGCCTACCCGGGGTCGGCGGGCCGGTCGACCTATGCCCCGGGGGTCGAGATCGCCGCCACCCCCGCCCCGCCGGCCATGGCCGCCGGGCCGATCACGGTCCGCCCCGAGCCCGGCGGCCGGGTCGAGCTGGGCTGGCCTCCCGTCCCCCGGGGGACGGTCCGCGTGCTCCGGTCGGCCGCGCCACTGCCCTTGCCTCCGGGGTCGCGGATCGCGACCGGCGAGGCATCCAGGCTCGGCGGCACCTGGCTCGACGCCGCCCGCTCCGACAGGGCGACCGACCCCGACCCGCCTTCGGTCGGGGTCTGTCACTACACCCCGTTCGTCTTCCTGAACGGGACGGCGACGGTCGGGGCCCCGGCCGGCTATTCGAGCGTCCCGGACCCGACCGACCTCCGGGCCGTCCGGGTCGGCAGCGCCGGGCGGGTCCACCTCCGCTGGCGGTGGTCGCCCCGGGCGGTCGAGACGGTCGTCGTCGCCCGGGCGGGCTCGGCCCCGAGGCGGCCGGACGAGCCCGGCGTCACGATCGCCTCGGTCAACGAGGCCGACTACGGCCGGCTCGGATACTACGCGCTGAGCCTCCCGGTCGAGGCGGCGACGGGCGTTGCCTGGCACCTGGCGGTCTTCAGCGTGGCGACCGTCGAGGGGACGAAGGTCGTCTCGCCCGGCCTCGAGGCCTCGGCCCGGACGGTGGTCCCGGGCCCGAACCCCGAGGTCACGGTCGCCTACACGCTCAAGCGGCCGAGCTTCCCCGGCCGGCCGTGGACCGTCACGTTCCAGACCGACCCGTCGGGCTCGCCGATCCCGCGGATGGTCCTGGTGGCCCACGCGCGGACGGTCCCGCTCTCGGCCGAGGATGGCACGATCGTCGAGCGGTTCCCCGCCTGCCACGACGGCGACACGTTCATGGTCCGCCCGAGGGTCGACCTCGCCCAGCACCGGGCCCGCGCCTTCGCCGACCCGGGCGTCGACCCGACCGGGGCCGCGCCGATCCGGATCCGGCATCCGGAGTCGGCGGGGACCCGGGTTTGATCTGGATTCGGGAGGATCTCGGGGACGGAGTACCGAGGGGAAGCGAGGCACAGAGCACCGATGCGCGGTGCTCCGCCCTTCCGTCCTTCGCCCCATCCCCCCGCTCAGATGGTCCCCAGCGCCCGGTCCAGGTCGCGCCAGAGGTCCTCGACGTCTTCGAGCCCGACCGAGAGCCGGATCATGCCGGGGCCGATCCCGCCGCGGGCCCATTGCTCGGGGGTCTGGAACCGGTGGCTGGTCGTGGTCGGGTGGCTGAGGGTGGTCGAGACGTCGCCGAGGCTGGGGGCGTAGGGGATGTGCTCGAGGGATCGGATCAGGCGGTCGGCGGCGTCGCGGCTGCCGACGTCGAAGCTCATCATCGCGCCGGAGCCGCCGGGGAACTGGCGGGCCGCGATGGCGCGGTCGGGGTGCGAGGCGAGGCCCGGGTAGTTCACGGCGGCGACCGCGGGATGACGCTCGAGCCGGCCGGCGAGCTCCTGGGCGGTCGCCGAGGTCGCACGGACTCGCAGGGCCAGGGTCGAGAGGCCCCGGAGGGCGAGCCAACTGTCGAAGGGGTTGCCCGTCAGGCCGAAGGTGGAGGCGAGGTTGCCCAGGCGGTCGAGCAGGGGCCGGCGGCCGACGACGAGGCCGAGCGTCACGTCGCTGTGGCCGCCGATCAGCTTCGTCGCCGAGTGGATCACCACATCCGCGCCGAGCGCGATCGGCCGGCAGAGCCCCGGGGCGAAGGTGTGGTCGACCGCCAGGAGGACGTCCGCCTCGTGGGCCGCGGCGGCCAGGCCGGCGACGTCGGAGACCCGCATCGTCGGGTTGGAGATCGTCTCGACGAAGGCCAGCCGCGTCCTCGGCCGGAGCGCCGAGCGGAGCGTCTCGGGCCGGGTCGCGTCGAAGGATGAGGACGTGACGCCGAACCGGGCGAGCTCGGTCCCGACCAGGCCGACGGTCCGGCCGTAGAGGCCCTCGGAGAGGGCGACGTGGTCGCCGGCGTCGAGGAGGCCGAGGAACAGCGCCGCCTCGGCCGCCATCCCCGAGGCACAGACGAGCGCGGCCTCGGCCCCCTCGATCGCGGCGACCTTGGCGGCGAGCTGCGCGGCGTTCGGGTGGGTGTCGCGGGCGTAGATGAAGCCGGCCTCGCGGCCCTCGTAGATGGCGTCGACCTGGCCGAGGTCGGCGACCTCGTAGACCGAGCTGAGCACCAGCGGGGGCGAGACCGGGCGGGTGGCCGAGGGCCAGGGCGCGGGGGGTCGGGCGCAGAGGGTGTCGAGCGAGTCGGGGACGGGATCGGCCATGGGCGTGCCTCGGCACGGGTCGCGCATCGGGCGAGGAAAGCCCGATTATAGGCCGGCGCGACCCGGGAGGCGAGCCGTCCGGGGCGGCTTCCTCGACCGACGGGGCCCTCGCCCCCGGTCAGGAGACGTTCGCGGTCCCGCCGGCCTTCTTGTGGAGCCGGCCGGCCTGGCCGAGCATGGCGATCGCCTCGCCGAGGGCGCGGAGGGCGGACCGGGGCTTGCCCTCGGACCGGGCGTCGTCGGCCTGCTTGCGATAGGCGGTCAGGAGCGGCCAGTCGACGGGGTGCGTCCGCTCGATCGCGATCGCCTGGGCCTTCTTGACCAGCTCGGCGAACGCCCCGACCCGCTCGTCGGTCAGGTCGCAGGGGGCGGTCCGGTAGATGTGCTCCGCGACGGGCTCGGGGGCCCTGGCCTTCCGGCCGCCGAAGAGGCGGGAGAGGAGGCCGCCGTTGCGGGGCGACTCGGCCCCGCCCTGCCTGGGGATGTCCACGGCGCTGTCGGGCTCGACCCAGGGGCCGATCCGGGCGAGGACCACGGTGATGTTGTCCTGCCCGCCCCGGAGGTTGGCCAGCGCCACGAGATAGCGGCAGGCGTCCTTCGGGTGGAAGTTGGCGGCGAACAGGCCGAGCTCGGGGTCCTCGACGTGGCCGGAGAGGCCGTCGGAGCAGAGCAGGAAGACGTCCCCGAGCTCGACCGGATGCGGCCCCTCGACGTCGACCTCGATGTGGGGGTCGGGCCCGAGGCTGCGGGTGATCACGTTCCGCGGGACGGCCTTGGCGGCCTCCTCGGGCGAGAGGTGATTGCGCCGGACCAGCTCCCAGGCCAGGCTGTGGTCGAACGAGAGCTGGTCGATCCGGCCGTGGCGGGCCCGGTAGACCCGGGAGTCGCCGATGTGGGCGATCAGCGCCCCCTCGGGCAGGAGCAGCAGGGTCGAGCAGGTGGTCCCCATCCCCTGGAAGTCGCGGTTGGCCGACGCCCGGGTGTGGATCAGGGTGCCGACCTCCTTGTACGCCTTGGTGATCGCCTCGGCGGGGGGGGATGCCTTCATCTTGTTGTAATTATGCGGGATGTTGTCGCAGGCGAGCTTGCTGGCGAGCTCGCCGACGGCGTGGGCCCCCATCCCGTCGGCCACGATGTACAGGTGGCCCCGGAGCCGCCAGGGCTCGGGGCGGGTCGCCCGGACGATGGCGTGGCTGTCCTGGTTGTTCGAGCGCCGCATGCCGGTGTCGGTCGCGGCGGCGTCTTCGATGATGTCGTCCCAGTTCACAACCCGACCTTCGCTAGTGCTGGACGGCCCGGGCGGCCCCGATCCTCGCCACCGATGACGACCCGTCGCGGCCCGGCCGGCCTCCCCGCCACCGCGACGGCGCGGGCGGCCCTCCCATCTAGGCGACGGGCTCGCCCATCCAGGCTTGGGAGGGGCCGGAGATCGCTGGCATTGTATCGCGGTCGCGTGCCACGCAAAGGGAAAAGTCGGCTCGTGGGCCAAGTTTTGCCCGCGGCCGACCGCGCCCCTCGGACCCCGGCGGATGGCCGTAAGCCTGTACTTCCGGTATCGTGGCCTTGTGACCCCGCGGGCCGGCCCACCTCTGGATTACGTACCCGAGCATGCATCCAACCCTGACGATCCCCCGCCTCCAGTTCACCAAGGTCACCCTCCCCAACGGCCTCGACGTCATCGCCCGACGGCAGGGCGACCTGCCGATCGTCGCGATGAACCTCTGGTACCACGTCGGCTCCAAGGACGAGGAGCGGCGCCAGCGCGGCTTCGCCCACCTGTTCGAGCACCTGATGTTCGAGGGGTCGCAGCACTACCCCGGCGACTACTTCAAGCCCCTCCAGCGGCTCGGCGCCTCGATCAACGGCTCGACCTCGACCGACCGGACCAACTACTTCGTCGACCTGCCGACGGCCCACCTCCCCCTGGCGCTGGCGATGGAGTCGGACCGGATGGGCCACTTCCTGCCCGCGCTGACGGCCGAGAAGCTCCGGGTCCAGAAAGACGTCGTCAAGAACGAATACCGCCAGAACTACGCCAACCGACCGTACGGCCAGGCCTGGCGGATCCTGTCCGAGGCCCTGTATCCCCCCGACCACCCGTATAGCTGGATGACGATCGGGGTGATGGAGGACGTCGAGGCCGCCACGCTCGGCGACGTCGAGGCCTTCTTCCGCCGGTATTACGTCCCGAGCAACGCCAGCCTGGCGATCGTCGGCGACATCGACGAGGACCGCGCCGTCGACCTCGCCGCGGAGCACTTCGGCGACCTCCCCGGCGGGGCCCGCGCGCCCCGGCCCTGGGCCTCGACGCCGGGGCTGCCGCGGGGCGTCGAGCTCGCGCTCCGCGACCGGGTCGAGCTCGACCGGGTCTACCTCGCCTGGCACACCGTCCCCCAATTCGCCGACGACGACGCCCCCCTGACCCTCCTGGCCGACATCCTGACCCGAGGCCGGTCGAGCCGGCTCTACCAGAAGCTCGTCGTCGACGAGGGGATCTGCCAGGACGTGACCTCGTCGCAGTCGGGCCGGGAGCTGGCCGGGACCTTCAGCGCCACGGCCACGCTCCGGCCGGGCCGGCCGTGGGAGGCCGCGCGCGACCGGATCGACGCCGAGCTCGCCGCGGTCGTCGAGGCCGGGGTCACCCCGGACGAGCTGCGACGGGTCAAGAACGGCCGCCTCGCCGGGTTCATCTACGCGCTGGACAACGTCGGCGGGTTCGGCGGCGTCGCCGACCGGCTCAACGCCTACAACACCTATCTCGGCGACCCCGGCCGGGTCACGTCCGACCTCGACCGCTACCAGGGGGTGACCCCCGAGGGGGTCGTCGACGCGGCCCGCCGCCACCTGGCGGGCCGGCCCCGGGTCAGCCTGACCGTCAAGCGCAAGCCCGAGGCCGCGACGACCCGGCCGCTCGACCGTTCGGTCCCCCCCGCCCCCGGCCCGGCGGCGACGTTCCGGGCGCCGGTGCCCGAGGTCCGTCGGCTCGCGTGCGGGGTGCCGCTCTGGCTGATGCCGAGGCGCGACCTGCCGATCGTCGCCCTCTCCTGCGTCGTCCGTGCGGGCGCGGGGGCCCACGGCCCCGACCGGGGCGGGCTCGCCGGCCTGACCTCCGACCTGATGGACGAGGGGACGGCCAACCGGACGGCGCGCGAGATCGCCCTCGCGACCGAAGGGCTGGGGACCCACCTCTCGACCTCGTCGGGCTGGGACGGCTCGTACGTCGGGATGCAGTGCCTCGCCCCCCACCTGGAGGCCAGCCTCGACCTGGCGATGGACGTCCTCCGCAACCCGAGCTTCCCGGCCGACTCGTTCGACCGGATCCGGGCCCAGGCCCTCGCCGGGCTCAAGGCCGAGCGCGAGGTGGCCGACGCCCGCGCCTACCGGGCCCTCGTGGCCGCCCTCTACCCCGCCAGCCATCCGTACCACACCCCCGCCGACGGCAGCGAGGCGACCGTCGGTCGGCTCGCGCGCGACGACCTGGCCCGGTTCCATGCCGAGCACTTCGGCCCCCACCGGGCCGGGATCGTCGTCGCCGGTGACTTCGACCCCGACGACATGACCCGACGGCTCGACGCCCTGCTCGACGGCTGGCGATCCCCCGACGAGCCGCCCCGGCCCGCCTCGGCCGCCGACCGACGGACCGGCCCTCGGCTGATCCTGGTCGACCGCCCGGACGCCACGCAGGCGGTCGCCCGGCTCGGCCAGGTCGGCACCCACCGGCTCGACCCGGCGTACCCGGACCTCCTCCTGTTCAACCAGATCCTCGGCGGCCAGTTCACGTCGCGGCTCAACGCCAAGCTCCGCGAGGAGAAGGGGTTCACCTACGGGATCCGGTCGAGCTTCGACTTCCGACGCGGCCCCGGCCCGTTCGGGATCTCGGCGTCGCTCCAGGCCGACCGGCTGGCCGAGGCCCTGGAGGACATCCGCCGCGAGCTGATGAGCCTGCTCGACGACCGGCCGCCGACCCTCGCCGAGCTGACCGACGCCCGCCGGGCCCTGATCGAGGGCCAGGCCCGCCAGTTCGAGACCCCCTCGGCGCTCGTCTCGCGGTTCGCGGGACTCTTCCTGTATGACCTCCCGCCCAACCACCACGCGGGCTTCGCCGACCGGCTCGAGGCCGTCACCCTCGACTCGATGCGCGAGGCCGCCCGGTCCGCCGTCCGGCCCGAGGCGATGGTCGCGGTCGTCGTGGCCGACGCCGAGACGGCCGGGCCCGGGCTCGACCGGCTCGGCTGGGCCGAGGTCGAGCGGGTGGATGCGCGGGCCGACCCGATCCCGGCTGCCGCCGATTGAATACAGGGGGGTCGGCGGCCGTCCAGCAGTCGACCCCCCCGCGTCGTCGGTCGGCCGCGCGACCGCCGCCCCGTCTCCGGATCGGATCGCGCCGCACTTCACCCCGCCCCGGGGGGCGTCCTCCATGTCAGCCCGCCACGACCGGCCCCGTCCCCTGCGCGTCCTCTCGGTCCGCCGCCGACGGCTGGCCCGCCTCGTCGTCGGTCGCCTCGGGGACTGGCACCAGTGGCTCCCCTCGTGGGGGACGAGCCTGCTCGTCCACGGGGTCGCCCTGCTGATCCTGGCGCTGGTCTACCTCGGGTCGACCCGGGGGGAGCCGCCCCGGGCGAAGTTCGACGGCGTGCTCGGGCCGCCGTCGACGGTCCTCGGCCAGGGGGTCGAGTCGCTGGTCTCGGCCGACGTCGCGGGCGACCCGTGGACGAAGGGGGGATCGGCCGAGTTCCCCTCGTTCACCTTCGGGCCGACCGACCCGGTCGTGAAGACGGTGAACCGGCCGGCGCTCCCCCCCGGGGCCAGGCTCGCGGCCACCTTCACGCCCCCCCGGATCGCGGCGATGCCGGGGATGAGGCTCTCGGACTCGGTCGCGCGCGGCTATCACCTCGAAGACATGACCGCCCCGTTCGCCGGCCGCGACCCCGACATGAAGGCCCGCCTGATCCGCCGCGAGGGGGGGACCGTCGAGTCCGAGCTGGCCGTCCAGGCCGGGCTCGACTGGCTGGCGCGGCACCAGCGGGCCGACGGCGCCTGGACCCTCGACTACCACGCCCAGTGCTCCGACCCCCCCTGCCCCGACGAGACCCCCGAGCCCTCCGACACCGGCGCCACCGGCCTCGGCCTGCTCCCGTTCCTCGGCGCCGGGCACATCCACAATCAGAAGTCGCGCTACCAGGACACCGTCGCCCGGGGCCTCGCCTATCTCGTCTCGCGGCAGAACGAGGAGGGGGAGATCTACATCGGCGGCGGCTGGAACTTCCGGTTCTACTCGCACGCGATCGCCACGATGGCCCTCTGCGAGGCCTACGGGCTCTCCAAGGACCCGAAGCTCAAGGGGCCGGCCCAGCGCGGGATCTACTTCATCGCCAAGAGCCAGAACCTCGACGACGGCGGCTGGCGGTACAAGCTCGGCCAGGCGGGCGACACCTCGGTCATCGGCTGGCAGATGTTCGCCCTCCGGAGCGGCCGGCTGGCGGGGCTGGATGTCCCGAAGCGGACGCTCCACGGCTGCCGGATCTACCTCGACCTCGCCGCCGCCGACCCGGGGGGGACGACCTATTCCTACACCGTCGGCTCGGGCCCGACCCCGACGATGACCGCCGAGGCCCTCCTCTGCCGCCAGTACCTCGGCTGGCCGGGCGACCACCCCGCGCTCCGCAAGGGGGCCAAGGCGGTCTGGGAGGACCTCCAGACCTCCGGCCAGCGGAACATCTATTATTGGTATTATGCGACCCAGCTCCTGCACAACCTCGGCGGCAAGGACTGGATCGCCTGGAACAAGCGGGTCCGCGACGGCCTGGTCTCGATGCAGGCCAACGGCCCCGGCTGCGACCGGGGGAGCTGGGACCCGAGGCGGCCCCAGGCCGACCGCTGGGGCGTCGTCGCCGGCCGTCACTTCCTGACCTGCCTGTCGATCCTCACCCTGGAGGTCTACTACCGCTGGCTCCCCCTCTATGCCCCGACCGAAGGCGAGCAAGACCCGAAGGCCCAGAAAGCGGCCCGCGACCGGCCCCAGGCCCGCGAGAATCAGCCCGCCCGCAAAGAAGGGGCGGCAGGCCGGCGGAAGGCGATCGGCGAGAAGTAGCCTGGATCAGGCCACGGCCCGCCCGGCTCGACGGCGGGCCAGGAGGGCGGCGAGACCGACGATCGCCGCGATCACCGCGGCAATGAAGACGACGGCGATCGCATAAGCGATCCGCAGATACGCGTGCAGGTCATCGATGTATAACGAGGAGGAAGGGTCCATCCAGCCCGGAGGCGCGGGGGGTCGATGGGCTATCTCGTAGAGTCGGACGAGCGTCCTCGACGTCGGCAGCTCGAGCATGGCCAGCGGCGTCAAGGTCTCCAGCCTGAGCATGCCGAGCCAGCCCACGACCGCGAAGGTGGCGGCGAAGGCCCGGGCCGGACCACGGGCGATCGTGGCGGCGGCGGTCGCACCGGCGAGCAGGAGGGTTGTCGCGGAGACGACTGCGACGTGTTCGCCCCTCGCGGCGAAGACGACCATCGCCGAGCCGATCCCCGCCACGAGGACCAGCGCCATCAGGCCGGCGATCGAGATCCGGGGAAACATCGACTGCCTCCCGACCCCGTTAATTCTGGTAGGCCCGCAGCGTCATCTTCTTGTAGAGGATCAGCCGGCTGACGGCGAGGCTCTTGGTGTTGGCCGCCTCGGGGATGAAGTAGACGACGTCGCCCTTCTTGACGTAGGTGGGCGTCCCCGGGGTGACCTGGGTCATGTCGAGGCCGTCCTCGGCCGGGAGGACGGCGACCCAGTTGTTCCCCTCGACACCGACCCGGAGTGGGTCGAGCCCCTGGACCGTGCCGACGGCGTGGACCCGAGGCGGGATGTTCATCTCGGCGGGGGAGAACGGGATGACCGTCCCGTAAAGCTGCGCCTGCTCGAGGTCGAACGGCGTGAGGACCCGATTGGCGCCGAAGAGGCGGAGCATGGTCGGCGTGACCATCGTCCGGTCCTTCCCCTCGTAGACGTCGATGTGGTTGGTCCGGACCTGGTTCGAACCGATGTCGACGCCCGTCACCTCGAGGAAGGCGTCGGCGGCGATGAGGTCGAGCCGGGTCGGCCACCGGACGACGAACTGGCGGATCTGGTCGAAGGAGAGGGGGAGCTGCTGGCCCTGCGAGTTCTGGAGGACGACCCAGCGGGAGTTGGTCATGATGACCTCGCCCCAGTCGCCCTGGGGCTCGACCTTGGGCTTCTCCATCCCGCCGAAGAGCCGGTTGGCGAACGAGCCCTCGCCGCCGTAGATGGGTGGGGAGTCGATCGGCTGGGTCGCCTGGGCGTGGCAACGGCCCGCCGGGACGAGGCCGAGGGTCAGGGCCGTCGCCGCGGCCAGGCCCGTCATCCAAGGCCGCACTCGCACGCGGTCCGCCATGAGGGAGTCCCCCGCCCCGAGGGGCGATCGCCAAGGTCCACGGGCCGTCGCCCCCCGGAGGCCGGGGGGCACAGCCCTTCAATCTAGCAGGCCTCGGCGCTAGAATCGAGCCCTCGCCGCGGAGCCCCGTCCCGGCCCGATGGTTCCCCGCCCGGAGCCCCCGAGCGCCGTCGCCCCGGGCCGCGTTTGCCCGGCCGGCGGCGATGCCGTAGACTGATGAGAGGGGCGGCCCGGGGATCGGCGACGTTCGCCGCGGCCCCTCCGCAAATCGGCCCGACCCGCGAAGGCCCGCCATGCCGCAGCCCGAGCCGCCCACCACCTCGCCGAGCGGCGACACGCACCACTGGGCCAAGGCCGGCCCGTCCGGGCGGCTGCGCGACCTGACCGGCCTGACCCTGGGCGACTATCAGGTCGACCGCCTGCTGGGCAGCGGCGGGATGGGGGAGGTCTATCTCGCCCGCCAGGTCAGCCTGAACCGCGAGGTCGCGCTGAAGGTCCTCCGCCCCGACCTGTCCTCGAACCCGAGCTACCTGACCCGGTTCGAGTCCGAGGCCTGGGCCGCCGCGAAGCTGAACGACCCGAACATCGTCCACATCTACAGCCTGGGCACGATCGACGAGATCCGGTTCATCGCGATGGAGTACGTCCAGGGGACGAACCTCCGCGAGTTCCTCCAGAAGAAGGGGCCGCCCGAGCTGATGCTGGCGCTGTCGATCATGAGGCAGGCGGGCAACGCCGTGAAGGCGGCCGGCGAGGTCGGGCTCGTCCACCGCGACATCAAGCCCGAGAACCTCCTGATGACCCGCAAGGGCCTGGTCAAGGTCGCCGACTTCGGCCTCTGCCACGACCAGGACAGCGACCGCCCCCACGTCACCCAGCCCGGCGTCACGATGGGGACGCCGCTGTACATGAGCCCCGAGCAGGCGCAGGGGCACCGGCTGGACCACCGGAGCGACCTCTACTCGCTGGGGGTGACCTTCTACCACATGCTCTCCGGCCAGCCCCCGTTCCGCGCCGAGACGGCGCTGGCCCTGGCGCTGAAGCACGTGAAGGAGACGCCGGTCGACCTCTCGGTCCACCGCACCGACCTGCCCCCGGACCTCTGCCGGCTCGTGATGAAGCTGATCGAGAAGTCGCCCGCCCGCCGGTACCAGTCGGCGGCGGAGATGCTCCGCGACCTGGCGAAGGTCCGCGAGGCGGCCGGCGTCTCGGGGGCCGGGACGTCCGGCCTGCCCGTCGCCACCCAGGCCGCGGCCGCCTTCCCGACGATCACGCTCGCCGACGCCCCGCTCGCCCCGGCCGTGAAGCCCTCGCGGGTGGACCTGTCGCTCGGGAATGCCAAGATCCGCAAGCCGATCATCGCCGTGCTCCTGGCCGGCGGCCTGGCGGCGGGCCTGGTGGTCGGCTGGCTCCTCCGGCCCGCGGACCTCCTGGCCGCCGGGTCGAAGGGCCCGTCCGCCCCCCCCGCGCTCTGGATGGCCCCGGACTGGGTCGAGGTCCCGAAGCAGCCGGGGCCCGAGGCCCAGTATCGCTACGCCCAGGTCCAGGCCCCGGCCGGCTCGCGGGTGGCGGCCTGGCTCGCCGTGCCGGGGCACTTCCCGGCGGCGCGCGAGTGGTCGTCCCGGGCCTACAATCAGGTCGCCCGCAGGCTCTTCCGCGACCGCGACGCGTCCCGGCTGTCGGTCTTCGCCGCCGAGCTCGCCAAGATGGACCGCGACCATGCGAAGAAGCTGTCGGTGATCCTCGGCGTCGCCGCGGCGGTCCTGGCGGGCGACCCCGAGAAGGTCGTCTCGGCCTTCGGCCCGGGGACCCAGTTCGTCGAGACCCTGACCGACCCCGCCTTCGCCGAGCTGTCGCTGGAGATCACCCTCGAGGCCGACCGCGTCGCCCGGAGGCAGGGCCTCTCGACGACGGTCGAGCGGAGCCTCCGCCAGATCGAGAACGGGCTGATCCGGCGGACCGTCCAGGTCATGTTCACCGACATCCTGAACCGGCCGATCGGCAACTGAAACCCCTACCCCCCCCGCATCTCCACGCGGTCGACCCCCGCGCGACGTCGGGCCGGCCTGGCCCAGGAGTCCGTTCGCATGGCGGTCCTCAAGAAAGTGACCGGCGAGTCGGCCGGGATGCTCATCGATCTGCAGGAGGTTGTGACCGTGATCGGCCGCGCGCCCGAGTGCACGGTCATCCTCGACTCCAACGGGGTGAGCCGCCGCCACGCCGAGTTCCGCCGCGCCGGGGATGGATTCTCGGTCGTCGACCTGAACTCGCGGAACAAGACCAAGCTCAACGGCCGGGTGCTCGACCCCGACGTCGCCTACCCGATCGTCCCCAACGACCGGATCGAGATCTGCGACGTCGTCTTCTCGTTCCACCTGACGCCCCCCAAGGACACCCACCGCAGCGCCGGCGAGGAGCTGCACGTCGACGAGCGGGGGGACGCCGGGCCGGTCCACCTGCTCGACGCGTCGCGGTCCAGCGCGCTGGCCTCGAGCGTGAAGCCCGAGGTCAAGCTCGCGGCGATCCTGGAGATCACGCGCAGCCTCTCCAGCGAGCTGAAGATCGACGCCGTCGCCCCCAAGATCCTCGACAGCCTGATGAACCTCTTCCCCCAGGCCGAGCGCGGGTTCCTCGTCCTGATCGAGGCCGACACCGGCAAGCTCCTCCGCAAGGCCTTCAAGTACCGGCCCAACCGCCGCGGCCCGCTCTCGCAGACCTACGCCGACGAGCTGCCGATGAGCATCAGCCGCTCGATCGTCAACTATGTCATCGGCCAGAAGCGGGCCGTGCTCAGCCAGGACGCCGGCAACGACAAGGACCTCCCCACCAGCGCCTCGATCGCCGACCTGAAGATCCGGTCGGTGATGTGCGTCCCGCTGCTGACCCCGGACAGCCAGGTCCTCGGGATCATCCAGCTCGACACGAGCGACCGGAAGCAGTTCCTCCAGGACGACCTCGACGTGCTCGCGGCGGTCGCGAGCCAGGCGGCGGTCGCGGTCCAGAACGCCTCGCTCCACGAGACGATGATCGCCCGCGAGCGGCTCGACCGCGACCTGAAGATCGCCGAGCAGGTGCAGAAGCGGTTCCTGCCGCAGCACCTGCCCAAGATCGCCGGCTACGAGTTCTTCGCCTACTATCACGCGACCTACGAGGTCGGCGGCGACTACTACGACTTCGTCCCGCTGGCGAACGGCCGGCTGGGGATCGCCCTGGGCGACGTCTCGGGCAAGGGCGTCGCCGCCGCGCTGATGATGGCCAAGTTCTCGGGGGACACCCGGCTCTGCCTGATCACCGAGGGCTCGCCGTCGGCCGCCGCGATGGTCCTGAACAATACCCTGTGCGCCGCCGGGATCGACGAGAAGTTCATCACGCTGAGCCTGAGCCGGCTCGACGCCCGCGCCCACAAGCTCGAGCTGTGCTCGGCCGGGCACCTGCCGATCATCCTCCGGCGGGCGGACGGGACGGTCGAGGAGCTGGGCGAGGACATCGGCGGCTTCCCGCTCGGCGTCCTGCCCGACACCGAGTACGCCCAGATCGAGATCGAGCTCAAGCCCGGCGACGTCGCGGTGATCTACTCCGACGGCGTGACCGACTCGCGGAGCCCGGCCGAGGAGCTGTACGACACCAAGGAGAATCGCCGCCTGCTCAAGCGGGTCAAGGAGTCGTCCGGGGGCGCCGAGGCCGTCGGCAAGGCGATCCTCCAGGAGATCCGCGAGTTCTCCAAGGGCCACACCCAGGCCGACGACATCACCCTCCTCTGCTTCGGCCCCGCCGCCCGCTAGTCGTCTTCGCCCTCGGTCGAAACCGGCGGCAAACCCGCGTCCCATCCGGGACGTATCAGGGGGGATTGTTCCTGAGACCCTCTCTCGCCCGGCACCAGGCACCACGGGGTCCCATGTCTCTGAAAGTCGCGAACGTCCGCCTCGAGCTGGACGAGCCCGAGGCGGCCCTGGCGGCGAAGATCGCCGGGCGGCTCGGGGTCGGGCCGGATGACCTGTCTCGCTGCCGGATCTTGCGCAAGAGCCTCGACGCCCGACGCCGGGACGACCTGCACTTCGTCTACGCCGCCGAGGTCGAGGTCCCCGGCGTCGAGGACGACTACCTCGGCCGGCTCTCCGGGCGTGACGTGGAGCGGTATCTGGGCCCAGGCTTCGACTGGCCGGCCCCCGGGCCCGAACCCCTGGAGCACCGGCCGGTCGTCATCGGCGCGGGCCCCGCGGGCCTCTTCGCCGGATACCTGCTGGCGCTCGACGGCTATCGCCCGCTCGTCCTCGAGCGCGGGCGCGACGTCAAGGACCGGGTGGCCGACGTCCGCGCCTTCGACGCGGGCGGGCCGGTCGACCCCGAGAGCAACTACCTCTTCGGCGAGGGCGGGGCCGGCACCTTCAGCGACGGCAAGCTCACCTGCCGGAACACCGGGCCCGACGTCCACCGGGTCCTGGAGATCCTGGCCGACTGCCACGGCAAGCCCTCGATCCTCTACGAGCAGCGCCCCCACCTCGGCTCGAACCGGCTCCCCCTGATCGTCCGGACCCTCCGCCGGAAGCTCGAAGCCGCGGGGGGCGAGGTCCAGTTCTCGTGCCGGGTCGAGGACGTCGAGATCGTCGACGGCCGGCTCGTCGCCCTCCACACCTCGTCGGGCACGATCCCGGCCGACGTCGCCGTGCTCGCCGTCGGCCACAGCGCCCGGGACACGTACGGGATGCTCCTCCGGCGGGGGGTCCCGCTGGAGGCAAAGCCGTTCCAGCTCGGCGTCCGGATCGAGCAGCCCCAGGGCCAGGTCAACCGGGCCCGCTACGGGGCCTTCTCCGACCACCCCGCGCTCGGGGCGGCCGACTACAGCCTGGTCGCCCACGCGGGGGGCCGAGACGTCTTCACCTTCTGCATGTGCGCGGGGGGCCAGGTGATGGGGTGCGTCAGCGAGCCCGGTTACTTCTCGACCAACGGGATGAGCGACAGCCGGCACGACTCGCCGTTCGCCAACAGCGGCCTGGTCCTGACCATCCGGCCCGAGGAGACGGGCAGCCGTCACCCGCTGGCCGGGGTCCACTTCCAGCAGCACCCCGAGCGGCTGGCCTACCTGGCCGGCGGCCGGGGCTATCGGGCCCCGATCCAGTGGGCCCGCGACTTCCTGGCCGACCGGCCGAGCCGGGGCAAGCTGCCGTCGAGCTACCCGCGCGGGACCGCGCCGGTTGACCTCGGGACGATCCTGCCCCCCTCGGTCCTCGGGGCCCTGGAGCGGGCCCTGCCGATCATGGACCGGCGGTTCCACGGCCTCTTCCTCCGGGACGCGACGCTGACCGGCCCCGAGTCGCGCGGGTCGTCCCCCGTCCGGATCCCCCGCGACGACCTGACCAAGCAGTCGCCCGCCGTCGCCGGTCTCTATCCCTGCGGCGAGGGGGCCGGGTACGCCGGCGGGATCGTCAGCGCGGCGGTCGACGGGCTCAGGACGGCCCGGGCGATCGTCGGGCGATTCGCCCCGATCGGCCGGTGAGCGGTCGGAGATCGGGGACGATCCGTCCGTGCATCGCCGCGCCCTTCGGGTCTCGCACGACACCGCCCGGCCTCAGCGGTGTGCGGCGAGGGTCGCCTTGTCGCGGACCCGGCGCTCGACCTCGACGTGCGGCGCCGGGACGGTCGCCGGTGCGGTCGCCTCGTTGAGGACGAACGGGGCGAACCCCCGATGCACCGTCTGGGCGAGGCCGACCAGGCCCGCGTCGGCGAACAGCTCGCGGAACCGTCGCCGCGAGCAGTGGAGCACCTCGCCCTCGACGGCCGCGACGCAGACGTCGTAGATCAACCAGCCCCACGGCCGGTCGCGGTAGCCGTCGATCAGCATCAGGCTGCCGCCGGGGACGAGCACCCGCCTCATCTCGGCGACGGCCCGGTCCTGCCTCGGGTAGTGGTGGAAGCTGTTGGCGCAGGTCACGACCTGGAACGAGGCGGCGTCGAACGGGAGCCGCTCGCTGTCCCCCTGGACCGGCACGATCCGGCCCCGATGGGCCCGCCACCGGTCCCGGCCGCCGTCGAGCATCGCCGAGACCAGGTCGACGCCCCAGACCTCGGCCCTGGGCAGCGCCGTCCGCATCCGCTCGGCGAAGGCCCCGGTCCCGCAGCCGACGTCAAGGATCCGGAACGGCCGGTCGCCGTACCGGGCCTCGAGCCGGCGGATGATCGCCCGGTGCGACGGGGCGAATAAGAGGAGCTGGAGGATGCTCCGGTCGTAGCTCCGGCTCCACTTGAGGAACTCGTCCTTGGCCAGCGCGGTCTCGTACATCGAGGTTGCCTCCATGCTCCCGACGCGCCCGGAGGCGCACCATTCAACCATCCTGTTGTGGGTCGAGAGCTATCTACGCTTAACGGATCTCCCGGTTCCCCGCAACATCAGTCTCCCGCGCAAATTCACCGGACGTCGGGGCATGCCCAGCCTCGCGAGATCCCGCCGATTCGGCTGGCCCGGGCGGGCCGGTTCTGGTACAGTCTTCGATCCCCCCGACCGTCACCGGCCCCGATCCCGGCCCGAGAGGGCCGACGCCCGATGCATCGCACCGCGAAGCCCGTGAGAGTCGGCCTCGTCCAGATGAGGTGCTCGACCAACCCCGACGACAACCTCCGTCGCGGCTCCGACGCCCTCCGCCTCGCGGCCGACCGGGGCTGCCGGGTCGCCTGCCTGCCGGAACTCTTCCGGACCCAGTACTTCTGCCAGACCGAGGACCACGCCAAGTTCGACCTGGCGGAGCCGATCCCCGGGCCGACCACGACGGCCCTGGCCGACCTCGCCCGCGAGCTGGAGATGGTCATCCTCGGCTCGCTCTTCGAGCGGAGGGCGGCGGGCGTCTATCACAACACGTCGGTCGTCCTCGACGCCGACGGGTCGCTCCGGGGGACCTATCGCAAGATGCACATCCCCGACGACCCGCTCTACTACGAGAAGTTCTACTTCACCCCGGGAGACCTCGGCTTCCGCGCGATCGAGACGTCGGTCGCGACCGTCGGGACGCTCGTCTGCTGGGACCAGTGGTACCCCGAGGCCGCCCGACTGACCGCGCTCCGGGGGGCCGAGATCCTCTTCTACCCGACGGCGATCGGCTGGCATCCGGCCGAGAAGGCCGAGTTCGGCGAGGCCCAGCACTCGGCCTGGGAGACGATGCAGCGGGCCCACGCCATCAGCAACGGCGTCTTCGTCATGGCCGTGAACCGGGTCGGCCACGAGGGCCCGGAGGCCGGCGGGATCGAGTTCTGGGGCCGATCGTTCGCGGCCGACCCGTTCGGTCGCGTCCTCGCCCGGGGGAGCGCCGACGCCGAGGAAGTGCTGGTGGTCGAATGCGACCCGAAGCTCGTCGAAGACACACGCCGCCACTGGCCGTTCCTCCGCGACCGGAGGATCGACGCCTACGGCGGCATCACCCAACGCCTGATCGACCCGACCCCATGAAGCACGCCACCCACGCCGTCGAGACCCCCGCGACGCTCGGCTTCCGGATGCCCGCCGAGTGGGCCGAGCACGAGGCGACCTGGATCGCCTGGCCCCACAACCGCGAGGACTGGCCCGGCAAGTTTGGCCCGATCCCCTGGGTCTTCGCCGAGGTCGTCCGCCAACTGGGCCGCGCCGAGCCCGTCCGGATCCTGGTCGCCGACAAGGCCGAGAAGTGGGAGGCCGCCGACCGGCTCGACCGCTCGGGCGTCGACCTCGCCCGGGTCTCGTTCTTCAAGGTCCCGACCGACCGCGCCTGGACCCGCGACACCGGGCCGACCTTCGTCGTCAACCGCGACCTGGCGGCCCCCCTGGCCGTCGGCGTCGTCGACTGGCGGTTCAACGGCTGGGCGAAGTACGACAACCATCGCCGCGACCGTCGGGTCGGCCGCAGGATCGCCAAGCGGCTCGGCCTGAACTGCTGGACGCCCGAGGTCGAGGTCGGCGACGAGTCGCAGCACGTCGTCCTCGAAGGCGGCGCGATCGACGTCAACGGCGCGGGGACCTTGCTGACGACCGAGGAATGCCTGCTCTCCGACGTCCAGGCCAGGAACCCCGACATCGACCGCGAGGCCCTCGAGCGGGTCTTCGCCGACTACCTCGGCGTCTCCAAGGTGATCTGGCTGGGCCGGGGGATCGCCGGGGACGACACCCACGGCCACGTCGACGACCTGGCCCGGTTCGTCGACCCGCAGACGGTCGTCACGGTCGTCGAGCCCGACATGACCGACGAGAACCACGGGCCGCTCGCCGACAACCTGGAACGGCTCCGGGCCGCGACCGACCAGGACGGCAACCCGCTCCGGGTCGTCGAGCTGCCGATGCCGCGCCCCCTGATCTTCGAGGGCCAGCGGCTGCCGGCGAGCTACGCCAACTTCTACATCGCCAACGGCCTGGTGCTCGTCCCGACCTTCAACGACCCGGCCGACCGCGTCGCGCTCGACACCCTCGCCGGCCTCTTCCCCGACCGGAAGGTCGTCGGCATCCACGCCCTCGACCTCGTCTGGGGGCTTGGCACGCTGCATTGCCTGACCCAGCAGCAGCCGGCCGCCCCCCGCTCGATGCCCGAGGCGGCCGAATCGATCGCCTGACCGCCGCCACGGTCGGCCCGGGTCCCTGGACCCGGGCCGACCGGGCACGGTACGATGACCAGTCAGACCCGAGACCTAGCGACACGCCGCGGACCGCGGCAGGACTGCTTCCCATGGATCAGCGCCGCCCCCCCCGCAAGGGAGGCAACGCCCCCGCGCCCCGGGGACCCCGACCTGCCGACCGCCCTCGCGGACGGAGGACCGGCCACCCGACGCCCAAGGCCACCGACGAGGGGGCGGACCGGCTCCAGAAGGTCCTCGCCCATGCCGGGGTCGGCTCGCGGCGCGCCTGCGAGGAGCTGATCCTCAAGGGCCGGATCTCGATCAACGGCAAGGTCGTCCGCGAGCTGGGGACGAAGGTCGACATCCGCAAGGCTACCGTCGCGGTCGACGGCGAGAAGGTCGAGATCGAGCGCCCGGTCTACTACGCCGTCTACAAGCCCAAGGGCTACGTCTCGACCAACAACGACCCCTCCGGCCGGCCCCGGGTGCTCGACCTCCTGCCCGAGATCCCGCAGCGGGTCTACACGGTCGGCCGGCTCGACGAGATGAGCAACGGCCTGATCATCCTGACCAACGACGGCAACCTGGCGCACAAGCTCGCCCACCCGAAGTACGGCGTCGAGAAGCTGTACCGGGTCGTGGTCGCCGGCCTTCCCGAGAAGGAAGTGCTCGACAAGATCACCGAGGGGATCTGGCTCGCCGAGGGGAAGGTCCGGGCCAAGCGGGTCCGCGCGATCGGCCGCCGCGGCGAGTCGACGATCCTGGAGATGGTCCTCTCGGAGGGGAAGAACCGCGAGGTCCGGCGGATGCTGGCGAAGATGGGCCACAAGGTGATGTCCCTGACCCGGATCGCCGTCGGGCCGATCTCGATCAAGGGGCTGACGCCCGGCCAGTGGCGGTCGCTGACCTCGTTCGAGGTGAACCAGCTCCGCAAGACGGCGGCCGGCGAATTCGTCGCCCCGTTCAAGCACGCCCCCAAGGGCCTCCAGCGGACCGACCGATCGCGGCCCCCTGCCCCCCTCGCGGGCCCCTCGGGCCGTCCCCAGGTTCTCCGACCCGCCGGGCCGGCCTCCCGCCCGGCCGGCCCGCCCCAGCGACCTTCGGGGCCCGTCGGACGGCCGATGAGTCCCGGCCCGGGTGGTCGGCCATCCGGCCCCGGCGACCGGCCCGCGGGACCACCCCGGAGGCCCGAGGCGACGCCCGAGCGACGGCCGGGCGTCGGTGCCTTCCGGCCCGGCGGTCGGTCTCCCATCGGGGACGGCCCGCCTCCGCGACCCCGGCGTCCCCCGGGCCGTCGCGGTGACGACCAGGAGCGGCTGATCCCGCCGACCGGCGAGGGGCTCCGGCCCCCGCCCCGGGGCCGTCGGGTGATCGGGCTGGAGGTCCAGGCCGAGCCGAGCCCCCGACCCCGACCGGCGGGCAAGCGCCCGGCCCCGCGGCCCAAGCCCCCGCGACGCCCCCCCGGGCCGATCAAGCCCCGGCGACGGAAGCGCGACGGCGAGTAGGCCGCCTCACCGCAGGCCGACCGACGGCACGAGAGGATCTCGACGATGGACGCGGTCGCCCCGCCCGGCTCGACGCAGGTCAATGCGCGGGTGATCGAGAACGTCCAGGTCGCCGAGCGGACCTTCCGGCTCCGACTCGAAGCCCCCGCCGTCGCGCGGGCGATCCGTCCCGGGCAATTCCTGATGGTCCGGGCGACCTCGACCCTCGACCCGCTCCTCGGCCGCCCGTTCGCCCTCTACGACGTGGCCCGCTCGACCGGCGGCGAGGCCGAGGCGGTCGACGTGGTCTACCTGGTCCTTGGCCGGGGCACGGCCGCGCTGGTCGAGCGGAGGCCCGGGGACGTCGTCTCGGCCTGGGGTCCGCTCGGCCGGCCCTTCGGCCCTCCCCCCGTCGGGGACGTGATCTTCGTCGCGGGCGGGATCGGCCAGACCCCGTTCCTGGCCCTCGGCCTCTGGTGGCTCGGCCGGGCCCGATACGACGGCGTCGCGTGCGATCCCCCGGCCGCCTCGGCCCGGCTGCTCTACGGCGTCAGGACGGCCGGCCTCGCCGCCGGCCTGGGCGACTTCGAGCGGGCCGGCATCCCCGTCGAGCTCGCGACCGACGACGGGACGGCCGGGTATCGCGGGTTCGTCACCGACCTGCTCCGCCGCCGGCTCGCCGCGGGGGAACGGCCGGCCCGGGTCGTCGGCTGCGGCCCGCCGCCGATGCTCGAGGCCCTGTCGACGCTGGTCGCCGAGTTCGACGTCCCGTGCGACCTCTCGCTCGAGAACCACATGGCCTGCGGCTTCGGGGTCTGCTACAGCTGCGTCGCCAGGATCAAGCAGGAGGACGGGTCGATCGACCTCCGCCGCGTCTGCGTCGAGGGGCCGGTCTTCCCGTCGTCCGCGGTCGTCTGGTAGTCGGACCGATCAGCGACGGGCCCCGCCCCGGAGCCGGATCAGGTCGCGGATCCGCGCGGCCCGCTCGTAGTCCTCGGCGGCGACCGCCTCGTCGAGCTGCTCCCTGAGCGTCTTGGCGACGGCGAAGTTCTTGCGGATCTCCCCCGCGAGCACCCGGAGCTGCTCGATCAGGGGCTCGTTCATCGAGTCCTCCCCGTCGTGCTCCGAGGCCCAGGAGCCCTGATGGGACTGGAGCTTGTCGATGCCTTCCTGGATCGCGTCGACCGACTCGTCGGGCTGCCGGCGCTCCAGGGTGAGCGCGGCGGTGGCCTGGGTCCGGTGGAAGACGACGAGCCCCCGGAACTTCTCGTGGTTATCGACGTAATCGCCGGGCGGGCCGTGCCGGGCGACGAAGTCCATCAGCGCGAGGGTATGATCAGCGTCGCGGAGGGCCCGGTCGTAGCGCTGGAGCGAGAGCCAGGCGACCCGCCGGTGATAGAACTGGACGAACTCGCGGTCGGCCTCGGCGCAGTGGATCGCCTCCATCGCCCAGGTCGGGGCCTTGCCGCCGGGCGCGAGGCCCCGACTCGCGGCACGGTGGCGGAGGTAGTCGAGATAGGTCGCGAAGTTGTGCGGCCGGACCCCGTCGGGGCGGCCCTCGACCTCCAGTTGCAGGAGGCCGAGGTCGATGCGGACCTGGAGGACCATCCGGCCGTCGCGGGCGCGGACCTCGCGGGCCATCACCTCGCCCGGCTCGGGGTCGTAGGGCCACCCCTGGATCGCCTCGTCGATGTCCCGGCGCATCATCGGCTCCCGCAACCTCGCCTCGCTCCAATGCTCTATTATAGGGCCCCCTGCCCGCCCCTGACCACGCCGGGGCGCCCGCCATCGCTCATTGACACCCCCCCGACCCGCGGCGATGATGGCCGGCGTCCGCCCGCGAGCCCGGGGGACCCCCGCCGCCGCGGCATCCCCCGACGAAAGCCCCCGATGTTCACCAGCGAGCCGAGCCTGTCGCAGCGGGTCGAGCGGATGATCCGCGACACCCCGATCGTCGACCCGCACACCCACATCCGATCCGACCGGCCCGCCGTCCCCGACCTCGCCGCGCTGATGGGCTACCACTGGGTCCGGACCGAGCTGCTGGCCGTGGGCATGCCCCGCGAAGACCTCGACCCCGCGCTGCCCGCCGACGAATCGGTCCGCCGCGCCATCCCGTTCCTGCGACGGATGCGGAACACAGCCGTCTCCTGGTGCCTCTACCGGATCCTCCGCGACCTCTACGACTTCCACGACCCGCACCTGACCGCCGCCAACTATCGCGACGTCCTCGACCGCGTCGAGTCCTCGGGCCGCGACCCGGCCTGGCCGTCGGCGGTCCTCCGCGACCGATGCCAGATCCGGACGTATGTCACGAGCCTCGGCAACCGGAGCGACGACCCGGCGAAGAACCCGCCCGACGTCCGCTTCATGCTCGACGCCCACTACCTGTTCTGCCCGGGCGCGGCCACCGACCTGTCCCCCTTCTTCGACGGCCGGACCGCGAAGTCCGAGTACTACGAGGCCCTGGCATCGGCCCTGGGCGACCGGCCGGACACCGCCGGCGCCCTGGCCCGACGGCTCCACGACTGGCTGGAGGCGACGGTCCGCGGCGACGTCCGATTCACCAACACCTACCTGCCGATCGAGACGAGGTTCGTCGAGCCCGACGAGGCGGCCACGTCCCGGGTCCTCCGCGTTGCCGCCTCGGGAGCGGGCCTGTCGGACGACGAGATCGACACCCTCGTCCGGTTCGTCTCGTGGAAGACGCTCGAATGGCACCACGACCACCGCAAGGCGTTCCAGATCGCCGTCGGGGCCGAGTATTTCATCTGCGACGGCAAGAGCATCCCGCGGTTCCAGGACTCCTGGACGAGCGAGATGGCCCGCGCCTTCCACCGATTCGGCGACGTCCGCTTCGACCTGATGATGGCCTCGGACGTCCTGGCCCATGAGGTCGCCGTCCTCGCCCGACAGTTCCCGAACGTCTACGTCTCGGGCTACTGGTGGCACAACTTCACCCCGCCGATGATCGAGAAGAACGTCGGGATGCGGCTGATGGTGGCCCCGATGACGAAGGTCGGCGGCTTCCTGAGCGACGCCTATTCGGTCGAGTGGGCCTACGGCAAGCTCCAGGTCGTGACGAAGGCGACGGCCTCGGCGATCGCCCACCTCGTCGAGGCGGGCTACTACGAAGAGGATGAGGTCCCCGGCCTCCTCCGGCAGATCCTCCACGACACGCCGAACGACCTCTACGGCCTGGCCTGAGCCGCCCATTGTCGGACAAGCCGGCCGAGGGGTGGAACTCTCGATCCCGGAGGTTCCGCCTCATCTCGGGTATGACGGGATGATTCCCGACACCCCGGGAGGCGGGATGATGGAGCGGACGATCGCGGTACGGACGGAGCCGGAGTCGATCTCGGTCGCACAGGCGCCGGCGATGGCGCGCGAGCCGGAGGCCGTCACCGACGCGGCCCCCGGCGGCCGGGCCCTGACCGTCGGCGAGCTGGAGGCCGTAAGGCCCGGCCGCGAGTTGCCCCGCGTCGCGCCGGAGTCGGCCCGGCAGCGGCAGCGGACGTGGCCCAACCCGGATGATTCAGACCGGGTCCAACAACGGGGCCTCCGGCGGCGTTTAGAGCGATTTCCGCTTGAGTGTAGAGTAACCACAGGAACGGAACAGCCGGCGACATCGCCATGGGCCACCGACCGCAATGCATCGCCCATCGCCTCGATCAGCCGTCCCACCGACCGGGCGGCGGCCCTGCGGAGATACGTCTTCAGCTTGCTGAACATCTTCTCGATCGGGTTGAAATCCGGGCTGGAGGCCGGCAGGTAGCGCACCTCTCGGCACCGGCCGAGCGGATCAGCCGCTCGACCTCGCCCCCCTTGTGGGCACCCAGGTTGTCCATCACCACGATGTCGCCGCGTCGCAGGGTCGGGACCAGGACCATCTCGACGTAGGACCCGAACGTCGCCGCGTCGGTGACGCCGTCGAAGGCCAGGCGACCGCCCGCGCCTCCGAGTCGGATGGCGGCGGTGAGGGTCACCGTCTTGCAGTGGCCGTGCGGCACCGGGCCGTCGACCCGCCGGCCGTGCGGGGCCCGGCCGTAACGCCGGGCCATCGCCGTGTTCGAGCCGGTCTCGTCGAGGGAACACAACACGAGGGAGGACCGGCCGGCCGGCACGGGCCGCCCCGTCAGTCGAGCACCTCGACGGTCGACCGGTAGCCCGAGAGGCCCGGCAGCGTCTCGAGCGAGCGGCGGACGCCCCGGCGCTGGAGGGGACGGACGCCCCTCGCCTGGATCGTAATCGACCGGCCGACGACCCGGACGTCCAGGGACCTGGCCCGGTCGCCGACGGCGTCGTGGGCCTGCTTCTCGACCCGGCGACGGATCGCGGCGTCGGCCGCCGGGTCGGTCCTCGGCTCGGCCCGGATCGGGCTGTCGGCGTTCGTCATCGAGTTCCGGGGGGGCGCGAACGGATTGAGCCGGCCGCCGAAGAGGCCAGGACGTCGGGCCGGGGGCGACGGGGAGGGCCGGTCGTCGCCCGGCTTCTTGTCCCCGTCGAAGTCCTTGAAATCCTTGAATTCCCTCAGGTCGTCGAAGTCCTTGAGGTCGGGGCCGTCGATCGGCTCGGGATCGTTCCGGGTGCCGGTCCGTCGGGGGGGCCCGACCGGGGGCATCGGCGTGGGCGCCATCCCGGGGCGGGGCGTGGTTCGCCGGCCCGGGGGCGGGGGCGTCGAGGGGGCCGTCGGGGCGTCGAGCGGGGGGAAGAGGGGGTCGGCCGGGACCGACTCGATCACGCGGCCCCGGAACCGCTCGGACGGCAGCGGGATCAGCGTCGTCGACCCGGCGGCGGCCGAGGCCGGCTTCGGGGTGCCGGGCATCTCGAGCGCGGGGAGGCCGCCGTCGGCCGACGGGGCGAGGGTCGGCGGTGGGAGGCTGGCCGGGGGGGCCGGGCGCGGCCTCGGCGCCGTGACCCCCGGCAGGGCAAGCACAGGGCCCCCCCCTCGGGCCGCGGGCGGCCGGGGCGGAGGCGCGGCGGGGGCGGTCTCGGCCGGCGCCGGGATCGGGGCCGGCGTCGACGGCCCGAGGGACGCCGGGGCCTCCAGCGGCGGCGAGCCGGCCGGCGGCGAGAGGGCCGGCGGATCCTCCCCGGGCCGGGCCGTCGATGCCGCGCCGAGGCCCGCCAGGAGGGCCGCCGTCGCCCAGAACCGCCCCGTCGCGATCGGCCAGAGGCTCATGGGGTCGTCCCGCCTTGGGAGAATGGGGCCGCATCCTCTGGTTGTCCGAGGATAGAGTTTACCACGGAGATCGGCGATCCTCGCCGGTCGGGATGAGGCAAACGGGGGCAGTCCATGCGATTCGCGGCCGAGACGGCGATCATCACCGGGGCGTCGAGCGGGATCGGGGCCGAGCTGGCCCGCGGCGGGGGTCCGCGTCGGCCTGACGGCGCGTCGCGAGGCCGAGCTGGAGGCCGTCGCCGCCTCGATCCGCGACGAGGGGGGCACGGCCGTCGTCGCGGCGGGGGACGCCGCCGACCCCGCCTCGAACCGCGACGCCCTCGGCCGGCTGACCGAGGCGATCGGCCCGATCGACCTCCTGATCGCCAACGCCGGGGTCGCGCTCGGGGGCTCGGCGCCGGGCTTCCGGGCCGACGACTTCGACCGGATGGTCCGGGTCAACCTGATCGGCGCCGGGTACGCGATCGAGGCCGTCCTGCCGTCGATGCTCGCGCGGGGATGCGGGCACCTGGTCGGGGTCAGCAGCCTGGCGGCCTACCGGGGCCTCCCCGGGTCGTCGGGCTATTCGGCGACCAAGGCGGGGCTGACCGCCCTGCTCGAAGGGATCCGGCCCGAGCTGCTCCCGCGCGGGATCGCGGTCACGGCCGTGCACCCCGGCTTCGTCCGGACGCCGATGACGGCCGGCTCGCGGCACCCCCAGCCGTTCCTGATGGACGTCGACCGCGCGGCCCGGATCATCCTCCGCGGGATCGCGGCGCGGAGGAGGCGGGTCGACTTCCCGCTGGCGACCGTCGCCCTGCTCCGCCTGCTCCAGCTCATGCCCGGCCGGCTCTACGACCGGACGGCGGACCGGCTGGTCAACGGCCGCCCCCGCCGCTGAGGGACCTCGGCCCCGGGGGCGGTCATCGGGTCGAGTACCAGACCTCGTTCAGCCAGTGGTTCCGGAGCTTGACGTGGTCGCGGAGCTGCTGAAGGGGATAGGTCGTCCCGCGCCACGCGATCCCCCGACGCCGGAGCGCGAGCGTCATCGAGCGTAAGAGGGCGTATGAGACCACAACCCCGCTGATCGGGAGCGTCAGGGCGTAGTACCAGCGGATCCGGGTCAGGAAGGAGGCGAGGCCGAGGAGGGCCATCGTGGCCAGGACGCCGAGGCCGCAGACGGCCCGCGACCACCACGGGCCGACGAAGAGGCCGAGGATCGGGCCGGCGCCCAGGGCCAGGATCGCCGCGGCGGCGAGGATCGCCGGCCCCGGGCGGAAGTCGACGAGCGCGAAGAAGTTCTTCTCCAGGCCCCGGACCAGCCCCCCCAGGCCGACCTGCCAGCGGACGGCGACCGCCCGGTCGCCCAGGATGAAGCCGTTGCGGTACCCGGCGTACTTGAGGGCCTGGCCGAGCCTCATGTCGTCGTCGACCGAGAGCGCCACCCGGCCGAGCCCGCCGATGTCGCGGAAGGCCTCGGCGCGGACGAGGTTGAACGCGCCGACGCCGAAGTACGCCCGGCTCGCCCGGTCGACGATCCGACCGACCGGCGCCCGGAACGCGAGGAGGTACGCGAACAACGCCAGGAAGATTCGCTCGCCGAAGGTCTCGGAGAGGGTGTCGGGGCCGACGATCAGGTGGTCGAGCCGGTCCCGGCAGGCCAGGGCGACGGCCCTCCTCAGCACACCGGGGGCGACGATCACGTCGGCGTCGGTGAACAGGAGCCACGCGGCGTCGGTCGCCGACGCCCCGCGCTGGAGGGCGTGGGTCTTGCCCAGCCAGCCGACGGGCAGGTCGACGACGTGGACGACCCGGAGCCGGCCGTCCTCGCGGGCGAGCCCGTCGAGGATCGCGCCGGTCCGGTCGGCCGAGCGGTCGTCGACGGCGATCACCTCGAGCGCGGGGTAGTCCTGCGCGAGCAGGGACCGGGCCGCCCGCCCGATCATCGCCTCCTCGTCGCGGGCCGCGACGATTACGGCGAGGCGGGGCCAGCCGTCGGCCGGCTCGACGTCCGGGAGGTCGGCCAGGGAGATCGCCATCCGGTGATGGATCGCCAGGTGCACCAGCAGCCCGAGCCAGGCGAGGCTGGCCGCGAGCCCGACGGCCGCCGCGAGGTTGCCCGGGGTGAGGTAGGACATGGCTGGGCGGACGGCTCCGGGGCGGGGGCATGGTCAGGGGCAGCGGGCCGGGTCCGCCGGCTCGCCGGAAGGGTCGCGACGGGGCGAGTCGTCCGCCACGGGGGGATTGCCGGGTGCGGCCGGCGGAACTCGATCCGGGCGAGAGGCGCGGTGCTTGGCCGATTCACCTCGACGCCTCCAGTTCTGCGCCGATCGTCTCGGCCTGGGATCGGTCACGCCTCGTCCGGGCCGATCTCCTCCCAGTCATCGATGGGCGTGTATGTCCCCCAGCCGTAGTGGTCGCATTGGATCTGGCAGGCTTCGTTCCAGCTCGCGGCCTGGAACTCTTTCATCTTGACGGCGTCTGGGTCTTCCAGCGTCCCGTCGGCGAACACGGGGGGCCCGCCGCCTCGCTTGAGGCAGATGCCGGACGGCTCACCTTGCCAGATCGAGAAAAGGGCCATCATCGCTCCTCGAACTCGGGCCGCGACCCGGGCGGCGAGGGCCTGGGCGGGCGAGGCGTCGATCTGCGGCGACTCACCACGGCAGGCGTCCGGATGGGGCTCCGCCCGCCGTGGCCGGGCCACCCGCCCGTGACGGGGTCCTAGGGTTCTCCGTCCGCCTCGTCGTCCCAATCGTCCCGGGCCCGGCGGATCGAGGCCTCCAGGTCGAATGCCTCGCCGTCGTCGCGCGCGGCCTCGATCGCGGCGAAGCCGATCTGGATCCGGCAGGCCCGCTCCCGCCCGGACCCGTCGCCGAGGACGCCTTCGAGGTTCAGGGCGCCTTGGCCGTCGGCCCGTGCCAGGGCGGCGTCGTTGATCGGCATCGGCGCGTCGGCCAGCGCGGCCTCGAAGTCGACCCAGGCGATCGACTCCTCGCGCCAGGACGCCCGGTACGCGACGAGCGACCGCGCGGCCTCCGCCGTCGATCGCGGGGCGGGCCGCGCGGGGCCGTCGGGCGGGGGCACGGAGACGTTCGCCCGCGCGGACCGGACCTCGTCCAGGGTCAGCCGGAGCGAGACCTCGTCGTCGGTCTCGGGGTCGGCGAGCCGGACGGCGAGGGTGACGGTCCGCGCCCGGGGGTCGGAGACGCAGGAGAGGAGCACCCCCTCCAACAGCGACGACCAGGGCGGGACGGCCTCCAGGCCGGGCGGGAGGTGCGTCCAGTCGACCTCGGGCCGGTCGCCGTCCTCGTCGGTGTCCATGGGGTGCGGGTTCCGATCGGTTCAGTGCAGGAGGTCGGCGTCGTCGATGTGGTACATGACGGTGCCGAGCGTGCCGGCGGCCTTCTCGGGCCGGACCCGGAAGGTCCCGCCGACGCCCCGGAGGCTCGACGTGTAGTCGAGCCGGAGCGGGTCCTTGAGCTTGACCTCGACCATGTCGTTGAGCTTCGGCTGGCCGCCGAAGCAGCAGGTCCCGTTGTCGCGGCAGAGGACGAAGCTCCTGACGCCGTCGGCGGTCGGGTAGATGTAGCCCTTGATGTACACCTTCTTGCCGTCGAGCGCCTGGGCGTCCCTGGGGATGGGCTCGGCCCCCTTGGCCTGGAGCGGCTCGTAGCTGATCTTGGCGTAGTCGGGCGGGACCTCGGTCTTGAGGTAATAGGAATAGGCCGCGGACCCGCCGACGAGGGCGATCGTCGAGAGGACCAGGCCCCCCCGCGCGGCGGCCTTGCCCGCCATGTCGTACCGGCGGATCGACCCGAGGCCGCGGGCCCCGAGCGCCAGGCCGAGGACCGGGACGGCCAGGAACGACCAGCCGACGTCGGCCGCCGTGATCGCCGCGACCACCGCCGCGAGGCCGACCAGGAGGCTGACGGTCGCCGTCGGGCTGATCGGCTTGTACTGGATGACCTCGGGGGGGAGCGTCAGCGACTCGTCCCGAAGCGTCGACTCGGCAAATGGGCCCATCGCCGTCCTCACGAGGAATCCAACAGGGATGGTAGCGAGGATGAACCGCGGGATACCCGGCCGTCGCGCCGCGCCGGGCCGTGCTCGGGGGGCCGGACGGCCCCGTCCTCCATTATGGCGAACCGGCCAGGGTCCTCGCCACATCGGTCCGGTAGGCGGTGGCCGCGGGGAGGTAGCCGACCAGGGCCGCGAGGAGGATCAGGCCGGGGATCAGGAGGAGTTCCGAGGTCATCAAGGGGGCCAGGCCGATCGACACGCCAGTCTGCGCCGCGATCGCGGGGCCGAGCGCGGCGATCAGCCCCCGCCCGAGCAGCCAGCCGGCCGCGCCCCCGCCGAGGGCCAGCAGGACCGACTCGATCAGGACGATCGCCATCACCGTCGACCGCCTCGCCCCGAGGGCCCGCATCACGGCGATCTCGCGGCGACGCTCGCTCATCGAGTTGTAGATGCTCACGAGGATGCCCATCCCGGCGACCACCACGATCAGGACGGTCAGGCCGAGCAGGAGGGCCTGGATCGGCTCGACGATCACGTCGAAGAGCGCCCGGATCTCGCGGACCGGGTGGACGGCCTGGGCCCGGTTCCCCTCGTTGATCCGGTTCGGCAGGAACATCCCGGCCGCGGTCGACGAGGTCCGGACCAGGATCGCCGTCAGCTCGCGCCGGGCCTCGGGGAGCGGCGTCCTGGCCTCGTCGTGGTCGTGGTCGTGATCGTCATGGACCGCCGGGCCTTCCTTCGCGGGTCCGGCCGGGGACTGGCCGGGCTTCGGATAGCCGTCGTCGGCGGGAGCGGGCTTGGCGTGGTTCTCCAGGAGGTAGAAGCCCTCCATGTTGATGAACAGGGCGCGGTCGTTGGGGGTGCCGGTCGGCTCGAGGATGCCGACGATGGTGAAGGCGTCGTGCTTGTGCCCCTGGCCGTCGTCGATCACCCCGTGCGCGGGCCGGAAGGTGTCGCCGACCATCAGGCCGAGCCGACCCGCCGCGAGCGCGCCGGCCACCCCCTCGAAGAACGACTCCGTGCGGAAGTTGCGGCCCCGGGCGAAGGCATAGGGCCGGCCGGGTGCCGACTCCTCGCCGTCGAACAGCGCGGGGACGGTGGCGACGACCCGGAACCCCTCGTAGTTATCCCCGAGGCAGTAGGGGACCGCCTTGGCGACGTACTCCTTGAACTCCCCCTCGGTGAAGTCCCTGAGGAGCGAATACGGGATGTTCTCGACCGGGGTGCTCAGGTGGTAGACGGTGTTCAGGACGAGCTGGAGCTTGCCCCCCTTGGCCCCGACGATCAGGTCGTAGCCGAGCCCCGCGTTCCGCCGGAACGAGTCGGCGACGACCGCGTGGATCACCAGCACGGCGACGACCAGCGCCACCCCGAGCGCCATCGACGCCCCGGTGAGGGCCGAGGCCAGCCCGCGCTGCTGGATGCTCCGCCAGGCGATCTTGAAGAGGCTCATGCGAGGGAGGCCACCCGGTTGAAGCCTTCGAGGTGCTCGACCCGGTCGAACTGCGCGGCGACCTCGGGGGCGTGCGTCACGAGGAACAGCGCCACGGACTCCTCGGCGCAGGTCGCGCGGATCAGGTCGATCACCTGCTGCTGGTGCCTCGGGTCGACGCTCGCGGTCGGCTCGTCGGCGAGCAGGAGCCTCGGCCGGTTCGCCAGCGACCGGGCGACGGCGACCCGCTGCTGCTCGCCGACCGAGAGCGCCCCCGGCCGGTGCCGGAGCCGGTGCCCGAGCCCGACCCGGCCGAGGAGGTCCCTGGCCCGCCGCTCGTCGCGACGGCCGCGGGCGAAGGTCATCCCCAGCAGGACGTTCTCCAGCGCCGAGAACCCGGAGAGGAGGTTGAAGGTCTGGAAGATATACCCGACCTTCTCGGCCCGGACCCGGTCGCGCCCGGCCTCGGTCAGCCCGGCGATATCTTCCCCGTCGATCGCGACGACGCCGGAGTCGGCCGCGGCGATCCCGGCGATGACGTGCAGGAGCGTCGTCTTGCCGCACCCCGACCGCCCGAGCAGGACCGCCTGCTCGCCCGCGTCGAGCCGGAACTCGGGCACGTCGAGCACCGGCAACCGGCCCCCCCCGGGCTCGTCGAACGACTTCTTGACGTCTTTCAACAGCAGCATGGCCCGCCCGTTGGATGACGAGGGATGACCCGGCGGCCCCGGGCGGATCGAGGCCGTTGAGCGTCCGCGATCGCGACGATGCCCATACGGACGCCGAGGCGTGACGGTTCGAACCGAGTATACAAGGAGATCGGCCCGGGGTCGGCGCTCCGGCCATTGCCCTTGGTCTTTGCAATCCCGGGGCGGCTCTGATTCGGCGTCGAGCAAGGGGATTCAAATCCATCCTGGCCGGGACAAGCCCGCTGTGGTTGCAACCGTGAATCAAGAGGCATGGCCGCACGCCGAAGAGGCTCTGTCACGAATCATTCCCTCACTTCCCACTTGACGCCTCAACGGAGGCGAGTGATCATGAACTGAGACGCCAGCTTGCAGAAGGGTAAGCGCCGAGACCTTGCCGCCGATCGTTCGACGCCCGAGGTTTTTCCGATGGCAAATCAGTATTACGTGCGCGATGGCAAAGGCAAAGTTGTAGGACCTTTCAGCGCCCATACGCTGAGACAATTCGCCCGCGAAGGTAAAATTAAACCGTCATGGCAAGTTTCCGGTGATCGGCAGAAATGGACGGTCGCCGCGAAAGTTCAAAATCTCTTCGACTCCGTCGAGAAGGCGATTTTCGCCGATGTCTCGCGGGGCCACCAGTACAGAAATTTGAGCCGCAAGGAGCAAATCGCCCTCTTCGTTGATAAGTTCGTCCTCAACAACGAGAAGTTCAAGGATTCAATGCCATGGCTCCAGAGCGTTCGTTCGTGGTGGGCAAGATTGACGCTGCCGAGTAGAGGATTTGTTATCGCGGAAATCACGCCATCAGGTGTCCGTCACGTCAGGTATGATTTTGCTCGCGAAGAAGCTTCGGCCGTGGGTCAGCAGGAATTCGAAAAGCGCCTATCCGAGGGAGTACGACAGTCCAACTGGTTCACTGCTTTCTTAATCACGGTGACTTTGGCATGGGCTATCTTGACTCTCAAGGATTTCGTCGGAGAGTTCAGCTTGACCGTCGGAACCCTGAAAACAGCCCTCTTCGTGGCCTTGGTCTTTCTCGGCTTCGTTTACAAGGCAAAGCGGACCAAGCTCTTCGTAGGCTATGTCCTCGCCCCTGAAGCCGAGCAGAAACTGAAGGCCATTTCTGATGCATTCAACAAGGTACGCCGGTGCAGTGGGGTCTGGGCGTTCGAAGTAAAATCCCACGCGGATGAAAAATTGTGGAAATATAATGCAGGCAGCCTAATCTCCGTCTCCAAACTCCCTGTCGCTCTGTTCAACCGGCCTATACCCAACGTGGAAACGAACATCAAGGTCTGCGGGGTTGCGTACCTGCGCACAGCCATCTACTTCCTTCCGGAGAAACTGTTGGTCGTCGACGGTTCCCGGGTCTCGCACGTCCCGTACGGGGAACTCGAGATCGCCCATTCTCTCTTGGACTATGTGGAGGCGGAGGGGCATGTCTTTCCGGACTCACTCGTCATTGAGCGTAAGTGGAAGTTCATCAATCGCGATGGTTCGCCGGATCGGCGGTTCAAAGCGAATGTCCAGCTTCCCGTAGTCCGTTGTGGGATATTGCGCTTGGACGTGGCAGACATTCCCATCAGCCTTCTGACGACCAATCCCGAGGTCCCGAAGCTGTTTAACCAGAGCTTCCCTCGTTTGGACAGTGCGGCCCGATCCACAACGTAACATTGCGACGGGCTCGGGTTGCCTCAAAGTCAAATGCACGTACCAGAAACTCTAATATGCATTATATTGAAAAAATATCTCTCATGAATCTCTGAGCTTTCAACGATAATATTCTAGCGGCAATAGGAATACGATTGTCCTCATCTCCGCTCGTATTGACTCGAAGATTGTGGACTTAATACATCAGTATCAGTGCGCTATTATGCTGAATTCAATGTCGAACGATATGGAGCCTATAACCGCCGTACTTCTCGCGGCTGGACGGTCAGCGAAGGGCGGTTGGAGCAAGGCCCAATTATCCCTGCTTGGAGTGGCATGGCCGCCCCTGGCCGGATGGAAGATCGAGACAATCGGACGTTTGATCAGTCGAACCGACGCCGAGCGGTTTGTAAAGATGCGAGGCGGGGGCTCGCAGTCTAGTGGGCCGTTATTGTTTTGAGAGGGTGGGCGAAGTATCCGACGTCGCGCGATCCGTGGATCCTGCCCGACGCGACTACTCCCGAATCTCTCATTCCCCGTAAGGGCACCCCGTCACCAGCTCGGGGGGTGCCCCGGCGGCGTCGATCGGCCGGGGGGGGACGCCGGCCAGCGCGGCGAGGCGGTCGCCCAGCTCGGCGAGCATCGATTTCGAGTAGCCGGGGTAGAGGCGGTCGATCTTGCCGTCCCGGTCGATCACCGCGACGTAGGCCGAGCTCTCGGCGCTGTAGGCGTGGATGGCCGCGAGGGCGGGGTCGGCCAGCAAGGGGAAGGTCGTCGCGTTCTTCTGACCCCAGGCGCGGCCGCGGTCGGTGTCGACGTCGATCACCCCGAGGAACCGGACCTCGCGGCCGTAGGCGGCCTGGAGGCGGTTGAAGAAGGGCTGGGCGTCGGAGCTGCACGGGCAGCCGTCCTTGATGAAGGCGAGCACGACCGGGCCCTCGCCGGCCAGGTCGCCGAGGGTGTAGGTCCGGCCGTCGGTGCCCGGGAGCCGGAAGGGGGGCGCCTCGCGGCGGGCCATGACCTCGGTCGCGGCCAGCATCCCCGGCGTCACCCAGTGCTTCTCGGGCTCCGAGGCCGCGTCGACCCGCGGCTTCGACCCGACCCGCGACCGCGCCGACAGATAGAACCCGCCCGCCCCGAGGGCCGCGGCCGACAGGAGCACGATCACCGGCCTGTTCATCGTCGCTGCTTTCCCGAGATCCGCGGGTCGAGCCCCCGCCCTGTTCTGCTCGGCGCGGTCCCGGTGCCGGGCCGCGACGATCGCGCGGGCTGCCGGACTCACGCCTGCATCCTCTATGCTCGACATCGCGCCCCGGAAGTCAAGCGATGCAAAAAAGCGTCATCGGCCCGGGAAGTGCGACGGACTCGCGTAGAATCGTTGACGCCCGCGACCCGATGGATTGGGATGTCCGGGATGGCTGGAAGTGGATTGCGTGACCGGAACGGAGGCATCCCATGAATGGTGTGTATAGCTGGGTCGAGGCGAGGCTGGAGCGGCACCGCGAGGCGGCGGACCGGGCGTGCGGCCACGACGGCTCGGGAGAGGTCCGGGAGGCGATCGAGCGCCATTCCCGCGAGCGGGCCCGGTCCGGCCGGGGCTTCGGGGCCCGGGGCCTGATGCGGGTCGTCGGGGTCTCGTGAACGGATGGCGGTCGGTCGATTGATCCGGCCTGGTCGGCGAGGGTGGCCGATCAGGCCGAGCCCGGGGCTGCTCCCGAGACTTCCGATCCCGCGACGAGCGGGCCCGAAGTGGGAAGGCGATAGGCGGACCCCGGGGCGGGGAGGAAGGCCCTCCGCGCCCAGCCGACGGGGTGGAACCGGGCCCGGATCGCCTCCCACTCGGCCGAGCCGAGGAAGACGAGGTACCCCGCGCTCGCCAGCTCGCCGAAGATCGGGATATTCACCAGGAAGAAGATCCCGAGGTGGAGGCCGAGCCCCGCGGGGATCACCCACCGCCGCGCCGGCCTCGACCAGAGGAAGACGGCCAGCGAGAGCTCGACGGCCAGGCCGCCGTAGGTCAGCAGGTTGACCAGGACCGGATACCCGGCCAGGGCGCTGAGGTCGAACCGGCCGACCTCGCGGTTGCACAGGACGTAGTGCAGCGCCGTGCCGTCGAGCCAGGTCGCGCCGTTGACCTTCAGCAGCGCGGTGACGAGGTAGAGGCCGGCGATCTGGATCTGGATCAGGCGCTGGGCCCAGGGGATGATGAGGGGGTCGGCCGGCGTGCCGCCCCGGCTCCGGGCCGCCCGTCGGGCGTCGAGCGAGTAGGCGGCCCCGCACGGGCTGAGCATCAGGCAGAAGGCCAGGGACATCAGGAGGACGTCGGCCCCGCTCGCCGTGGCGACGTTCCGGTGATGGATGGCCAGCAGGCCGAGGTAATAGAGGACGCTCGCGGCCCGGGTCCGCCAGCCGAGGGTCAGGCCGACGGCGGCGGCGAGCGTCCCGACCAGGACGAGCCGGACGGTCGTCGGGTCCTGGACCCAGTGCAGCGGCGACGGGCAGAGCGGACCGGCGAGGGCGCGGGACTCGGCCCCCCGGAGCAGGCCGGCGTCGGTCAGCCAGTAGTCGGTGTCGGCGGCCATCAGCAGGCCGAGGTTGCAGATCGCCAGGACGCCGTAGGCGACCCGGAACGCCCCGAGCGGGCGTGCCGAGATCGGCGCGAACCAGAAGCGGTCCCAGGCGCGGATCGGGCCTCGGATCATCGGTGGACGTCCTCCCAGGTCGGGAACCGGTACGCCTTGAGGGGATGGGTCCGGGTCGGGGCCATCGGGTCGGGGACGGTCCCCGGCGGCGGGGTCTCGCGCACCTGATACTGGATCTCGACGTCGACCGGGAAGCCCTCGGCCGGGATCGCCAGCTGGCGGACGACGTGCCTCGCGGCGACCTGCCGGTGATTCGCGAACTCCTCCGACGCGAAATAGGACGCGAACTTCGAGTGCCGGACCCGCAGGGCCCGGCCCCAGAGCGAGTAGTCCGCCATCTTGGGGAAGGCGTAGTCGTACATGATCCCGTTCCGATCGACCGCGATCGCCTGGAGGGTGACCGTGTGCCGGACGGGGTCGGGGGCGAACATCGCCCAGTTCTGCCAGAGGCCGAGCGGGTAGACGTAATGGGCCACCGCACGGAACGCCCGCTGCCGGAGCGCGCAGCCCGGCATGTTCCAGAGGGCGAGCGCCGCGAGGTGGACCAGCAGGAAGGCGGAGATCGCCAGCCGCTTCAGCCGCCAGATCCGGATGATTCGGTCCAACCTCGCCCTCCTTGGCTCGCGCGGTCCCGACGGGGATGGCGACGCGCCGGCCGGCCCCGGGGCGGGCGGGTCGGCGAGGGGAGGGGCGGTCGCGGTCCGTCGCGATCGTCCGGCCCGACGTCGGGGCGGACTGTAAGAGATGCCCGGCGCGGCGTCAAGCCGGCGTTGGCCCGCCGATTTCGCCATGCCTTTCGAGGCTTGGCACGCCTGAGATCAGGAAGCCCGGGCGAAGCGTCCCGTGGCCGCCCGTCGGCGCATCTCCCCCGGGCCCCGGACCCTCCGCCCGGCCTCGGCGGGTCCGAGGGCGGCTTCGCCGGAGAAGGGATCACGGACGGGCGGCCTCGGGCCGCGACGTCGCGTCGACGTTCGAGCCTTAAACGCATGCGCGTCTGCATCGAGGCCCGACGCCGAGGGGACTTCCACAGCATATGTTAGAGGCCGGCCCCTTGCCGGATTCCGGTTGGCTTTTATAAGATTGAGAGGGTCCGATCGTTGAATGGGTAGGCACGCTCCCGGATGGCGCAACCTCGTTTCGACGCGGCACATAAGAAAGCGACGCCGGGCAATCCGGGCCGAAAGCGTTTAAATCGCGAGGCGGGTCGGACCGGCGACGCGGCCGGGTCCCGAAAAAAATCCCGTCACGCCTCGTCACCGGGGTCGTAACCGCCATCGGCACGGCCGCAGATACCGGGGCGACGACGTCCCAGGCGGAAGGCCGTCCCGGGGCCCTGGCGGTATGTTTAAGCATACCTCGCCCCCCGCCCTAGTCCCCCCCGTCCGCCGCTCCGGCCGATTCCTGCCCATATTCTGGCGAGGCGATTCCGCCCCGACATGCCGCCCCACGGCGGCAGGACTCGGCCCGGATTGTGGCCGCACCACCCGGCGCGGCGCGGGGTTCTCGGGCCGTCGGAGGTAGACCGGATGCACGATTCGACCGTCCTGCTGATCGGCACGGACGAGGCCCTGATCGAGATGGTCTGCGGGCCGATCGGCAACGTCGACGGCCTGACGCTCCGCGTCGTGGCGGGCCTGGACGACGCGTACGCGCACGACGGCTGGGATCGCGTGGCGCTGGTCCTGATCCACCACGACCCGAAGTCGCGGCTGAACGGGGTCGTCCGGCTGCTCCGGATGATCGCGGCGGCGCGGCGGCCGGTGGCGACGGTGATCCTGGCCGACGGCCTCAAGGACGAGGAGGTGACCAACCTGCTCCGCCTCGGGGTGGCCGACGTCCTGCCCCGCCCATTCGACCCGGGCCGCCTGTCCTACCTGATCGAAGTCCTGACCTTACGGGCCCGGCGGCCGGCCGTGACGCGCGCCGAGGCGATCGGCCCGGGGCCGGGGCCGGACGACGCCGACCCGATGATCGGGTATGCCCGCCGGGTGGCCGGCCAGGACGCGACGATCCTGATCGGCGGCGAGCCCGGCGCCGGGAAGTCGCGGCTGGCGCGGATCGTCCACGACCTGTCGCCGAGGCGGCACGGGCCGTTCGCGACGATCCGGTGCGCGGCGGCGGAGGCCGACGGCTTCGCGGAGGACCTGCTCGGGCCGACCGGCGACCCGGCCGACGGCCGGGGCCGGGTGGCCGAGGCGTGCACCGGGACGCTCGTGCTCGACGACGTCGACGCCCTCGCGCCCCGGGCGCAGGCCGTCCTGCTCGGCTGGATCGAGGACGTCGACCGCCGGGGCGACGGGTGGGGGCCCCACCGCTCCCCGCGGCCCCGGCTGATCGCCACGACCCGGCTCGTGCTCGGGGAGGAGGTGGCCGAGGGCCGGTTCCGCACCGACCTGTTCTATCGGCTCAACGTCATCGGGCTCCAGCTCGCCCCGCTCCGCCACCGGCGGATCGAGATCGGGCCGATCGCCGCCGAGATGGCCGAGGAATACGGGGCCGGGCCGACCACGCTCACCCCCGAAGCGATCGAGGTGCTCGAGGCGTACCCGTGGCCCGGCAACGTCCTGGAGCTGCGCGATGCGATCGAGTCGGCCCTGGCCCGGGGGCGGCCGGGGGTCATCGGCCGCGACGACCTGCCCGAGCGGATCCGCGACGCGGGCCTCTGGCCCCAATCCGGGGCCGGCCCCGCGCTCGAACCGCCCCCGCGGTCGACGGCCTCCACGCTCGCCCAGACGAAGCAGGATGCCGAATATGCCCGGATTACCCAGGCTCTGGAGAAGCACGGCCACAACCGGCTTCGGACCGCCAGCGAGCTGGGGATCAGCCGGATGACTCTCTACAAGAAGCTGTACAAATACGGGATTATCGAGCAGGAGGGCCGCGACGGGCGGCGACCTCCCGGCCCCCGATCGGCCCCCGAGACCACGACATCGGACGGGACGACCGAGATCCGGCCCGCCTGAGCGGCCGGGTGCCCGGTATGCGATTTGCCTTCCTGGCCTGTTCGGTACGTTTCCTCCCCACCGCTCCACCGAACCATCAGGAGAGCAGACCATGTCCGAAACCAGGAAGACCGACGATCTCGGGAAGGGGACTTCGGAGAATCGCGACCCCCTGAGCGGCGAGAAGGGCAGCCACCCGGTCGGGACCGGCGTCGGCGCGGCGGCCACGGGCGCGGCGGCGGGTGCGGCCGGCGGGATGGTGGCCGGCCCGGTCGGCGCGGCCGTCGGCGCCGTCATCGGCGCCGTCGCGGGCGGCCTGGCGGGCAAGGGGGTCGCCGAGGGCGTCAACCCGACGACCGAGGGCGAGTACTGGAAGTCCAACTACAAGACCCGCCCCTACGTCGAGTCCGGCCACGAGTTCGAGACCTACGAGCCCGCCTACCGCTACGGCTGGGAGGCCCGGTCCAAGCACGAGGGCAAGAACTTCGACGAGGTCGAGAGCCACCTGGCCAAGGACTGGGAGCAGGTCCGCGGCAAGTCCAGCCTGAAGTGGGACCAGGCCAAGCACGCCACCCGCGATGCCTGGGACCGGATCGGCACGTCGATGACCCGCAAGGGCTGATCCCGCCCACGGCGGACCACGACCGTCGAGGCCGGGGGGCAGACCTCCCCGGCCTCGTCCGCCCGCCCTGGGCCGGTCCCGTCCTGACAATAGAGTCGCTGCACAATAGCTGATGACGGGCCCCAAGGCGTAACTTCCCCATCCCCAACGACCCTCAGGCACACATCAGGTTATGCAGGCCGGCGACATTCTTCATGATCAGCGTGTGACGGCCGACCGGGTTCCGGTAGCGCTCCGCCGCGACCCGCCACACCTTCATCTTGCCGATCCCGTGCTCGGCCACCACCCGGCGACGAGACACCCGCCGGTTCTCCT